>Ga0137379_10006077_pt1 | contig 11429 bp, 7 predicted proteins | sample SagtaG_18_FD_104812 | JGI IMG/M metagenome (GOLD analysis project Ga0137379, IMG submission 104812) | Vadose zone soil microbial communities from Sagehorn Ranch, Mendocino, California, USA - Sage2_L_80_16 metaG | ecosystem: Environmental > Terrestrial > Soil > Vadose zone | place: USA...
CACCAGCGCGCCATCGCGGCGATCGACGCGGGTCGCTTCGCCGACGAGACGATCCCGGTCAGCGGACTGACGGTCGACGAAGGCCCGAGGCGCGAGACGTCGCTGGAGGCGCTGGCGAAGCTGAAGCCGGCGTTTCACGCCAAGGGAACGGTGACGGCCGGCAACTCGTCGCAGATGAGCGACGGCGCGTCGGCCGTGGTCCTGGCGAGCGCCGAGCGCGTGAAGGCGCTTGGTCTCACGCCACTCGGCCGCTTCGTCGGCTTCGCGACGGCGGGGGTCGAGCCCGAGCGCTTCGGCGTCGGCCCGGTCCCCGCGGTCCGCAAGGTGTTGAAGCAGGCGGGCCTGACGCTGGATCAGATCGATCTCGTCGAGCTGAACGAGGCGTTCGCCGCGCAAGTGATCGCGTGTCTCCGCGATCTGCCAATCGATCCCGATCGCCTGAACGTGAACGGCGGCGCGATCGCGCTCGGCCACCCGCTCGGATGCACGGGCTCGAAGCTGACGGCGACGCTGCTGTACGAGATGAAACGCCGCAACGCGCGCTACGGTTTGGTGACGATGTGCGTCGGCGGCGGGATGGGCGCTGCAGGGATCTTCGAGCGCCCATGACCAGACGACGCACAGCGTCACCGGGCCAAAGACACAGCGCCTGCGGCCCGCGCCGAGTGCGAATGCGCGAGGCGCGAGCGAGTGGGGGTGGGGCCCCGCGAGCGCTGAAAGCTGTGCGTCGGCGGCGGGATGGGCGCTGCAGGGATCTTCGAGAAATGCTGAATGCTGAATGCTGAATGCTGAACGGAGCGATGAAAATGGCGACAACGGAGATCACGACGCGCGGCGGTTCGTGGCTGATCGAGGATGCGGCGGTGGACGGCGTGTTCACGCGCGAGCGGCTGAATGACGAGCAGCGGATGATCGGGCGGACGGCGGTCGAGTTCATCGACAACGAAGTCGTGCCCGCGCTCGACCGGCTCGAACAGAAGGATTGGGCCCTCGCGCGGACGCTGGTGCAGCGCGCGGGCGAGCTGGGCCTGCTGGCGACCGACGTGCCGGAAGCGTACGGCGGCCTCGATCTCGACAAGGTGTCGTCCGTCGTCGCGGGCGAAGCCGTTGGCCGCTGCGCCTCGATGGCGACGACCTTCGGTGCGCAGACGGGTCTCGCGATCACGCCCATCTACTGCTTCGGCACCGAGGAGCAGCGGCAGAAATACCTGCCACGGCTGGTGACCGGCGAGCTCATCGGCGCGTATGCGTTGAGCGAGTCCGGATCCGGCTCCGACGCGCTCGGCGCGCGCGCGAAGGCAACGCGCCTGCCCGACGGAGGCTACGCGCTCAGCGGCGAGAAGATGTGGATCACCAACGGCGGATTCGCCGACGTCTTCATCGTCTTCGCCAAGGTCGACGAGCTGTTCAGCGCCTTCATCGTCGAACGAAGCTTCCCCGGCGTCAGCAGCGGGAAGGAAGAACACAAGCTCGGACTCCTCGGATCGTCCACGACGCCGCTGATCCTGCAGGACGCGAGAGTCCCGGCGGAAAACCTGCTCGGGGAAATCGGCAAGGGCCACAAGATCGCGTTCAACACGCTCAATTACGGCCGCCTCAAGCTGGGCGCGATGTGCAGCGGCGGCGCGCGCGTCGCCATCGAAGAGGCCGCGCGCTACGCCGCGCAACGGAAACAGTTCGGGAAGCCCATCGCGTCGTTCGGCGCGATCAAGCAGAAGCTGGGCGACATGGTCGCGAAGCAGTATGCGGTCGAGGCGATGCTCTATCGAACCGCCGGGCTGATCGACGCGATGCTGCAGGACGATCACCGGCCGCAGCACGTGCTGACGACGCTCGAGGAATTCGCGATCGAGGCGTCCATTCTCAAGGTGGCGAGCAGCGAGACCGTGGACTTCATCGTCGACGAGAACGTCCAGATCCACGGCGGCAACGGCTTCGTGCGCGACTACCCGGCCGAGCGCCACTACCGGGACGCGCGCGTCAACCGCATCTTCGAAGGTACGAACGAAATCAACCGGCTGCTCATTCCCGGCATGTTGGCGCGGCGCGCGGTGAAGGGAGGGCTGCCGCTGATTCCGGCCGCGAAGCGGCTGATGGACGAAATCATGGCGCCGCCGCCGATCGAAAGCTCCAGCGGTGGACCGCTCGAGGCCCAGGGGCGCGCGGTCTCGGCGTTCAAGAAAGTCGCGTTGATGGTGCTCGGTACGGCGATGCAGACGTTCGGCGAAGGGCTCGCGGACGAACAGGAGGTCCTGCTCGCGGCCGCCGACATCATCATCGATACCTACGGCGCCGAGAGCGCCGTCCGGCGCGCGCGTCAGTCGGGCGGCGCGCTTCACGAGGCCGCCGCCGCGGTCTACGTGAACGACGCCGCCACGCGGGTCGAGGCGTCGGCGAAGACCGCGCTTGCCGCAATGGCCGACGGCGACACGCGCCGCACGCTGCTCGCCGCCCTGCGGCGCCTGCTGAAGGTCGCCCCGATCAACACCGTCGCCCTGCGCCGGCAGCTCGCGGACGCGACGGTGGACAGACGAACGTACGTGTTCTGACCCCTGGGATAAGCTACAAGATCTCCGCAGATGTGGATCGTTCGCCTTGCCCTGAACCGCCCGTACACCTTCGTCGTCCTGGCGGTGGTGATCCTTTTCGTCGGCCCGCTGGCGATCAGCCGCACGCCGACCGACATCTTTCCGAACATCAACATTCCGGTCGTCACCGTCGTGTGGAACTACGGCGGCCTCTCCGCCGAGGACATGTCGCTGCGCATCGTCAGCAACTTCGAGCGCGGCATGACGACGACAGTGAACGACATCGAGCACATCGAATCGCAGACGCTGCGCGGCACCTCGATCGTCAAGGTGTTCTTTCACCCGGGCGCCAAGACGGAGGCGGCGGTCGCGCAGATCTCGGCGATCTCGCAGTCGGCGCTCCGGCAGATGCCGCCCGGCACCAACGCGCCGTTCATCATCACCTACAACGCGTCGACGGTCCCGATTCTCCAGCTCGGCCTTTCCGGAAGCGGACTGTCGGAACAGCAGCTCTATGACCTCGGACTGAACTTCATCCGCGTGCAGCTCGCGACGGTCCAGGGCGCGTCGATCCCGCTGCCGTACGGCGGCAAGCAGGCGCAGATTCAGGTGGACCTCGATCCGCGCGCGCTGCAGGCGAACGCGCTGTCGCCGACCGACGTCGTCAACGCCATCGCCGCGCAGAACCTGATCCTGCCGGGCGGCACGTCGAAGATCGGCGGCCTCGAATACGACGTCCGCCTGCACGGCAGCCCCGACCACGTCGAGGAGCTCAACGACCTGCCGATCCGGACGGTCGGCAGCACGCCGATCTACATCCGCGACGTCGCGCACGTGCGCAACGGCTTCCCGCCGCAGACCAACATCGTCCGCGTCAACGGCCAGCGCGCGGCGATGCTGACGATCATGAAGTCGGGCGCCGCGTCGACGCTCGATATCATCGATCGCGTCAAAGCCGCGCTGCCGGCCATCAGCGCAGGCCTCCCGCCGGAGCTCCAGATCAAGCGCATGGCCGACCAGTCGGTCTTCGTCCGCGCGTCAATTCAGGGCGTGCTGCGCGAGGCGGTGATCGCCGCGTGTCTTACCGCGCTCATGATCCTCATCTTCCTGGGAAGCTGGCGCAGCACGATCATCATCGCGGTTTCGATCCCGCTCTCGATCCTGTCGTCGATCATCGTCCTCAGCGCGTTGGGCGAGACGATCAACATCATGACGCTCGGCGGTCTCGCGCTCGCGGTCGGCATCCTGGTAGACGATGCGACGGTCGCGATCGAGAACATCAGCTGGCACCTCGAACAGGGCAAGGCGCTCGAGCCCGCGATTCTCGACGGCGCGGAACAAATAGCGGTGCCCGCCTTCGTCTCGACGCTCTGCATCTGCATCGTCTTCGTGCCGATGTTCTTCCTGACCGGCGTCGCGCGGTATCTCTTCATCCCGATGGCGGAGGCGGTCGTGTTCGCGATGCTCGCCTCCTACGTGCTGTCGCGGACGCTCGTGCCGACGATGGCGAAGTACCTGCTGAAAGCGCACGAGACGCACGAACACGGCCGGCCACAGGGACCGTTCACGCGATTGCAGGAGGCGCTCGACGGCGCCTTCCTGCATCTGCGCGACAGCTACCGCTCGACACTCGCCCGGTGCCTGACCCGCCGCGGCGCATTCGCGGCCGGTTTCCTGGTGTTGTGCCTCGTATCGTCCGTGCTGCTGCCCTACGTCGGGCAGGACTTCTTTCCAGCGGTCGACAGTGGACAATTCAAGCTGCACCTGCGCGCGCCGACGGGGACGCGGATTGAGGAGACCGCGTCGCTCTGCGACGACGTGGACGCGGCGATCCGGGACGTGATTCCGCCGGCGCAGCTCGAAAGCGTCGTCGACAACATCGGCCTGCCGTACAGCGGCCTGAATCTGTCGTACACGAACTCGGCGCCGATCGGCGCGCAGGACGCCGACGTCCTCGTCGCGCTGAAGAGCGGGCACAAGCCGACGGCCGGCTACATCCACGACCTCCGCCTCGAGCTCCTGCGGCGGTTTCCCGGCGTGCAGTTCTCCTTCATTCCATCCGACATCGTCAGCCAGATCCTGAGCTTTGGGTTGCCGGCGCCGATCGACGTGCAGATCGTCGGGCGCAACATCGACGCGAACCGGCGATTCGCTTCGGCGTTGATGGAGAAGATGCGGCCTGTCCCCGGGATCGTGGATCTGCGTGTGCACCAGGTCGCCAATCAACCCTCGTTCGAAGTCGATATCGATCGGACGCGGGCAGCGCAGGCGGGCCTTACGCAGCGCGACGTCGCGAACAACCTGCTCGTGTCCCTGAGCGGCAGCGGCCAGACGTCCCCGACCTTCTGGTTGAACCCCACGACCGGAATCAGCTACGCGATCGCGACGATGACGCCGCAGTATCGGATGAACTCGCTCCAGGATCTGGAAACGATTCCAATCGCGGGCGGCGGCGATCAGCGCCAGCAGCTGCTCGAGGCGGTCGCGTCGGTGAAGCGCGACGCGGGGATGGCGGTCGTCTCGCATTACGACGTGCAGCCGGTCGTCGACATCTACGGGTCGGTGCAGGGACGCGACCTCGGCGGCGTCGCGGGCGACATTCGCCCGATCATCGAGGCGTCGAAGAAGAACCTGCCGCGCGGGTCGCAAACCATCGTGCGCGGACAGATCGAAACCATGCGGACCTCGTTCGTTGGACTGCTGGCCGGCCTCGGGCTCGCGATCGTCCTCGTTTACCTGCTGATCGTCGTGAACTTCCAGTCCTGGCTCGATCCCTTCATCATCATCTCGGCGCTGCCGGCGGCGCTCGCGGGGATCGTCTGGATGCTCTTTGCAACCTACACCACGATCAGCGTGCCGGCGTTGACCGGCGCGATAATGTGCATGGGGGTGGCGACGGCCAATAGCATTCTCGTGGTCAGCTTCGCGAAGGACGAGGTCGCGCGGGGACGCGCCGCGCTCGACGCCGCGCTCGACGCGGGCTTCACGCGTTTCCGTCCCGTCCTGATGACCGCGCTCGCGATGATTATCGGCATGATTCCCATGGCGCTCGGCCTCGGCGAGGGCGGCGAACAGAACGCGCCGCTCGGCCGCGCGGTCATCGGCGGACTGACGTTCGGTACCGTCGCGACGCTGTTCTTCGTGCCGGCGGTCTTTGCGCTGCTGCACCGCCACTCGTCGCCGCACGGAGAGGTGGCGACGTGACGGCCGTAGACGCCACCCCGCGCCGATCGCGCGGGCCGATCGTGCTTCTGGTCCTCATCCTCGCCGCCGGCGCGGTGACCGCCGTCTGGGGCATCTCATCCAGATCGCACGCGATGGCGGCGCTCGCGCACGAGACGCACGATATCGCGGTCCCTACGGTCGCGGTGACGAAACCGCAGCGGGGCGGCACGGCGGAGGAAATCACGCTGCCCGGCAACGTGCAGGCGTATACCGACGCGGCGATCTTCGCCAGGACGACCGGTTATCTGAAATCGCGAACGGTCGACATCGGATCGCGCGTCAAGGCCGGGCAGGTCCTCGCTCAAATCGACACGCCGGAAATCGATCAGCAGTTGCTGCAGGCGCGCGCCGATCTGGCGAGCGCCGAGGCCAACGCGAAGCTCGCGCAGACGACAGCGGATCGGTATCAGGACTTGATCAAGAGCGAGTCGGTGTCGCGCCAGGATCTCGACAACGCGCTCGGCAGCTACGAAGCGAAGAAAGCGGCGGTCCTGTCGGCGTCCGCCAACGTGAACCGGCTGCAGCAGCTGCAGGCATTCAAAACCGTGTCGGCGCCGTTCGCGGGCGTCATCACTACGCGCAACACCGACATCGGCGCGCTGATCGGCGGCGCCGGCAGTCCGCGCGAGCTGTTTCACATCGCCGCGATCGATCGGCTCCGGATCAGCGTGAACGTGCCGCAGATGTATTCGCAGATCGCGCGGCGCGGCCTGGTAGCCACGATCGAAATCCAGGAGCTCCCCGGCCGGCGCTTTACGGGGCAGCTGACCCGGACCGCGCAATCGATCGATCCCGCCTCGCGCACGCTCCTGGCGGAGATCGATCTGAGCAATCCGAACGGCGAGATTCTGCCGGGCTCGTACGCGCAGGTGCACTTCAAGCTGCCGGGCGGCACCACGGCGTTCCGGTTGCCGGTCAACACACTGATCTTCCGATCCGAAGGACTCCGCGTCGCCGTCGTCCGCGACGGCAAGGTCGCGCTCGTGCCGATCACGCTGGGACGCGACTTCGGCAGCAGCGTGGAGGTCGTCGCCGGCTTGAGCGGCAGCGAATCGGTCGTCGTCAATCCGCCCGATTCGCTCAGCGAGGGAGAGGCCGTCGAGATCGCCCCAGCGCCCGCCAAGGGAACCCAGCCGTGAGAGCGCTCGGCCTGGCAGCCCTTCTCGCCGCCGGCGCGTGCGCGAGCGGCAAGCCCTACGTGCGTCCCGCCGCGCCCGATGCGCCGCCCGCGTTCAAGGAGAACGCCGACTGGCAGGCGGCGCGGCCTGCGGATGTAACGGTGCGTGGAGCGTGGTGGCAGATCTTCCAGGACCCGCAGCTCGACGCGCTCGAGGCTCGCATCGACGACTCGAACCAGAGCCTGAAGATCCAGCAGGCGCGCTTTCAGCAGGCGCGCGCGGCCGTCGCGATCGCGAACGCGGGCCGCTACCCCCAGGTCACCACGTCACCCGCAATCTCCGGCGGCGAGCAGTCCGGCAATCGGACGAATGCGGCCGCGCACGAGCGCACGTCCGACCTGATTCTGCCCGTGGATGTCTCGTACGAAGTGGACGTCTGGTCGCGCGTGCGGCAGACCGTCGAAGCCGCGCGCTTCACCGCCCAGGCGAGCGCCGCCGACGTGGAAACCGTTCGCCTGTCGCTGCACGCGGAGCTCGCGCTCGACTACTTCGATCTGCGCGGCCTCGACGCGGAACGCGCGCTGCTGGACGACACCGTCGCCGCCTTCACGCGCGCGCTGGAGCTGACGCGCAACAGGTTCGCCGGCGGCATCGCGTCGCAGGCGGATGTCGCGCTGGCCGAAACGCAGCTCGAGGAAACGCGGGCGCAGGCGGTCGATAACACCGCCAGGCGATCCGCGCTCGAACACGCGATTGCGGACCTCGTGGGAACCGCGCCCGCCGCGCTGCACCTCGCATCCACGCCGTTGACGGCTCCTCCGCCCGAGATCCCCGGCGGATTGCCGTCGCAGCTCCTCGAGCGGAGGCCCGACATCGCCGCCGCCGAGCGCCGCGTCGCGGCCGCGAACGCGCTGGTCGGCATCGCGCGCACCGCGTTTTTTCCGAGACTCCTGCTGACGGCTGCGGCGGGCTTCGAGAGCCGCTCGCTCACGAGCTGGCTGACCGGCTTGAGCGCGTTCTGGGCCGCAGGACCGGCGGCGGCTGCGACGATCTTCGATGCCGGACGCCGGCGTGCCGTATCGGCGCAGGCGCAGGCGGCTTACGACGAATCGGTGGCGGATTACCGGGAGACGATCCTCCGATCGCTGCAGGAAGTCGAAGACAACCTCGCCGCGCTGCGCGTCCTCCGGGAGGAAGCGGACGTGCAGGCCGCCGCCGTCGCCGCGGCGACTCGGTCGCTGACGCTCGCGGAGAACAGGTATCGAGGCGGCGTGACCAGCTATCTCGAGGTGATCACCGCGCAGAACGCGACGCTCGCCAACCAGCGCACCGGCGTCTCGATCCTCTCGCGCCGTCTCGAGGCGAGCGTGCTCCTGATCAAGGCGCTGGGCGGGGGGTGGGATGCCTCGACGCTGCCCACCGTGAAGACGGGGACCGGCCGATGAGAGTGTCAACTTCCGATGCAAACTGCGATTACAGGCAGGTGAGTTACTCCGACGACGGTCGCGCACGATCTCACGGGGAGGCCGCAGAGATCGGTTGGGATGGTTTCTCTGCAACTTCTGCATGAGACCGTGCGTGACAGGCGCACCTGGCAATATCCGATGTCGAAATGTGATGTAGCGATCGCGCTTGCGGCGCTGGTGCTCGTGGCGGCCTGCTCCCATGCTCCAGCCTCGTACACAGATCAGATCGCGGCGTGGCACGCGGACAAGGACCGCTTCATGCGCGAGTCCCCGCAGTCGCCCGTCCCGGAAGATCGGCGCACGAGTTTTCCGCCGCTGTCGTATTTTCCCGTCGACCCCGCGAACCGCGTTCCTGCGCTTCTGCAGCCCGCGCCGCCGGGGCCCGTCATCCAGATGCCGACCTCCACCGGACAGGTTCGCCAGATGCACCGCGTCGGCACGCTCGCCTTCACGCTCAAAGGCCAGCCGCTGACGCTTGGGGCCTTCGTCGAGGCGGACCAGACCGACATGAATCGCCTGTTCGTCCCGTTCGGCGATCTCACCAACGGCGTCGAAACATATCAGGGCGGCCGCTATCTCGAGCTGGAACGCACGCCGACCGGCTTTTACGATCTGGATTTCAACCGCGCCTTTCACCCGTTCTGCCTGTTCAACTCGTCTTACGACTGCCCCTATCCGCCGCCGGAGAGCCGGCTCAAGGTCCCGATTCGCGCCGGCGAGCGGCTTGCGGCGCCGCATCGGTGACTTGTCACGGCCACGGGCTATTCACCCTACCCAAGAATCTTTGTGACCTTTGTGATCTTGGTGGTCTTTGTGAATTGAGGCGTTGGCCGTGGACATCACATGCCAATTAGAGCAATAGTCTTCGACTTCGACGGCGTCCTGGCCGACTCCGAGCCGATCCATCTTCGAATCTATCAGGAGCTCTTCGCGCCCGCAGGCGTGACGATCACGAAAGACGAGTACTGCGCGCGCTATCTGGGATTCGACGACGAGGGTGTGTTCACGCAGGTGGCGGCGGATTACAAGCTGCTGCTTGCCGACGAAGAGATCGAGATGCTGATCGCAGAAAAGGGGCGCCGCTTCGAAGCGCTCGTCTCGGGCAACGACGTGCTCTATCCGGCCGCGGCGGCGTGCGTCCGGCGCCTCGCAGCGCAGTGGCCGATCGGCATCTCGTCCGGCGCGCTGCGCCGCGACATCGAGTTGATGCTGCGAGGTGCCGGACTCGAATCAGCCTTCCGCTTCATCGTCGCATCGGGCGACACCGATCGCACCAAGCCGGCCCCGGATCCGTACCTGCGCGCTGCGGAGCTCCACGGCGTCGACCCGGCGAGCTGCGTCGCGATCGAAGACTCGCACTGGGGGCTCCAGTCCGCCCGCGGCGCCGGCATGCACACCATCGCCGTCACCCACACGTATCCTCGCCACACGCTGACGGAAGCGGATGCGGTGGTCGACTCGCTGGACGAAGTCACGGTGGAGTTCGTGCGGAGGCTGGAGGTTGGGGATCGGAGATCATGACCTCCAGTCCCCAACCTCCGGTCTCCTGCAGGTGACCGCCTCCTCTGTCGATACCTCCTGAGTGCGTCCGCGCTACAATCGATCCGTGCCGCTATCGCTGCAGGCGCGTCTGCCCCAGATCACGGAAGATCTGCTTCGGGCGCTGAACGAGCCCGGAGAGGCGCTCGCGCCGGCGGCGCTCGCGATTGCGCGCATGGAGTATCCGGCGCTGGACCCGGCGCCCTATCTCCTCCGCCTGGAGCGCATGGGCGAGGCGGCGGCCGGACGGCTACAGCGGCAGGAAGGCGCGGGCACGGCGGCGCATATCGCCACGCTCAATGCCTACCTGTACGAGGAACTGGGGTTCTGCGGGAACCGCGACAAGTACGACGACCCTCGTAACAGCTTTCTCAACGAGGTCCTCGATCGGCGGCTCGGGATTCCGATCAGCCTCGCGGCCATCTACATGGAGATCGGCCGCCGGGCCGGACTGCGCCTCGAGGGCGTCAACTTTCCGGGCCACTTCCTGGTCCGCGCGCCCGGCGACGGCGACGTCGGCGGAGACGAGGCGATCATCGATCCGTTTCATGCGGGCGCGCTGCTGTCGGAAGTCGACTGCCGGCAACTGCTCCGCCAGCACGTCGGCGAGGAGGCGGCGTTCGACCGCGGGCTTCTCGCCACCGCCACGCGCCAGCACATCGTCGTCCGCATGCTCGTCAACCTGAAGCGACTCTACGTCCGCATGCGATCGTTCCCGCAGGCGCGCGCGACCGCGGATCTCTTGCTCGCCGTGGATCCGTCGGCGCTCTCCGAGCTGCGCGATCGCGGGCTGCTCGCGTATCACATGGAAGACTTCTCGTCCGCGCTGCGCGATCTCGAGGCGTACCTGCGGCTGATGCCGCGCGGTGACGAGGCTGATCCCGAGCAGGATGTGCTGGCGGGCGAAGCCGAAGACGACGACGAGGGGACCGCGTCGGAGTCCGCGCAGATCTGGGAGCACGTCAAGACGCTCCGCCGCCGCGTCGCCGGCTTCAATTGACCTCCGCTGATGCAGGCCTAGAGGCCTGCGCTACCGGGACGTTGTAGCGCAGCACTCGAGCCCTGCCCTCACGCGCTTTGGATCGCCTGATTCAACCTCTTGAATTCGCGCAGAATCCGCGCGCCGCCGACCTGTGCGACCTGCGGATCCTGCTTTCACGTAACTTCCCTGCCGACTGACAGTTAACAGCCTCAGGGCCGGGACCGTGCCGCGCGTCGCGTGAATGGCACTCATCCTGCTATTTCGCCGGTGGAGTTTCGTCGGGAGGGAGAAGGCCGGATCCGCGGGGTCCGGCTTTTTTTCTGCGGGCGACCTGTTCAGGACCGTAATGACCGGCGTCAACCGCCGCGATCAACGGCGGCAGTCTACGGCTGACTGCTTACCGTCTTTCGGCAAATGGCAACTGGTAACTGTTTGCTGTTCACCATCTCCTAGTGGACTGTTCTCACGAGATGTAAAGCCCCACCTGCGGGTGGCGCGAACGGGGCGCCCCGCTTCGCGCCGCAGGCGCCTCACACGTGACAAGTGCTTTTGGCGCCGAGCACGAAGTGGG
>Ga0137379_10006078_pt1 | contig 11429 bp, 16 predicted proteins | sample SagtaG_18_FD_104812 | JGI IMG/M metagenome (GOLD analysis project Ga0137379, IMG submission 104812) | Vadose zone soil microbial communities from Sagehorn Ranch, Mendocino, California, USA - Sage2_L_80_16 metaG | ecosystem: Environmental > Terrestrial > Soil > Vadose zone | place: USA...
AGTACCTTCAGCTTCAGCAACTGATTTATCTGGTTGCCGAAGCCATCAGACAGGTGGTTCCTACAGAGCGGCTGTACATTCTTACCCTGGGTAGCCAACAAGGAAACCGGCATGTCCACTGGCACCTTGCTCCTTTGCCTCCAGGCGTCCCGTATGAACAGCAGCAAACCGCTGCTCTTGATCTCTCCAAAGGGATGCTTGCCATTCCAGATGGGGGAATGGCGTCCCTTGCTCACTCCATTCGCCAGGCGATGGAACGGCTCAGCCCTTCTTCAGCGCCTTCGCCCTCGAACTGATTCTTCTGTTTCAGGTCGTGTCCTAGGTTTTTCTGTCCCATTCCTTGCGCGTAACTCGTTGCGCATGTCGTGGGCTATGCGCGGGAAGCAGAAGCGTTTCGGCAGGCGATCCGCCAGGCGCTCAAGCAGGCATTCGCCCGCTCACCAGCGGTGCTGCTCAGTGATGGTCGCTCGATTCCTTCCTGCCCTCCCTGGGCTGGGGGACGAGGGCATATGGCCATGGGGTTGGAAGGGAACGTCTCCTACACCCATCAAACCGTCTATAGCCGGGATTCTAATTTAGGACCACTCTATACGATTTTTACCGAGGTTCTCGATCCAGAAGAACAGATGGCTCAGTGGCTGCTCGAAGCGCACTATGAATACATGTGCCAGGAAGGCATTGCCTTTTCGCAGCCGTATTATTCCTGCCATCCGCAATTACACTTACGTCGTGGGGAGAACAAAGCCTTCCTCAAAGCATTCTACAGTGGCATAACGAGCCTGGCGGACCGAGAGACCTATACGTTCTGGGAACACCTGTATGGCGAAAGTCCGCATAAAACGCATGAAGAGGCATAGTTTCTCATGCAAGTTCGCTGGATGCTCTATTATGAGGAGCACCAGACGCTGTGGCTGTTACGCGGCGTTCCACGTGCCCACTTTGCGCATGGCAACACGATTGAGATCATCGGCGCGAAAAGCTATTTTGGTCCGCTGACACTGCGGCTGGAGTCCCGGGTGGATCAAGGAGAAGTGCGCATCAGGGTGCGCTGTCCAGAGGGGCGAGCGCGTGGGTTACAACGAATGGGGATACGTGTAGCTCATCCAGCTGGTCGCCGTGCGGTCCAGGTGCGAGGTGCCGGCTCCTACGAAGCAGAGGGGGAGATGATCTGGATTGCGGAGCCTGAAGCAGACCTTGTCTTGGTCTATTGAGAAATATCTGGCCGCGGTGGGAGCGAGAAGAAGGCGTTGAACTAGGACCATAACCCCTCACAAGGGGGGAAAGGAAGCACACGCATTCCTCACCATTGTCTCTCTTTCTGCGTACTACTTTGCGGCTGAATAGTCTGTAAGCAAATGGCAAAAGAGCACCTGGAAGCCAACTGGTGCCAATGCACGGCTGCGGGCGTTTGATAGTCCAAAGCCTGGTGCAGGCGCTGATGATTATGAAACTCAAAGTAGGCCTTCAGACTGCGCACGGCCTCTGGAACCGTCTGATAGTCCTTGAGATACACTTCCTCATATTTGACACTGCGCCACAACCGTTCGACAAAAATGTTGTCCAGAGCCCGTCCCCGGCCATCCCAACTGATCCGAATATCCGCTGCCTTGAGCCGGTTCGTAAACTCCGAGCTGGTAAACCGCACGCCTTGGTCCGTGTTGAAAATCTCTGGCGTGCCGATGCATAATGCTCGCTCCAAGGCCTCAAGACAGAAGCTGGTGTCCAAGCTAATAGACACCTCCCAGGAGAGCACATAGCGACTAAACCAATCCAGGATGGCTAGCAAATAGAGAAACCCGTGTGCCAGACGAATGTACGTGATATCCGTGCTCCACACGTGATTCGCCCGCTCGATTTTCATGCCACTCAGGAGGTACGGATAATGCTGCTCCTTAGCTCCAGGCTGGCTCAGGCGCAGTTTGGGATAGATCGCTTCCAATCCCATCGTCCGCAGCAGTCTGGCCACACGCTTGTGATTGACCTGGTAGCCTTGTGTCTGTAACCAGGCCGTCATCCGTCTGATGCCATAAAAGGGTGTGCGAGTGTACTGTTCATCCAGCAAGCGCATCACATGCAGATTCTAGGCCTGTTCCCCTACCGGCCGGTAGTAGAGGCTGGAGCGCGCCAGACCCACCAGTTGACATTGGCGGGCAATGCTCATCTCTGCCGACTCTAGCTCGATCCACCGGCGTTTCTCCTCAACGGAGCCGTTCAGCTTTTTTTTGACCCAATCGAGTTCGACCTTGAGTTGGCCGACCTGTTGGTACAAGGCTGCTGTCAACTCCTCTTCTGCTCTCTCTTCTTTCACTCGCCGCTGCGAAAAGAACTGGGGCAATTCATCGAGCACTTGCTTTTTCCACTGGGCAATCTGCGTCGGGTGGACCCCATACTCGGCAGCAATCTCGTTGGCGGTCTTCTGTCCTTTGATTGCTTCTAGGGCTACCTTGGCCTTCACTTCTGCACTGTGCCGTTTCCGTTGCATCTTCTTCTCTGCTCCTCTCCTTGGGTTTGACACAGCTATTTTATCTGATCTCCCTGCCCAGTTTCTGGGGTACATTATACATCATCAAAGAATCAGAAGGCAGCTGATTTGTGGGAACATAGTTTTGCAGTGAAACTTCATAAAAAAGAGAAATAGATTCCGCATGAGATCGGAGCTTCTTATTTCTTGACGGCGAGGATCGCTTTAGATTATCATTCAACAAGAATTGGCAGCCAGAACTTGTAATCTACTAATAGAGAGTTCTATCAAAGATGTCCTTGAACATATAGTGATATCCCGACTCCACAATGCAGTAATGCCGGGAGAAAGGAATATGTATGTCAAACTGGTTTGTGCGAAGTTTGCTGTTTGGAAGTTCTTACCTGCCCATGTTACCAATTCTGATGCTCTTGTACTGGGACGCTCACCTAGCTTGTGCTATTGTCCTTGGGATCGTCGGCCTGATCTTGCTGGCGGTCTCCCTGTGGTACTTTGGGTGGGAGGTGCGGACCATGAACCCCACAACGGTGAAGATCATTGAGAAGGAGAGTCACGACAGCGACACCATGAGCTATATCGCGACCTACCTGTTCCCGCTCCTTTCGGTCACGCTTGACACCTGGAAACAACTGCTGGCGTTGGGGCTGACATTTGCAGTAGTCGGGTTTGTTTACGTCAATAGCAAAATGATCTATATTAATCCGACGCTTTCGCTTCTCCTTCGATTACATCTATACGAAGTAGGGATTGAAGGGAGAGATGGCCTCCATTTTTCGCTATTGACGCGCAGTGACCAGTTTGCGATTCCTGCCACCATCAAGGTGGTGGAAGTGGGATCTGGGATACTTTTTGAGGTGTGAGGGAGTGTAACATGGAGATGAAGAGTCCAAACGACCTTTATCAAGAACTGAGCAAGCTTGATATCGGTAACTACGAAGTCGCACTTCTGCTGGCATCTTATCCGAAGGATGCAGACAAACCTCAGTTTGCACATCTCAATATGGGTGGCGAACTGCCGGGAGCGTTACTCGGGAACATAGTGTTCGTGCGGGACCACCAATTGAAAACGGAAGATGACGTACACGTGCTTCCCTACCAGCTTGATGGCCAACCTAGCGACGATGTCGTCGAGTATATGGATCTCGCAATGGATCCTTATACCCTCATCAAAGGGCAGATCGATGATCTAGATCGCTCGGTCCTCGGTACTGACACATTTCAATTGGATGTGCCATTTCTTCAGCAGACTCGCTTTTACGCCATTGTTCTTCGTGTGAAAGGTGACAGTGAAGATCCACCCCTCTGCTTCCTACGGCTCTACCAGCCGATGGCGCGGAAAATTGGGCGAAGCTTGACTGCGAAGCTGTCGAAGGAACGGGGATACTATGACCGCGCTGAGCCAGGCGACATCTTTGTCTTTGATAATCAAGTCGATGCGATCAAGGTCGGGAATATCCTTTTCGTGCTGGACAAGCAACGCGTCGACTCGATGTTCGGGTTTTTTCAAGCGTTGACGACAACAGTGAATACCAGCATGCAGCAACTCGCCACGAGCCTTATCGCTATCGATAATGTCAATGCATTTGCTGATGCGTGCAGAAGGGATCCGCGCAAGGCCGCGCGATTACGCAGCATCGCACAGAAATTCGCGACATGGCCGTCATATGGACAAGTGAATATGCAGATCATTACTACCTTCATCACGAAAAGGAACCTGAAGATCCAGGTAAAAAATGGGTATCTAGTGTTCGACGCAAAAACGCTCTGGAGTACCCTGCGACTCCTGGACGATGATTATCTAATATCCGAGCTCACGGGCGGCTTCTATGAAGTGAACGGGAAACAATCATTGCCGTAACAACCTCGAGTGGGTCAGAAGGAGCCAGAGGAGAAGAATCGTCGACCTCTGTTTCATAGAAAATACACCTATATGTGTCATCTAATGTATCCCGATGAACCGGTCGAGCCTGAAATGCTCCTCGACTACCGTGGACATAATGGCAATAGTGAACTGCGCTCATTGAGTGCAAAGAGCGCAAGGATTACGATGTGAGAGAAATAAAGAAGCTCTCCGCATTCTACAGAGCCCAGGTTGGTACCACACTTAATATCTTCTGTAATTATTACGATTACATGCCATCCGTAACGCTTCAAGTGTAAATCAAGGTCAAAATCTTGTCATAGTGAAATACATCTTTTATTTACGAGCAATGGGCAAACCCTGCCACGACCTGCTTCTCATATACCTTTCCTATCCATTGGACTAAAACCTTGTCAGGACAACCGAAACCGGGTAAGATGCTGAGAGGCTCTCCTCCGCACAGAGAGCGTTCCGCGAGAGTAGTCTCCTGAAAAAGGAGTGAGAAATGGAAAAGGCTGAGGCATTTCTAGCGCTGTACGAAAGGTTAGATAAATATCTTCGACACAACGTAGAGCAAGCAAGAGGTCTTTCCTTTAGTCAACGGCTTGATGCCCTTGTTAAGAAACATCCTATACTTCGACAGGACGTGGCAAAACTGAAAGACTATGGAGATCTCCGTAATGCCATTATCCATCAGCGTGATCCGAGGGGGGGAATCATTGCAGTACCCACCGAAGAAGCCTTACGAGAGTTTGAACAGATCGTACTAGCCATTCTCTCACCACCGAAACTCATTCCTCGGTTTAAATCAGACATTCATCTCTTTTTCCCCCCGGACCCGCTTGTGACAGCACTTCAGCATATGCGGGAACACAATTATTCCCAAGTCGTCGTTCAAACAGAAGGAAAACTCTCTTTACTCACTGTAGAAGGCATTGCAAGATGGCTCGAAGAGCAAGCACAAGATGATATTATCAGTGTAAGGGACGCTCATATTGTGGATGCCCAGAAATATGAACAGGTAGAAAATGTTTCCATCATGAACCGCAATCAGACTGTCTATGAGGCGATGGACACCTTCATGCTTGCCATAGAGCAGAAAAGGCCTCGCATTTATGCTCTGCTTATCACTGAGCATGGAAGACTAACAGAGAGCCCTCTGGGCATTGTTACTCCTTGGGATCTCTTATCCATCGCCAATCCATGAACTTCTCATCACTGGGCGTAGAGGCTATTCCAAATCAAGCTGTTAGTATGCTTCTAGTTTGGAGCGGTCTCACTCTGAAACATCTGTTACTGACGCCTCGCAGCCATCCGCCACAAAACCCATTACCCCTTCGTCCAATGGATAGGAAAGGTATATGTCAAGCAGGTCGTGGCGAGGTTTGCAATGGGAAGCATAGTTTTGGAAAACCTCCAAAACCTATGGGTTAAAAGACAGTGGGGTCTGTTCTCCTTGAAAGGTTGTGTGAAAAGAGCTATACCAACTCAAAGCCCCTTCACATAGCTTCTTCTGGCGCTTCCACCGAATCAGCTGGGCCTGCCCACACATACAAATCAGGATTGCCGCACCGGTCCGCTCGAGCGAGGCGATCACCGCTTTAGCTTGAGGGACTGACACATACAGCCGCACCCCGCACGTTACACAATGCAGTTCCGTATCTACCACTTCATCAGAGCCGGAGTGCTTCTTGGCTCCCATGGAAACTCACTTTCTCTGCATTCTTATCCATATGATTAGCCGACAGCATTGCTAACGAACCTCCTTCTCTCGTTTGTCTCTTCTAGAGCGATGCGAAAGACTCGCGATCTCGGCGAGCGGCTCCTTCCCTACATGTTGTTCTCGTTCATCTCTCATCCTGTCAACAGCGTCAGCCATATGACGTGCACACGTTCCTTGCTCTCTCCTTATCCTCGATGTTCCAGGGATAACGCCAACTGAAGGCTCTGCTTCATCGCCTCATCAAGACCGGCCAGGAAACGTGAAGAACTCATTGTAGCGAGATCTGCCAGGATGCAGACATGCAGCTCCTGTGTATCTGTCGTCGCATGCACATGCCCAAAACGGCAGCACATACCATAGCCCTGCTGCCGAAGCAGATCACGAGCCGCCGAAACGTCAAGCCCATCGCATGCGTCTATAGCGTTGTTCTCACTCATGGTCTTCTCTCTCAGGTCTTTTTTGTAGACATCCCCGGTTCCCCATTGGCTCGCCCTAGCGACGATTAGCCGGTGCTTGCTCCTCGCTTACCGTTGCCCATACGCCAAGAATAGTTGGTACCGTGTATGATAAGCGGCCCATTCTTGGGGAAGACCTGTCAACACCTGATCAAACTCTTCGGAAGCGAGAGACAGGGATGAACAGAACAAATACTTGAGCCCGCCAAATCCTGCGAGCATGTTCTGCTGCAGGAGCATTCCTTCCCGACGCTTTCCCCGCATCCACGGACCAACGGGCAGTTCAATCGTGTGGGTCTGAACATTCCGCAGTCGTTCATGCTTCAAGCCATCCCCAAGGCGGCTGACCAGCGAGGCGTCAAAGCCGCGAGCACGGCTGACGGAAGACCACCAGGAGAGGATATGCGTGGTGAGCGGACCAGGATTCAGATAGATATCACTGGCTTCCACCAACTCAATCCACCCCTCGTAGCGCGTCACCCGTACCAGCTCGTCAAGGACGAAGGGCCACTTTGCAGCCGGGATCGCTGCAACAAGCAAGCGTTGGTGCGTGAAGTCAAAAGCCTGGTCGGCAAACGGCAAGCCATCGAGCAGATTGCCTTGCCGGAAGCGATAATTGCTCCTGACCCCAGGTAATGTGACCTGGTGCTCTTGTGTCAGATCAAAACCAACGACTTCCGCCAGGGGAAAAGCCAAGGACATTTCTTGCGCCCAGCGGCCCGTCCCGCACCCTACGTCCACCATCGACCTGATCAGTGTAGGAATGAGTGGGGCCACATAGTTGCCTTTGAGCACCTGACGCAAGAGATAATGCTGAAAGTCGAGCCGATGGATTTCCCTCGCGTTCCTGGGAAGCAGATAGGCATCGGGTGTTGGCGCATGTATCTCCAAGGTGATGCTTGGTTGCCACGCCGATGCCGCGAATACCATATTCTGTCTGCGTCTGCGCTGGAAGAGGCGCGGGAGATGCATAATAGATCGTCCTTCTCTTTTCGTATGATGCCGCTGCTCATGCCCACATTTGCGTGATTGGGCGTCACCGTGATTCGCACTCCAGGCGCAGTAAAAGGACAATGCCCGCAAAACTGCTGTGCAAGCGTCTCTCTCAACGTCCGTTGATCGAGCGCCTTCCATGCTTCCTCTGTAAGGACGACCGCCTCAAGGAAGAAAGGTGTGATCAGATGCGCACACGCTGGACCGTTGTCGCAAAAGGAGGAATGCAATTCCGTCCCTGGCGAGAACTCATCGACGCAGGGCTGCTGCTCAATGCACTCACAACTTGCATTGCATAAGAACTTCCCAAGTATGGGAGGATGCCGATAACGCTCCCGTCTGGAAAGAGTGACCGCCTTCAAACGCTCAGACGCGATAGGGCTAACTGTCACAAGGGAACCGCACACCTCATTGCTCCCTCTGGTTTCAAGGTGCTTCAAACGCTCAGACGCGATAGGCTGGATGTTCACTGTGTGCATGTCGTCTCCTACTCCCATCTCGCAGGTTTTTCTACAATAGGGTTCCCAAGATGTGCCTGGACCACAGCCACAACCTCTTCTGTCTTAAAGGGCTTCGTCAGGTAGGCATGCGCCCCAGCTAACCGCCTTTTGATATGATCAAGTATCCCATCGCGCCGCGAGACAATGACGAACATCGTCTGCGCAAACGCCGGTTTTGCTTTCAGGAGCCGGATGACATCGTAGCCGTCGATTTTGGGGAGTATCAGGTCAACCAAGATGAGCGCGGGGATACGTCCCCCAGAAGTAGTGAGCCAGCGGAGTGCCTCTACACCATCTGAGAATGCTTTGACCTCGTATCCGGCTCGGCTCAGGCAGACTTCCACCACCTTGCGTACCACGAGCGAGTCATCGATGATCATCACAAACGCACTCATCCTTCAGCCCTTTCATTGAGTTGTCGCGTTGACATTTTTCCGCTCTCTACTGCGGTGCTCCTGCTCCGCCGGTTCTTTTCTTATGTCTGTTTGCATGGAACGCCCAGCACCCACGAGCAATAGTAGCACGGCGGCGTTTACCTTCTCGCTCGGGCGTTTTTGCAGCATTTTTACGAATCGTGCCTAATTCCTTACTCGTTTTTTACGAAGCGTTGGCATCAGGGAGAGACAGGAATAAGCACTGACCCAGGTATGCAGGAGCAACGCAAAGAAGCAGAGAGGAAGCAGCACCAGGTAGGATAGGGGAGCATAGAGGACACTGCCGGTAGGGAGGGTATTCGCGATCGCTTTGTATGTGGCTTATGGACCAGCAAGGAAGCGGGGACTACGGCAATGTTATCAAGGGTTGCCTTTCTGAGCCTGGCCGGTGGCCGGGAAAGTCGATCGTGTAAAAGGATTCGCTGGTTCATAAGCTTGTTTGTTCCATGAGTTTGCGTGCATCCGTGGTTGCCAGGTGAACGGAGATAAACGAGGTTTCTACCTTCTCATGACCCAAGAGGTCTTGTATCTGCCGGGGGGTAAAGCCTTTCGCCGCTTTATGCGTGGCGCACGTGTGTCTGAGCGAGTGGCAGCTACATTGCTTGGTGATGCCTGCCAGGTTGCGGTACTTCTGCACACTATCCATCACCCCTCGCACAGAGAAGCCAGTGCCCTGATAATTTAAGAAAAGGTGCTGATCCAGGCTTCGCGGGCGGTCTGCGAGGTGCGCACGTATGGCCTGAATTGCTTTCTTCTCCAGGTACATCGTCCGTTGTTTGTTGCCCTTGCCGTTCATAAGCATGGTTTGGCCGTCCAGGTCAACGTCAGTCAGCAGGAGGCGGGTCAACTCCACGACCCGAATACCGGTTTGCAGGAACAGTTGTAAGATGGCATAGTCCCGGCTATGGCCTGCGGCGGCATTCAACAGCCGCATATATTCATCCACGCGCAAGAACACGCGGCTCTTGCGTTCCTTTTTGGGCATAGCGATGGTGGCCGCAGGGGAAGCAGGGAGTCTGTTCTCATCTACCAGGAACGTGCAATACTCGCGGATAGCCGCCAATTTACGCGCCCTGGTCACGCCTGAGCGCCCGTGGTCGGCCAGGTGGGCGAGATAGTCGATGATGTGAGAGCGGCTGATGTGTTGCGGGGCTGTCACCGTGATATCGTTCTCGGCGAGCCAGGTGAAGAACTGCGTCACATCAGTGCGGTAAGCGGATCGTGTGCTCGCTCGTATTGCGGGCCTTCAAGCTGTTCAGGTACCTGGTGAGTGTGGTCATGAGTGCTGTTGGGATCTCCATACTTTTTATCCTCCTGCTGTGCTCTGTTCAGAGTATGCCTGTTTTTCGGCGCTCTCGCAAACGCGAAATTTTGCCCATTTTGGTTCATATAACTAGGGCAAATCTGCGTTATATTGAACCGATGATGGGCGAAAACGAGCGGGGTTGTCAAGGGGGTGGTGCGTATAATCACCATGTCGAGTCTCATAAAGTCGTACCTATCTGTTTTCGGCAAAGTCTCACAAAGTCGTGCCGGTCAAGTTGTGAGCATACTCAAGCTGTCGCCAGGCCGGAAAGCGAGAAGGGGAGGGCTAATTGATACATCGGCAAGGCTTGCAGGACCGCAAGCTCCCCCATCAGTTCCGCTTTGGTTAACCCTTGAGCTGGCACCCGAACGAGCTCTTCGCTTCCTTCAAGTTGGCAGAGAAACGCGACAGGATCAGCATCAAAGAGAATGGCCCGACTTCGCTGAGCAACGTGCTTGCCCAGGTAGTAGGAATAGCCTCCCAAGCAAAAGAACCCATTGGTGCGAATGCGACGGAAACATCGGCACGCTCGCAGATACGTCCACACGCTCTCCAGACACAGCAAGTCTTCTTCCCATTCCGGTCGATACATGCGTCCCGAATGCATGGCCTGAGGATAGGCTTCCAAAGGAGCTTGATGGGAAAGCGCCCGACTCGGCAAGCGCTGGTTGAGGGCTTCTCGACGCTCATCCAGACCCGCCCACAAGTGAGCATGAGACGAGTAGGTTTGTCCGAGGAGTGCTTGCGCTGTCATCGTCTGATGTGTCCGTTCAATAAGGGCATGATCAGTTGGGCACCGCTTGCGCGTAAAGCGCACTTGCACGCCAAGGGCAAGCAACCAGAGATGTAATCGGGTGGGAAAGGGGGAAGGAGTGGTATTGTCGTAGAAGACGGTGCCATGATCGAGCGTGAGCACCTGAGGTAAACCGTACGTGAGGAAGGCTCGCAGTATCGGTCAATTGGTAGTCAGGCAAAGCCGGATTGGTCGTTTCCAGGCTGGGATAACTTTCGGCCTTCAATCGACTGACCACATCAACAATCGTGATCAAACTGACCTTGCCCACCCCCTCGACCCGCATGATGCCTTGGGCGTCCATCTGCCATTCTTGATGAGGAGAGCTCGGTGACGCACGAAGTGGTTGGAGCAAGTCGTGATGCGGTTGATAGCGACGTGTCAGACCAGCTTGTTTGAGCAGCGCGGCTATACGTGCTCGACTCGGCAGTGGCTGATCGTGCCAATATGGATCTGTCTTGAGTGCGGTTAAAAGCGTGGCCGGTCCCCAGCCTGGATGGAGCTGGCGCAGGCAAAGGATGGCCTCCCGTAATTCGTCGGGAAAAGTACTCGCCGGGCCGGCAACAGGACGTCCCATTTGTGAGATGAGGCCGATAGGTCCGCGCTTCTGCGATCGGCGTCGCCACTTGCGAGCCGTCCAAACGGAGCAACCAACTCTCTCTGCAATTTGGGTGTCGTTCAGACCAGCAGCGGCATGCTCGGCTCTTCTCCAGGCGCGTCTGAAACGTGGTCGTTTGTCCTCGTAGGTGCATATGGCCTCCCTCCCGGCTTTCATATCCTTCTTCTGAAGGAGATCATAGCGCGCTAGGCCCACGACATGCGCAATGAGTTCGCCGAAATGTTCCAGCCTGCTCTCAGAGACTCCCGTTAGCTCAACAGGGA
>Ga0137379_10006084_pt1 | contig 11425 bp, 8 predicted proteins | sample SagtaG_18_FD_104812 | JGI IMG/M metagenome (GOLD analysis project Ga0137379, IMG submission 104812) | Vadose zone soil microbial communities from Sagehorn Ranch, Mendocino, California, USA - Sage2_L_80_16 metaG | ecosystem: Environmental > Terrestrial > Soil > Vadose zone | place: USA...
CTTTACTCGAAACAACCCACCATCGCCCAGGTATTCAGTGAAACCGCTGCCGAAATTTCCCAGCCCGGGACCGCCCGAAGCCTCGAGCGAGCCATCGTTCGCATTCGGATAACCAATATCGTTAGCGAATGTCGCGCTGGTTCCGCAAGCTCCACCGACTCCGCAGTTGAAAATTCCAATGTCAATCTTCGTCAGGCCGAAACGAAACTCGTTGAGTATCGTCGGACTGAACGTATGAGTGTCGCTTATAGAAACCTGCCGCGTGTTCCCAATCTCATCGCCGGCGCCGAATCCCGCGGTCGGCAGGCCAGGGAGAAGATTCGCGCGATTCGTTTTGAGATCCTGATTGCTGAAGCGGCCAGTCAGCGAATTCTTTCCGCTAACCTTATGATCGATCTTGAATTCGTAGTTGTTGATTCTCTCCTGGTTGTTGCGCTGCGTGAAGAAGTTATTGTTGCCCTGATTAGGATCGAAAACATTGATCGTAGGCAACGGGAACAGATTGGCCAGCTTCTTCGAGATCGGACTTATGAGATTGTCCGGGATAGTGGCGTTGGGAAATGCTTTGCCGGTAAACGGATTACATACCGGGCCATCATTCGCCCCGGTACTGCTGCCGTCGCCATCACAATCGTGATTAGCAAAGCCAGTGAAGTTGCCGTTACGTGATCCGGCAGTTGGCACCGTGGAACTCGCTGGGAACGGCAGGTGGTTGCGTTGGCCCAGGTAATCAAAGAAGAAGAAAGTGCGATTCGTGCCCTTCCAGACAGAGTTCCCGCCCTCACCGAAACGTGGCAGAATCAGAGGACCACCGATCGTGAAGCCAAATTCATGAATCTGCTGCACGGCTTTCGTCAATGGCGCCAGGTTTGTGACGCCTCGCGCGATTGCGTCGCCACGATTTCGCTTGAGAATCGGGTGATAAGCATTCAGCGCCGATTTTTGTCCGTAGTAATATCCCGAACCGTGAAATTGATTTGTACCCGATAGAATCGTCGTGCTGATGACTGCGCCAGAAGCTCGCCCTACTTCTGCCGGGGGAATACTGGTGGTGACCTTGAACTCGGCGATCGCATCGGGATTTGGAAACACGCCAATGGTCCCAAACTGCGGCTCGTTATTGTCAACTCCGTCGAGAGAGAAATTATTATTTGTTGGGCGCTGACCGTTGACTATTAATCCGCCGCCGCCTGAGCGAGCAAAGCGAGACGTCTCAGTGCCGCCATTTTCATTGCTGGAGCCAGGCCCGCCACTTCCGGCGCGCGGGTCGCCATTGTTGAATTGACGAGCATCCGGACCAGTTCCACCAACGCTGCCAACACCGCCAGAACGAGCCACGCCGGGCGTAAGCGTAGCCAACTGAGTAAAGTTGCGTCCAGAAAGTGGCAGCTCGGTCACTTCGCGCCCGGTCACCACGCTTCCCCGGTCACTCGTTTCAGTTTCCACCAACGGCGCTCCCGCCGTCACGGTCACAACTCCGGAGACATTCCCGGGAGGAAGCGTGAGATCGATTCTCAACCTGTCGTTTGTCTGTAAAACGACCTTCTCCTGTGTGACGGTTTGAAAACCTTGCTTCGTAGCCGTGACCTTGTATGTTCCGATCTCCAGCAGCGGCGCTTCGTACTGGCCGGAGTCGCCGCTAGTCACCGTGCGCACACTGTTGGTATCGACTTTGGTTATTGTAATAGTCGCGCCTTGCACTGCGGCCCCATTGCTATCCGTGACTGTTCCGACGATGTCAGCCTTGTTAGTTTGGGCCAGCGTCGGCAGAGCAAAGATCCCAAGTAGAAGAGTGAGAATCGTTACGCTCACCGGGACGTGGGCAGCATTTCGTGTCGAATACATAGCTTTACCTCGCATGCGACTAGACAATGTAGGAATACACCCGCGCACCGATGGTGCAACGAGTCTAATTTCATGTTCTTACTGCGGGATTGCCAAGGCCCTAAATTGCTCTGCCCCAGCACTTTTGCTTACAGAACCTTTTAAGAAAAACGAGCTTGTGATTGAATTGCTCGAAAGTTTGTTGCCACAACCAACTAAGTATTTAATACAGTTTTGCGAGGCTGTCAATACTTTTTCGCCTTAATGAAAGTTTTTCAGGTTTTAATTTTGAAGTCTTGGGACAGCGCTTTTCATTTCGAAGGCCGATCAATCCACTTGTTCGCCGGTCACGCGGCCATTGTCGAAGCGAACTTGCTCGCCAGAACTAAACTCAAAGCACCCATCAGGGTCGGGTCTTCCCCAAGCGTCGAAGGTAGAATTCGAGCCGAAGGAAGCCCTCGACGAATACTATGTTCGATGGTTTGCTTCAGTGAATCTTCGATCAAGTGCCAGGCCCTAGTTATGTCTCCGCTCACGACCACCACTTCGGGACTAAAGCCGACAATCAGATTCGATATGCCTATGCCCAGACACAGCGCCATGTCTACGAGCGCCTTTCCGGCGTTAGCTTCGCCCGCCAATGCTCGATCTACGAGTTCCTTAAAATTAATACGCGCTTCATTTGTTTCGCCGGATAATTTTAAGTACCGGGCAATTGTCGCGCGTTCTGATGAAAAGGCCTCCCAACAGTCGCGGTTGCCACACGAACAAGGTACCGGCGCGTGTGTGCCGATAATCATGTGTCCAAATTCTCCGGCTGCGCCGCGTTCGCCACGATAAATCTGGCCATCGAAGACGATCCCGGTGCCGACACCGTCGGCCGCCAACACGAGTATGAAATCGCGTGCATTGCTAACTTCCGGCCGGCCGAACCAAAGCTCTGCGAGCGCAACAGAATTTGCGTCGTTGTCAACCGACACGGGCAAGCCGATACGCGAAGAGATCATTTCAGCGATTCGCAGATCGCGCCACTTAAAATACGGGATATATATTGCGACGCCAGTTGAGGGATCGATTAGACCCGGTAGGTTGACTCCGATACCTTCGATTGCGCCGTCCTTCTGTTCCAGGAAAACCTGGATGCAATCAACCACTCGACCAAAGATCCGATCAGGATCGGGATCGGTTGGGAATGATTGCTGCCGGAGCACACGCCCGGCGAGATCGCTGGTCGCGATCGTTGTAAAGCTCGGCGTTACGGCCACGCCGATAGCGATTGCCCCAGCCGTGCGCAGCCGTAACAGCGTTGGACGGCGCCCGCCTGTGGATTCTCCCGCGCCAATCTCCTCGACTAAACCTTCTCCGATTAAACAATCGACAATTGCCGAGACAGTCGATCTTTGTAATTCGGTTTCTCTTGCGATTTCCGCGCGCGAGATTGGTTCCCGTTCGCGCACATAGTTCAACACGATCTGCCGATTGATATCGCGAATCGTAGCCAAGCCCGCAGTTTGAGCCTTCTTTAAATCGAGCCGTCGCACGTTACCCTCCTCTTGCGGAAGAGCTATTCCCGCTGTCTAAAAGAAAAAGAATAAGGATTGGAGGCCCGTATGAAGGTGTAGCTTATGAATCCCGTATTTAGATGCGGGCGTTATAAATAGTATAGACGGGCCCCGGGTGTCAACGTTTATCTTATCAGAAATGCAGTGAAGGTAATCAAAAGGTGCGAAGCGAGGGAAGGGCCGTCGCGCTATTTAACTACACCCTTACCTTCAATCACCGTAAGTTTTCGATCTATTCCCGGAATGTTTACTGTTTCTGACGATCCATCGGGCCATTTGACCTCGACCTTATCTACGCTCGTGGCCGCGCCCAGACCGAAATGCAAAGTCAGATCATTTTGTGAGGCGTAGCTTCCGCCACTAATGACGTCTTGTCGTTGACGAACTTTGCCGGTCGTGACGTAAACGATGGCGCCGATAGCGTCGCGGGGGCTCCTCTTGCCCACATCCCCCACCAAACGAAGGGCGAGCCAGTGGCCAACTGGTGCAGCGACATTCTTCAATATGGTCGGCTTTGAATCAGCGTTATTGATGACGACATCAAGACGGCCGTCGCCATCGAGATCGCCGACTGCCAAACCTCGCCCGCACCACGCCGCGGCCAGCCCGCTGTTCGGTGCGGCGCCTACGCGCTCAAATTTTCCGGTGCGCAAGTTTCGAAACAGCAAAGCCTGCTGCGCATAACTGGTGCCCCATTGATGCTCGTCAACTGCCGGGTAGACATGGCCGTCGGCAACGATCAGATCCAACCAACCATCGTTGTCAAAATCGATAAAGCTGGTGCCCCAACCAAGAAACGGAAGCGTGATCTCGCCGAGGCCGGCCAGAAAAGTTACATCGGTAAAATTAGCATCGCCGTCGTTGTGATAGAGCACGTTCGAGTCGTCGGAAAAGTTTGTAATGTGGAAGCTGACGCGACCAGAGTTGTCATAGTCGCCGATCGCGATTCCCATTCCCGCTTGCTCTCGCCCATTCTCGTTCAAAGCAACCCCCGACGGGTAGCCGACTTCTTCGAAAGTTCCATCACCCTTGTTTATGTAGAACAGTTTCGGAGTTGAATCGTTGACGACGATCAGATCCAGCCAGTTGTCTTCGTTAGCATGTACGAACGCGGAAGAGAAGCCGTAATACTTTTGCGGATCATTGACGCCGGCTTTGACGCTGGTGTCTTCAAAAGTGCCATCGGGTCTCTGATGATAAAGCGTGTCGCTCTCTCCCGTCAGACTTCGCGGTCCACACATCACGGGCGTCCCGCGAAATTGGCAGAAGTTCTGTCCCGCGCCGCCGGGTTTATTGGCATCTTTCGGACTCGGAGGCAGATTATTCAAATCGATATCGAGGTAACCGGGAACGAAAAGATCCAGCCGTCCGTCGCCATCATAATCGCCCCAGGACGCGCCGGTGCTCCAGCCCTTACGCGCCACGCCGACCTTCTCAGCGACGTCTGTAAACGTGCCGTCGCCGTTATTGTGATACAGCCGCGAAACTCCGAAGTTGCTAACGAACATGTCGGGCCGGCCATCGTTATCATAATCGCCAACCGCCACGCCCATGCCCCAACGCTCGTTGGCGACCCCGGCTTTATCAGTCACATCTTCAAACTTCCAATTGCCGAGATTGTGATAAAGCGCCGCCCGCGGCGCCTTCTCCTTTCCCTGCAGTGCCGGAACTGTAGAGCCGTTGAGGAGGTAAATATCCGGCAGCCCATCCCCGTCGTAATCAAAAATTGCCACGCCGCCTGAAGGCACTTCAAAAATGTAATCCTTGGCCGGCGATCCGGCGTGATGTTTGAAATTCGCCATGGCCGTCTTATCAGTGGCGTCTTCGAAAACCATCGGCGCTTTCGGATCAACGATGCCCGCCGTTCGTCGCGAGGTGTAATTCAGGGCCGCGCCCGTTGAAACTCCGCCCATGGGTTGTTGCGGCTCAGGCTTCTTCGGCGGCGTCTGTCCGAAAAGAATGAAAGAAGAGAACAGAGAAAGAACGACAAACAGCCGGACAGCTAGAGGACGAATTCGACGAGACTTGATCTTAGTCATTTTAGTTCACTGGCATTAATCGATCTTCGAAATATTGAATGTCGATTCGTCTAGGGATCATAAGGCGTCTCGAGGAAAATACCGATAGACTTTCGCACTGTCAAACCCTTGGATCAAACAGCAACTGAAAGATCGCTTATGTGAGCTTGGTCAGTCCTGGGGAATTCTATTAGACAGCGAGGAATCAAACCTCTGCGTTAAAGGGGTCTGGATATCTCTAGGACGGAGCCCTCAGGCGGAACTTCAGCGCAGTTCTAGGAGCGCATGTGGCTTAGGAATGACTGCTAACGGCAAGGTAAAAGGAAAAGCCAAAGAGGGATTGCCGACCACGATCCAATCGGTGATGTTGTTCGTCTCAGTCATGGATGTCGGCTTCACATGGGCCGGAGCAGCCGCGATCGAAGCGTACCGCCCAGCGCGGGTACGGAATTTCCATTCAGTGGGCTTTCATAAACAAATGAGGTGTCTTTGCGATCTTTCAGGCAAGCTAAAAATGCTTTTATCGGGGTTGGTTCTGCGAATGTCAAAAACTCGATACTCGCTTCTTTTACTTTCAGTTAAGATCGTAATTTGAAGGATCTCCTGCAACTCAGTTGAGATCCAATACTCAAGCGTGTACTTTCCCTCATCGACAACACTATACCCAACACACATCATTTCTTCGATTTCGTTTTCCCCAAGATATCGTCCAATGCGTTCTTGGCGGGCGGCGTCCGGTAGGACGATAGCCGATCCATCATCCAAACTGAATGTATGGGCAGAGAAATCGTCTGGAGCAGAAGAAAACACAATGGCCTGAGAACCGCCAATCATGATAAACTCCAACTCCTTAACGGGATCGTAGATTTCGGCGGATTCAAAGCGATCCGATTCGCTATCAGTTCGCTTCTCAATTCGTTCTCGGCCCTCGTAATCACGACAGCGAATACCAACCTCTCTTTCCTTTGGCACGTTCCCGTTTGGTACTTTTGGTGAGTGGATCCATTCACAGCGTGCTTGGTACGGACTGTTCTTAATACTTCGCCACATGATCGGTCCTACTGTACAACTTCAAGCTCTTGACATTGAAAGCACATGGTGTCACTGAAGCGAGTCAGACCACTGCCAGGACATATGACGGTTCCAGTCCTTGGATCCTTCACCCATATTCTTATCTCCTGAGCATAACCAAGGCAACGCGTATCAGGAATGGCAATCCTAGCGACTGTTATTCTGTCTCGCGGACATTTTACATCACATGGATCCATCTTGTCGTAGATACACTCATCCAGAGTGATAAAGTGCAATGGAAGACACGTAACTGATGCTCCCTTATTTACGGTTAAAAACGTCCTTGATGATGGAAAACACCCCTGAGACGGCTGCGTAGGGCTGAAGGGATTCCCTCCCATGTAAGGACAACACATCCAATGGTCACTTTCAGTCTGATAATCACCAGGATCCAGGTTGTCCCAGTCCCCGGTTAGCGAAGTCTCAGCTCTGGTGTAAGCGCCGTAGCCACTGGATTGGGACGATGTGGCGGAGGAGTTGCGACCCGAAGGACTGGTAAGCGTCGTGACGGTCCAATACGTATGGCCATAACTATTATAGGAATCGGCGGTTACTCCGGAGCTAAAGATCGTACCGTCGTCGCTAGCCCATGAGTCTGAATAGGCCGATAGGGATCCCATCTGACCAAACGCTGAAGCCTGGCAGATCAATATAAACATTGTTGCGGCGATTGACTGTACCAGAATCATTGTGAGCCAAGAGTCATCTTTTAGTCTGGTTCCGGTTCCGGTTTTTATCAGTCTTGACATTGTAATCTGCTCCCCTTCTTTAAACGACAAATCTTCCTGGACAATTGGCATTCATGGCATTATCCCGTTCATCGGCATGTTCGGACCTGGAACGATTTTTGTACGGGGCTTTATACGCCCATCAATGTGCTGGCGTATTGCAACTGCACCATCAGGCCCAACGAAATCCGGTAGTTTGGCTATCACCGCCGTGACAAGGGCTTCTCTCTGTGCTTGCAGGTGCGCGAATTGAGCGTTAACCAATGCGGCGTCTTGTGCAGTTGCGTGTGGGTTACCGTCTCTGATTGCCTGCGCTTGCGCGTCAACTGGAGCGACCAACTGTTGATAATAAGCAGCCGCAGCGAGAATGGAATCCAGGTTAAGACTGGCAAGCGTCGCCTTGTTGCAATAAGCCTGTAGTTTGCCGCGTTCGCTGGCAGTACGATTCGAGAAAAAGTTGAAGAACAGCTGGTAGGCTGTGGAATCAGGAATCAATTGCGGAGTTACCGAGCCGTCAATAGTTCCTGGAGGATTATCTGGCGTTGCAGGTGCCGACGCAAGAGCAATGGTTCTCCCCGGGGCCAACCGTGTTAGTGAACCGGCCACTTCCAGTTAATATCCCAGACAGCCCAACCGCAGAGATGATTACAACGCCGCTCGTAAGACTAATAAGCTTGCGCATCGCAGAAACTCCTTTTGAGGGATGCCGGATCTTGCGGGGATACTTGTTTCGCAGATCTTACACGGAAATTGAGGTTTCTCCGTTGTAAAAATCTTTCAAATTTCTCACGGAGGGATCTTTTCAGCATCCTCCCGGATGGTCATGTAACGATCAGGCTCTACGGTTGACTGCGTCTGAAGGCGTCCACTCGGCCAGCGAACTTCTACATTGCGAACTCCTGCCGCCGTTCCCAGTCCGGCAATGATGCGCGGATCATTAGCAGAGAGATAACTCCCGGCCGTCGAGACATCGAAGATCTGCTTCCGACCGCTACTGTCGGTAATCGTCACACGCGCTCCAATCCCGTCGCGATTAGACTTAGAACCTACCAATCGAATTCCCAGCCAATGGTTCTTCGTTCCATTATTGCGCAAGATAACGGGCGAGTCATTGAGCACGCCAAGCACAATGTCCATCTGTCCGTCGTTGTTAAGATCTCCGAAGGCCGCGCCGCGCGCCACGATCGGCAGGTTGAACGCGGGCCCAGCCGTCGCCGACACGTCGACAAATCCTTTGCCCATATTTCGCATCAAGAGCGGCGTCTGCTTGTATTTCAGATAGCCTGTCGACTTTTCGATTGTATCCAGCACGTGACTCTGGGCCACAAAAATGTCGCGCAGCCCATCATTGTCCGCATCGATAAAGTGCGTTCCCCAACCTGAATTCAGCAAAGTGATCTGGCCCACTCCCGCCGCTTTTGTCGCGTAAGTGAAACTCAGATCGCCGTTGTTGCGATAGAGCGGATACATTTGATACGAAAGAGTGGTGATAAAGAGGTCCACGTAACCATCGTTGTCATAATCGCCAACATCGACGCCCATGCCCGCAAAAGTCTTGCCGTCTTCGTCATAACCGGCGCCGGCCGACACGCCGATGTCTTCAAAGGTGCCGTCGCCTTTGTTGTGATAGAGCGACTGGCGCACGCTGTCGTTGGCGACGAAGATATCCGGCCAGCCATCGTTGTCAAAATCGGCAAAGGCGACGCCGAGGGCCTTGCCATCAGGGTCGGCGATTCCCGCCTTGACGCTGACGTCGTCGAAAGTGCCGTCTGGTTTTTGATGATAAAGAACATTCGTCGTCCCTTTGAAATTTTCCGGATGACAATACGCGCGCGTTCCTCTGCTATCGCCGCAGAGGATCGTACCCTTTTCAAAGTCCCAGTCGAGATACCGCGCGACGAACAGATCCAGTCTTCCATCGCGATCGTAATCAATCCATCCTGCGCTGGTTGACCAGCCGCTACCCCCAACGCCGAGCTTCCTTGTCACGTCGGTGAAAGTCCCATCGCCATTGTTATGATAAAGATGGTTCGCGGCGTATCCAGTCACGTAAAGATCGACATAGCCATCATTATCGTAATCGCCCGCCGCGACTCCCATGCTGAACCCGTCGCCCTTCAAGCCAGCGCGCTCAGTGACATCTTCAAACGTGCCGTCTGCTTTCTGGTGATAAAGCCGATTCCAGAACTTGGGATCGTTCTTATCGGGCATTCCGACCTTCGGCATTGGGTCCTTCAGCAGGGCGCCGTTCGTGAAAAATAGATCCATGCGGCCATCGCTATCATAATCAAAGATCGCCACGCCTCCGCCCATAGTCTCCAATAAATATTTGACCGATGTCGGCGAACCTTGATGTTTGAAATTGATCCTGGTCTGCGCCGTGATGTCTGTGAAGGTCATCGGTGATTGCCCTTTTGGGCCAGCCGGTGGTGGCGTCTTCGGTAATTCATCTGCGCTATAGGAACGTCCTGAGCGCGGCGTTGGAGTAGGCTGTTGAGCTTTCGCACTTGTCAGAGCCACAAACAGAATTGCGATGGCCAACGAGAGGCGGACGAATGCTTGTCGGATCATATATACAACTTCTTTGGAAAGAGGAACTCAAGAATCTGATCAATGCGAGCTGCCCACGCGCGCTCGTTATGTTCGGCGCCCTCCGCTTCGAAGTACTTAAAAGTTTTGCCCTCTTCCCAGCCTTTTCGGATCAATGTTTTCTTTAGCAGGCGCGCGCCATCAACTGCAGCCCGGGCTTCGTTCGCATCGCGACCTTCTTTAGTGCCAATATCCAGCCAAATACGCAGTGGCGGCTGGCGCGACTGTGCTTCGGTGAAACGCACGATTTGATTATCGGCCCACCACACTGCCGGAGACACGACCGCGATCCGAGTGAAGACAGTTGGATATTTCAAACCGAGATACAGCGAGATCAATCCACCCAGGGACGATCCGCCGAGACCTGTGTGTTTCGCGTCTTTTTCAGTTCGGTAGGTTTCATCGATGAATGGCTTTAGCTCTTCAACCAGGAAGCGGCCGTACAAATCAGCTTTACCTCCGGCTTTGTATTTCGGATCCTGCGCCGCGGTGTACTCGTTGACGCGCTCCACGCCAGCGTTGTAGATGCCGACGATAATCAGCGGCTCGATCTTTTCCGCCGCGATTAAAGACTGCGCGACTTCATCGACGCGCCACTCCTGCCCCGGAATAAAAGCAGTGGCGCCGTCGAACAGATTCTGACCATCGTGCATGTAGAAAACCGGATAATGTTTCGTCCCGTTTGCGCCATAACCTGGCGGCAAGTAAATGATCACGTCACGATCGTTATTCAGAATATTTGAGTGAAAATTCTGGCGGAGCCGAACGTCGCCGGTCAGGGTATGCCGCTGTTGCGCCGTTGCCGCTCCGGCCAGTAACAGGAGAACCAGGACGATGCGCCTTAGTCTCTTGGTTGAAAGTTCCATTATTGATTTCCAGGTTGAGACAGCGTGGTGTTGAGATTGTACGTCTCCCCACGGATTAGGAATCAACACGTCTTATGACTTCGCTCTCCATCCAAAGAACCTAAGGGCGATTCGCTGGAGAGGAGCAGAGTAGCCTCTTTGTCGTCATCCACAAAACAATTGGTAAGTAACTGTTTCAGATGTTCGTCAAGAAACGCCGCACCAATGATTGCGGCGGAACGGTCACTCTCATTTTGGAATTCGTTAAGGAACCCCTGAAAGTCTTTACTTTTTGCAACCGTTTCAGCCAGCGATTTCTTTCTTTTTAAAGCCATGACGTTTTCGTGTTTGCGCGAGCCAAAGATTAGCGGACTAACGAATAAGTTCACCGGCGCCAGCGGGCCACGAAGTGGCCTGGTGGCGTCCGGTGCAACGCATTGTTAGCCGCCGACAGCTCAACGATTCACCATCACTTGCCGCTCTTGAGCTTTAAATATTTTCGCTCGAATTTCTGGTGGAAGATTGACACACCTTAATTTGATACCGAACTCGTGGACTGCTGCAGCTAGCCAAGACTTGTTTTTGAATCGATGTTCTGCTTGCTTGTCTACGAAACAAAGAATCTTTTGCCAGGAACCGCCACGATCTGAGGTGCCAATTTGGTACCTCAAAATATCGGCCTCATCCGCCGTGAGTTGAAACATGAAATCTGACGGGAATCGCTTGAGGTTTCTTTTGACGGCGCGGTTGAGCATCTTGGTCTCGACTCCATACAGCAACGCCAGATC
>Ga0137379_10006090_pt1 | contig 11418 bp, 10 predicted proteins | sample SagtaG_18_FD_104812 | JGI IMG/M metagenome (GOLD analysis project Ga0137379, IMG submission 104812) | Vadose zone soil microbial communities from Sagehorn Ranch, Mendocino, California, USA - Sage2_L_80_16 metaG | ecosystem: Environmental > Terrestrial > Soil > Vadose zone | place: USA...
AGCCGATTCCGCGGACGTGGCGCGGGCGTGAAGCCGCGCAAGCAGCTCCTTGGCCACGAGAGGGTCTTTGCGGGCATAGAGAGTGGCCCGGCGAAGCGTTTCCATGCGGACCAGAACGGGCGTATCGGGCTTGAGAATCTCCAGTGTGTCGCCGGCAAGATTCTTCGTGTCGTAGTTTTCGGAACCGCTCAGGTTCCAGCTGTTGCTGGCGAGCGGTAAGGATTTTGCCTGTCCAATTTCAAATGCATGGCAGATGAGCGGTGGCCCCGCCAGCGCGACGTTGGCGAAAAGCAGTATCGCGGCGGCTAGCGTCGCGAAAAACCGAAATGGCCGAGTCTTCTTGAGTGTCATTTTCTTTTGTCTCCTTCTTGTGCGTTTCGAACTTCAGAAGACAAGACGCTAAAGAGGGCGTGGCTGTTAGCCTTGAAACGCGGAGATAAGGGATGGTCACTGGAAGGCAAATGAGGTGGTATAGACCTCTGCGCGTGTATAAGATAAGCACTTCAGGGAATAGTGCCTAGCCAATTGCAGCCTTCTTCACTCTCGACTCTCCGAATCGCAGCTGGTTACATGGTTCTCTCTGGTATTGCCGGCCTCGCCTGGCCATTGTTCCGCTTCGGCCCGAACCATCCCGAATTTCGTGCGCAGAGTTTCGCATACAGGGCCGGTGCACAAACCCGCGAACTGACTCTCGCCGTGGCATCTTGGCCTCTTCTGGCACCATTCCTGGGCACGCAAGCTGGCATTAGGTGTGCTTCTCATCGAGATTTTCTACGGCTCAAATGCCTTCGCATGGGGTTTTTCGAGGGGTTTTTCGAGTGGACCGCCAACGCCTCGTGTCCGTCTATTTTCACTATTCGCCATAGCTGTGTGGAACGGGCTGTGGTTGTGGCTGATCTATCGACTCGCGCTGTAGCGGACGTTCTTCTATGAAACATCACTTGGGGGTGGGCGCTGACCAGGTCCGTTCATACATGTGCCAGAGATACACGTCGCCGTAGCCGAACGAATTCCACCACGAATCCAGCATTTTCTGATCGAGCCGCAGAATGCCCTCGCGCGTGACATCTTTGGGCGCCGGAGCCAGTACAGCCAGCCGATCATAAACGCCAAGGCGGTCCGCATCACTCACGCGCGACAATAAATGCCAAAGCGTCAGAGCATCCTGCTGCCGCGCGTCAACCAACAGAATTCCCAGCAACGCATTGCGTTCCTGCGGCGTAATCTTCGTAAAATCAAACTTCGCTAAAGCATCTCGAAAAGAAGCGGACGCGTCTTCAAAGTACGGCGTGCCAGGGCCAATCTTCGGCCGCGTGGCGCACACCGCGCCGGCAGGAATGAACGATTCGTGGCCATTCAGCTTGAAGCCGACCCAGCCCATCGTCGTGCGCAGCAAACCCGCGCCGGAATCGTCCACGTGCAGCGTGTACACGCATCCCAGATCCACGGCCTGGGCGGAAGGCGTATCCACAACGAATTCGCCCGGGGGCGCCCAGATGGTCGCATGAATGGTCCCGCGCTCGAGCGACAGGCGCTTCCGGTTCGGGCCACTGGCAACCACACTCAGGCGCGAGGCAGGATCGACCTCGATTCGCCCAGTCTCATCGAGCGTAATGCTCGCACGTGAAGAGTTGTCTGTAACTAGCGTCTGTCCAACTTTCAGCCTTGCGCTTTCAGAATTCGCGCTGAGCGAATGCCAACCAACGCGCGGCGCGCCCTCGATGCGCGCAATCTCCCAAGCCGGGCCAGAATACTTTTCCTGCCTGACGCGAATAACGAAAAAAGTTGCGACACCAATCAAAACCACAGCCGCAACTGCGGCGAGTTGGAAAGAAAGGCGCGAAAACGGGAAACTCCAGCGGCGTCGCGCAGGCTTTTCGGCAGCAAGTTGATCAAAGACCTGTTCAACCACGGGCGCAGGCGCCGGCTGATCGTGCCGGTAGCGCCCGAGCACATTTTCCAGCTTTTGCACTTCGGGGTCCGGCTCGCCCGAGCCGTCCCACAAATAATCGTCTTTCATGGCGCGATCCTTATCACTCATTTTGGCCACTCGCTTTGTTTGCACTCGCGTTCCGTTCCGTCCCGGGCGCCGCTTTCTCCGCCAGCTTTTCGCGCAGCATCTGCATGCCGCGATGAAGGTTCACGCGCACCGAGCCATGCGTCAGCCCCATCCGCGCTGCGATCTCCGGGCCGGTCATTCCTTCGACCAGCCGAAGCATCAGCGGCTCGCGATACGTTTCCGGCAGCATGCGCAGCACAGCCAGTGTCATGGCTGCTTCCTGTTCGGCCACGTGGTCATTCGCACGACCCTCCGCCTTTTCTTCTTCCTCGGGCTCCATAGGCAGCTCCGCGCGGTTCGCCCTGCGATAGTGATCGTTAGCGCGATTGCGCGTGATGGTGCCGAGCCATGCTCCAAAGCGCGAGATGTCCCGCAACGAATCCAGTTTCCTGAGCGCCAGCAGAAAAACTTCCTGGACCAGGTCGTCGACTTCGCGCGGCGGCACGCGGCAAAGCAAAATGCCGTGCACCATCCTCGCATAGCGATCGTAGAGCAGACCGAACGCGGAGCGGTCGCCCGCGCGGGCGGCGCTCACCAGCGCGTCGTCAGCGGAAGTGTCCGTCGTAGGCTGGGCAATCACAGCCCGACGTTCCATGCTCGCGGCTCGAAAGTCAAGGACGTGTCCCAATTCAATCCCAGGAACGATAACCGAATCGCCCCCTCCAAATCATCCAGACGCGCGGAGCGCCAGTTGTGTTAACAACGCGGGCCTCGGTACAAAGGAACAAGTCCCCGCTTACTCCTTGCGCGCCAGCAAGTTACGCCGGCCCGTTCCGCTGAAATAGCCTTTGACAACAAAATGGCAGGTTCCTGCGTCCAATATAAATGTGGGAAAAATGAGAAGGCGCCCGGCCAAGCGGGTAGTTATCGCTTCGGTGACTCACCGGAAGGGCAGCAACTACAACGAGATGGCAGTGTTATACTACGTGGCGGGCGAAGCAGTCTGCCCGGCAGTTTTGGAGCCCCGTAGTTTTGGAGAACGAGCCAAATTCTCGATGAGCGTTGTTTGTCTATAATCACACCGGCGTGGGGGCCAGCCTATAAGGAGTAAGGGGAAATGGGAGAGCAAGTAAGGGAGATATTGAACTGGGCGCGCCAACGCAAAATCCTGGCCGCCGCATTTGTCACTTTGACATTGCTCGTGGGAATCCTGATTGGCTCGGTGGTTTCTGGCCGGGTTTCCGCGACGAAAGGGTTTGGATTTGCCGGCACCACGGCGACACCGCTTACCGTGCCGGACCCCATTCCGGCGACAAATACTTTCGCGGGCATCGTGAACAAGGTGGAGCCCGCGGTGGTGAACATCGCTACGACGCAAGTGCTCGAGCGCAAGCAAACGCGCAAGCGCCGCTCGCAGCCCTACGATCAAGATGATCCCATGCAGGATTTCTTCGACCGCTTCTTTGATGGCCGCCCGGATGGGCCTCCACAGGCGGATCGCAGCCTCGGTTCGGGAGTCATTGTAGACAAGCGCGGCTACATCCTCACCAACAATCACGTCGTCGAGCAAGCCACGAAGATTCAAGTGCAGTTGAATGGGGACACAACGCGGTACACGGCGAAGCTTGTAGGCGTGGATGAAGACACCGACCTCGCTGTCGTCAAAATTGACGCGAATAAAGAATTGCCTGTGGCGAAACTTGGCAATTCGGATGGCGTGCAAGTGGGCGACTGGGTCTTGGCCATCGGCAGCCCGTTTGGATTGCAGGCGACTGTCACGGCCGGCATCATTAGCGCCAAGGATCGCGGCGGCATCGGCCAGCAATTCCAGAGGTTCTTGCAAACGGACGCGGCCATCAATCCGGGCAACTCCGGCGGGCCGCTCGTAGATCTTTCCGGCCAGGTGATTGGAATCAATACCGCCATCATCACCGGCAGCCGTGGGTACGAAGGCGTAGGCTTTGCGCTTCCGTCCACGACCGCTATTCGCGTCTACGATCAAATTATCAAACAGGGACGCGTGACGCGCGGCTCGATTGGCGTCAGCTTCCAGGAGGAAATCAGTACCAACCCGATTACCCTGAAATCGCTGGGCGCACCCTACGGTGTGGTAATTGAGAACGTGCAAGCTGGCAGCCCGGCGGAAAAGGCCGGACTCAAGGGCGGCGACGTCATCACCAGCCTGAACGGTCATCCAGTGAAAACGGGCAATGACCTGGTCAATCCGATTGCGGATGCGCCGATTGGCAGCAAGGTTAAGGTGACCTACATGCGTGACCGCGTCCAAAAGGACGCCACGCTGGAAGTGGGTGACCGCACCCGGGTTTTCCCGAACACTGCCGGTCGTATCGCGGGCGAGCAGCCGGCTGAGGCCGGTCCGGCCGAATTCGGTCTCCACGTCGAAGAACTTACGCCGGATCGTGGCAAGCGCGTGGGCGTCGAAGGACAAAAAGGCGTCATTGTAACCGAAGTTGAGCCAGCTTCCTTTGCCGAGGACATTAACCTCGGACGTGGGGACGTGATTACCGAGATCAATCGCACGCCCATCTATTCGGTTGCGGACTACCGTAAGGCGGTTTCCGGTCTAAAGCCCGGCGAGGACATTACTTTCAAGGTTCTGCGCCGGCAGGATGGCGACCGCATGCTGACACTGTATCTGTCGGGAAAAGTTCCGACAGACACTCAACAATAATTCAGAGCACGATCCAAAATCATGCGCATCAGACTTCGGAATGCAACACACCTGGCCTCGTCGCTGCTTCTCGCAGCGGGGCTGGGTGTGTTTTCCGATTCCGCGCAAGCCAAGACCCCTGGTGCCAGAAAGCCTGCCAGCCCCGCTGCGCGCAGCACATCGCATGGGAAGAAATCCTCCAAGAGATCCAGACGGCGCGAGCGCGGTCAGAAAACGCCGACTTCCGATCGTATTGCCGAAATCCAGCAGGCGCTGGCCAAGAACGGCTCCTACACGGGAACCCCCAACGGAAAGTGGGACGACTCGACGCAGGAGGCCCTGAGGAAGTTCCAGGAATCTCATGGGCTGAATCCGACGGGAAAACTGGATGCCAAGAGTCTTCAGCAATTAGGGTTGGGCTCGTCCATCACAGGCGTAGCCCCACCGCTTCCTTCCACAACAAGCTCCAAATTAACGCCCCCCTCGACACAAGCAGTCCAACGCCAGCGCTAACCTCATCCATCAAAGTGGCTGTCATTCTGAGCGCATCCAATGAGGATGCGCGAAGAATCTCAGTCGATCGAAACTGCCGACAGTGGATCGGGTGAGGTCCTTCGCTTCGCGCAGGATGACACCCGTAACCAACCATCGCGGTCAGCCTCACAATTAAAGCGGATTAATAACTCCTCTTTTGCGATTGCATTCCTGCGGCAAGTGCATTAGAAAGCGGACGTTGCGCGCGGTCATTGCGCGTTAACAAAGGGGTGTGCTCCATGAAGCGGTTCCGCTTGTTCTTTTCCATTGTGCTGCTTGCGCTCGCGCTTTCCGTCGCCTCGGCTCAAGAGAAGCCGAACGCAAAAACAATCAGGGCCGTGCGCTTCGGCAAGCTGTGGGATGCCAAAGGCAAGCTTTGGACCAACGCCATCGTGATTGTCGAAGGCGACCACATCAAGACGGTGACGAGCGATGCCTCCGCAATCCCTTCGGGCACAGAAGTAATCGATCTTTCGAAATACACAGGCTTGCCCGGACTCATTGACGTCCACACCCACATGACTATTTACACCGACGAAACGCCCGGCCAGCCCATGCTGAAGCAACTCGCGGCGAATCCGCCCGCCGTGGAAGTTTTCCTTGCGCGCAAGGGCGCGCTGCGCACGTTGGAAGCGGGTGTCACCACCGTTCGCGATCTCGGCGCTGACCAATACATGGACATTGCCATGCGCGACCTGATCAACCATGGAGAAATGATCGGCCCGCGCATGTTCGTGTGCGGCTATGGCCTGTACATCACGAACACGCCGTACAAGCTCGGGCTGAATCCTCCCGCCGGAGGAATTGCCGATGGTGTGCCGGAAGTTCTTCGCGTCGTGCGCCAGCAAATCGCCGCCGGAGCCGACGTCATCAAAATGTACGCCTCGACGGGCACGGATGACGACACGACGCAGTTTCAAACCTATTCGTACGAGGAGATCAAGGCGGCAGTGGATGCAGCGCATCAATTTGGAAAGAAGATTGCCATTCACTCCTACGGCCCCGACGGAGCGCGCGACGCCGTGCGCGCGGGAACCGATTCGCTTGAGCACGCCACCGACATGGACGACGCCACGATCGCCGAAATGGCCAAGCGCGGCACGTTTTACGTCCCCACGATTGATCACAACCGCTATTACCTCGACAACTGGCAGAAGATTGGTTATGCGAACGGTTTTCAGGAGAAGACCAAGGCTTTTATTGAGCGCAATTTGGAGACGGCGCGAAAGGCGCGCAAGGCCGGAGTGAGATTCGCCATGGGCTCCGACGCGATTTACACCATGTTCGGAGAGAACACGCGCGAGCTAGGCTGGTTCGTGAAAGCGGGAATGACCCCGGACCAGGCGCTGCGCACCGCCACGACCAACGCCGCAGAATTGCTGGGCAAGGAAAAGGAACTCGGCGCCGTCGCGCCGGGCTATTTTGCCGACCTTGTCGCCGTTGAGGGCGATCCGCTCTCCGATATCAACGTAGCCATTAACAATGTGCGCTGGGTCATGAAAGCCGGCGCCGTGGTGGTGGACAAAACGAAAGTTCAGCTGCATTAGCCCGCTTTAGTCGCTACATTATAGACGCTTTGGGAGTGACCCACGTTCCAGCGCCGCGGACACCAGCCAAATGATGGACGAGACAAGCTGTCTCCAAAAGCCGCCAATGTAGACAGTCCGACTTTCGCGTTGCGCATCCTGAATGTCCATTCAAATCTCCGAAACGCGGGTGTCGCGGCCCGCTACCGGGAATTAGCGGAATCAGCTTATCGAAAGCTGGAGCTTACGGCCGGTCTTTGTCGTCGTACTCTTCCGGCACGTCGTCTTGCGGGACTTCGCGTGTGCGCACCTCGCCTTGATCCGGACCGGGAGCGTTTTCCACACCGCTCACGACTCCCGCCTCGAACGTCTGGCCTTCTTCCAACAATTCGTCCGCGCTCTCGGAATCCACGCCTTCCACCACGGAAACTCCGCCGAAGTCTCCGCCGCCCGTTCCCGCAGCGGCCGTGCGCGCACGACGTTTCAACGGCACCGTCGCGACGCTTTGGCTGCCCATCACCGCCTGTGTCTCGCGAACGGGCCGCCTGCGGGCTGCCGGCTTGCGCGGCGACTTGCGCGCCCCTTTTCTCTTCGGCGCAGCCTTCTTCCGGCTCAACTTCGCTTTCGCCGTAGTCTTTTTTGCCCCGCGCTTCGCTTTCTTTTGCTTCGCTTTTCTCGCCATGTTTGTAACCTCCGCCGCCCGCACAGTCTACCACCACCCGCACCTTCGGTCATTGGCTGTCCCGTTGCCTGCTATTTCTGTTCGGGGAATGAGTATCGCGGCGCGTTTGCGCTTCCTATCGTGGGAACGAGATCCAGGAGCACACGGTCAATCTGCTCAAGGGCGTCATTCACCTCCCGCGCTCGCGTCACCGGGTCCTCGAGCGAAGCAGCCTGATGAATGGTCGTGAGGGCACTGCGGACGTGATGGTTGAGCTCCGCGATGAGAATCATTCTTTCTTTGGCGCGCAAGTAAACCTGAGTCGTTCTGACAGAAGACATGTAGAACAATGCGAGTCCGGCGCCAAGAATCCCAATCGCAAAGTCGTTGAACACGGTTACTGCTGAGGGCATTCGCAACCAGAACAGCAACACTTCCAGACCATAGCTGAAAACGCTGAGGACAAAACCAATCACCAGGGCATCCTTGATGTGCTCATGAAGAATCCATTCGGGCAAGTTGGTCTTGAGGTTCATCTTTCGGTCCCTCCCCGCAACGTGACATTCTAGCGCCGATGCGCGGGTCCGGAGCTGACAGAGTCGAAGATCCAAAAGTTCAAGCGGATAAAGAACATGCCCGCACTGGAGTCCGCTGGCTGCTCGCCTCACGGCTGGAAATGAAGGTGGGGAGTTAAAGCAATACTTGAGGCTAGTCATGGCAGCCCCCCGATCCCCCCGGCAATTTGCATCGTTATCAAAACAAAGGATTTGCAAATTGGGCAGTTTGTATTTGCATGAAAACAAACAGGATAGCAAAGGGCGAAATGGGCAAAACAAGAGCCATTTGGGTGGTTAGAGGATAGTGAGCAGGGATCAGCTGGGAGACCCAAGGAGCGCATGGCGCAGTCCGAGCGGATGGTTTGAGATCTACGAGCGAGCGCGTGGGTGAAAGGGGCACACATAGTCGTCCACCAAGTGCCCCAACGGCCAAACACCCTTATATCATATAGCAATACTTTTGTCTACTGGTAAATAAGTCGTTCAGATGCAGGAGGTTAGAGTGAGAGAAATTGTTACCTGACAAAGGGTTGTCCGCGCTGGTCTTAAGTCGTGCGTTTGTTGAGGGATAGCGGAATGGAAAACCGTCCCCGAGGTTCATGCCCCCGAATCTTCGATAGACAGGGCGTCGGATTGTGTGATTGAATCGCCCACACATTGACTAGGAATGCGGCGTGGATTGTGTGGGCCTCCAATTCTCAATCCGAGAATCCGCTGATGTCACTATTCTGGACCTTCAGGGAAGAGTGACAATCGGCGTTGACAGCGATCTGCTGAACGTCCATCTGAAAAAACTGGTGGCGCAAGGTGTGCGGAAGTTGTTGCTGAACCTGGAAGACGTGACGCAATTGGATAGTATGGGCATCAGCGCCGTCGTTGCCACGTATGTTTCCCTTAGCCGACAGGGTGGTAGTCTGAAATTGCTCTGTCCGCGTGGTCGAGTGCAGGATGTGCTGCGGGTTATCCGCCTAGCCGACTTTATCCCGACCTTTGAAGATGAGACCCAAGCGCTGGCCAGTTTCAGGCCACAAGGTAACCCTGCTAGGCCCTGATGATCTGCTGTGAGCCAACTGCTGAAACGAGAAGAGGCCCAGGTTTCAAAATCAAACCTGGGGCAGCCAGCATCCGGTTAAACAACATGTGGTAAACTTGCCTTGCCTGCAGTCAGATCTTCTGCCGCGATTCGCGGCAAGTGACAACAATGTTAGAGCCTTTGCCGGTTTGCCGCTGTGCGACTGGTGACGCGCGTAATGTGCGTTTCGCATAAGAGTGACTGCAGGCACAATTCAAGTTCCCTCCGGATATGCCGCAGATTCAATCTCTACAGTCGGCCACTTGCCTCCACGACGTAGCTGCCATCCTCAAATTCACGGCTAGCGGTCTCGCGTATGTCCTGTACGGGAAACCCCTCCATACTAAGTACAACTCCTTCGAGATTCGGAAACGTGGAGGTGGTTCCCGCCAAATCAACGCTCCTACTCGTGATCTAATGCTTTTACAACGGCGACTTTCTGACCTCCTGCAGGACTGCATAGAGGAAATCAACCGGGCTCAGAACCGGAAAGATCAGCTAGCGCACGGTTTCAAGCGTGACCGCTCGATCATCACTAACGCAACGAAACACCGCAAGAGGAGATATGTGTTTAACATCGACCTTCAAGACTTCTTTGGAACGATAAACTTTGGGCGCGTGCGTGGCTTCTTCATTAAGGACAGGAACTTCGCGCTGCACCCTAACGTGGCGACTGTGCTCGCCCAAATTGCCTGTTATCAAAACTCGCTGCCACAGGGTAGTCCCTGCTCGCCAGTTATCTCCAACTTGATCGGCCATGTGCTCGATATCCATCTCGGTAGGCTTGCATTCGATACAGGCTGCTCCTACTCGCGATACGCAGATGACATAACATTTTCCACAAACAAACGAAAATTTCCCCCCGACATCGCGAAGCAAATTGAGGGTCAGAGCCACAAATGGGAAGTAGGGGATAAGCTTCAACAAATTGTGAATCATGTCGGTTTTACAATTAATCCGCAAAAAACGCGGATGCAATATCGTACTTCACGTCAAGATGTGACTGGGCTTGTTGTCAACAGCAAGGCAAATATTCGGAGCGAATACAGACGCACGGTTCGCGCAATGGCGCAGCATTTATTCCTGACCGGGCATTTTGAACTCATCGAAACAATTCCGGTTCCCGACGCCAGTGGCGTCCTCGCGCCAACGAGAAAGAAAGGCAAGCTAGCCCAACTCCATGGGATGTTTGGTCACATCGACAGGGTCGACCGCCATAACGCTGGCCTCCGGTCGCTCGCCGAGGGCAGAAATGAGGCCCAAGAAAAGCTATATCGCCGCTTTCTCATGTTTAAAGACTTTTATGTGGCGCAAGAGCCTGTGATCGTATGTGAAGGAAAGACCGACAACATATATATCCGCTACGCAATTCGGAGACTAGCAGCCCAGTTTCCGAGCCTTGCGACTGTGACGCCGAACAAACCAACGAAGTTGAACGTGCGCGTTCCCAGATACCCACAGACGAGCACCGGCCGCGTTCTAAAGCTAAATGGCGGAACTGGCGATTTCCCCAAGTTTATCCATGATTATGTCAAGGAGTTAAGAAGGTTCACGGCTCTCGGCAAAAATAACCCTGTTATCTTGCTTGTTGATAACGATAGCGGGGCGAAAGCGACATATAGTGCAATCCAGCAGGTCAACGGCAAACGTCCTGCAGGGACGGAGGCTTTTGTGCGCATCGCTGAGAATCTTTACTTGGTTCCGACACCTCTTAAGGTGGGGCAGAAGGAGTCGGTTATAGAGGATGCTTTCACCCAACAGACACGGAACACCGTCATTGGCGGCAAGACTCTGAGCCTCAGTAACGATTTGGACCCGGGAAAACATTATGGAAAGCACGTTTTCTCCAAGTTCGTGGAGCAAAACGCGGGCAATATTGATTTCGCTGGATTCACAGAGATTCTTACCCGCCTAGCGGCGGTCATAGCTGCCCATAAGGCAGTGGCGCAAAATCCCTAGGCGGGTGCCACACACGCCGCCTTTGCGTGTGCGGGTTTAGAGTCAACCACAACCAGAAGTGACCGTTCCTGGGCAAAACTTCAAGACTTCTAAACCTCAAGCCTAGGGGATATTGCTTGCCACGTACTCCCAATTTTGCTCTGCGAGAAAATCTCTCCTGTGCCACTTACAAAGGCGAAGGCGCCGGTACCGGTGCGAAAAAATCGAAGAGAGATTCTTCGCTGCGCTCAGAATGACCGGCGTAAAGGCAAGGGCACGAGAAGATGCCGGGCTGAAGCCCGGCGCTACATTAAATTCGCGGAGAAGAGCCGCCTGGAAGGCGGCGCTACAAAAAAGTCGAAGAGGGATTCCTCGCTACGCTCGGAATGACGGGCGCGGGGGCGTGGACGCAAATGACGAGCGGGCAGGGCGGCGCGCGTGGTCATTGCATTGGGAGGCG
>Ga0137379_10006102_pt1 | contig 11413 bp, 10 predicted proteins | sample SagtaG_18_FD_104812 | JGI IMG/M metagenome (GOLD analysis project Ga0137379, IMG submission 104812) | Vadose zone soil microbial communities from Sagehorn Ranch, Mendocino, California, USA - Sage2_L_80_16 metaG | ecosystem: Environmental > Terrestrial > Soil > Vadose zone | place: USA...
CAGCACAGTAATTCTAGAGAGGGGCCTGCAGAATGCAGACAATGCACATGAAGAAGAGACTGACACTATCAGAGAAAATTTCGCGTTTAGGTGTTCGGCTTCACGATCGCGAATGGCGGCGTTACGGGTGGCTTCTTTTGATCGGGAAAGGGATGGGTATTGCTTTGCTGGTCGCGGGCGTCGCTTTCCTTCCTGACCTGATTGGCCTGCATGCATTTGCCGCCGATGGCGAAGTGAAGGCCAATGATATCGTCAACCCGATTAACACGGTCTGGACGCTATTGGCTGCCTTTTTGGTTTTTGCAATGCAGGTGGGCTTCACCATGCTGGAGGCTGGCTTTTGCCGCTCGCGCGAAACTGTCAACGTGCTGATGGAGTGCATCGTCGACACCTGCCTTTGCGGCATTCTCTTCTTCGCTTTCGGTTTCGCTTTCATGTTCAGCCACGGCAACGGCTTTATTGGTTACCACTGGTTCTTTCTGCAAAGCGTGCCCGCGACCTATGAGTCGACGGGTGTAGCGTTCCTGGCTTTTTGGCTTTTTCAGTTTGCCTTCGCCGACACCTGCTCAACGATCACCTCGGGCGCTATGATCGGCCGAACAAGTTTCGTCGGTGACCTGCTCTATAGCGTCGCGGTGTCAGGGTTCATTTACCCGATCATCGGCCACTGGGCCTGGGGACCGGACGGGTTCCTGGCCACGATGGGAAGCGATGGAAAATTCTTGCCATCGCTGGGGACCGGTTTCCACGACTTCGCTGGCTCGACAGTCGTACACACGATCGGCGGCTTTATCGCACTCGCCGGCGCGATGGCGCTCGGTCCGCGTCTCGGCCGGAGATTCAAGCGCGATGGCGGCGGCCCAATGCTGCCTCATGATTTGACGATAGCCGCAGCGGGCGGCCTGATCCTCTGGTTCGGCTGGTACGGATTCAACCCCGGCAGCACGCTTTCGGCGATGGACTTTGAGGGCATCGGACGCGTAGCGGCTAACACCACACTGGCTGCCTGCGCGGCTGGTCTGACTGCTCTAGCCTACGCTTATGTGCTGAGCAAAAAATGGGATGTGAGTTTTACTGTGAACGGCTTCCTGGCCGGACTGGTTGCGATCACTTGTCCCTGCTATTGGGTCAGCCCGGTTGGGGCCATCCTGCTTGGCGGAGTAGCGGGAGTGTTGGTTGTCATCGGCGTTGAGGTGCTGGAATGGTTGCGGGTAGACGATCCCATCGGCGCTGTTCCCGTGCACGGGTTCTGCGGCATCTGGGGAACGCTGTCGCTCGGTCTTTTCGCTTGCGGGAAATATGGGGCCACAGGTCCATTAGCGGCTGACAATTCAGCGCCTCTGGCTGGACTCTTCTATGGCGGCGGATTAGCAGTGCTGAAAGCGCAAGCTGTCGGCAGCTTGATCATCACGGCTGCTACGTTCGCGGTTTCGCTGGCGGTCATGTATGCGATCAAAGGCGTCGGACTACTGCGGGTCTCTGAGGAAGGCGAGAGGCACGGGCTCGATCTGCATGAGCACGGCATTTCCGCATACCCTGAATACTTGATCTCACCCGTGGCCAGACCCAAGGGGATGACTATCGAGGAACCAGCCAGGCTCAACACGGCGCCCGTTGCCCAGCTTAGTATCAGTGAGACAAGCCCTTGATTTCTGCCAGGGTTGGATAAAATCAGCTTGTTGTTTTTGGGTCGAAAGCGATTGAGGAGATCCGCATAGATGAAGAAGATTGAGGCAATCATTCGACCGCATTTACTTGATGCCGTACGCAACGCTCTTCAGGAAGTTAACGTGGCCGGGATGACTGTTAGCGAAGTTCAGGGTTATGGTCGCCAGAAAGGGCACACAGAGATCTATCGGGGGGCGGAGTATCAAACCGAGTTCATTCCAAAGATCAAGATCGAAGTAATCATCCCGGAAGATATTGAAGATTCGGTCGTCGAGGCCATCCAGAAGGCTGCCCGGACCGGAAAATTTGGCGACGGTAAAATATTCGTCGCTCCAACTGACGAAGTCATAGGCATCCGCACCGGCGAACGCGGTGAGGCGGCGCTTTAGAAGATCGCACAGAAGTACGGCCATTGCGTCGGATCATATGATCTGGGCGCGATAGTCGAAAAATAAGAACATGGCCCACCTGTCCAGGCTTTGTAGGGCGCGAGACAGGTGAGCCACTGACATCGTCCCTTTCGAGACGATATGGAGGCAAAGTAGTCTCATGTCATGCTCTTTGTCAAGCGTGCCTAACAGGCATGAAACGCTAAGAAGTTTACTGGAAGTAACCGAGCGAAAAATCAAGCGCGGCCGCGCGGTCGGACGAGCGGCAATTGCGGCGCGCCGTTGGCTAATGATTGTTTCCTGGGTTATGTGCTTGTCGTTGATTCTGCTTTCAACAAACGCTTTGGCGCAGCAGCCATCTTCATCCAGGATTGATGAAAACGTTGAGCTGCGGTTGGAAATCAAGCAATTGAAGGAGCGTTTGGAAAAGCTGGAGACACAGCAGCGAACGGCCAGCGCGACGGTGGACAAACCAAAGGAGAAAACATCGGCAGAGCCGAGTGCCAGTCCTGAAGCGACCACCCCTTCACCAGGCAAGACGGATGATCACGGCATCCTAAACTTCTTCAAGGAAGTCGAAGTGAGCGGGTTCATCGATGGGTATTTCGGCTATAACTTCAACAAACCAGCCGGCCGCGTTAATGTGTTGCGCAACTTTGATACACGCTCTAATCAGTTCGCGCTGAACCTGGCGGAGATCGTCATCGAGAAGAAGCCAAACCCGCTCAACTCGCGCGTCGGCTTCCGTCTCGACCTGGACTACGGGCCCGCCACGGATCTTGTGCATGCATCAGAGCCGGGTGGGAGCGAGGTTTATAAAGTCATTCAGCAGGCATACGGCAGCTACCTCGCGCCGGTAGGTTCAGGTCTTCAAATAGATGTCGGGAAGTTCGTGACTTGGAACGGAGCCGAAGTGATCGAAACTAAGGACAACTGGAACTACTCGCGCGGTTTGCTGTTCTCCTGGGCGATTCCCTATTACCACGCGGGCGTTCGCGCCAAGTACTCTTTCAACAGCAAGGTGAGTTTAATGGGAGCGGTCGTCAACGGTTGGAACAATGTCGAGGAGAACAACAGCGGCAAGACCTTTGGTGTTTCGCTGACGTGGGTGCCGACACCGAAACTGTCCATCATTCAGAACTTCACGACGGGACCAGAGCAGACTAATGATCGACATCACTTTCGCCACCTGCTGGACACGGTTGTGACTTACAACTTCAACAAACAATGGGCGGTGATGGGCAATTACGATTACGCTCAGGACACGCTTACGTCTGGAGGCAAGGTGCACTGGCAGGGCATTGCGGCGTACCTCCACTACGCGCCGACTGAAAAGCTGGCCTTCACACCGCGCTACGAATGGTTTGGCGACTACAACGGATTTGCGACCGGTACAGCGCAGCGGGTCAAGGAGTTCACGATGACCGCTGAATACAAAGTGAAGCCCACTCTGATGATGCGGTTCGAGTACAGGCGTGATTGGTCCGATCATCTCTTCTTCCCGAAGAGCGACCCGCTGATTCTTGCCAAGAGTCAATCAACTGCGCTGGCAGGTTTGATCTGGACGTTTGGTACGCGGGAGCAATGAAAGCTCTAACTGGAAAGCGCTCATCCTGGATTCACTAGACGTTCATGGGCTCAACGAAAGGAGGGAAGAAGGGAGAAATCAAAGAAAAGAAATTCGAACCAATAACATGACCCACCCTGCCGTGGTCGGTTGCCGGGAATCGTTTCGGTCTTTGGCAACCGCCCATGGCTTTGTGACGAGTAGCCCGGCGATTTGCCGCCGCCCTTGTCGTTTATCTACTTTCTTGTGACCGAAAAGGATGAATATTTATGAGTGTCAAAGATGTGCTGAAGTTTGCGGCCGATGAAAAGACGGCCTATGTCAATGTTCGTTTCACCGATCTGGTTGGAGCCTGGCATCACCTGACATTTCCTATCGACGAGCTTTCCGAAAAGTCTTTCGAGGAGGGCTTCGGCTTTGACGGTTCGAGTTTGCGCGGCTGGGCGTCGATCCACGAATCCGACATGTTGCTGGTGCCTGATCCATACCGTTACTGGATCGATCCATTCATGGACGAAAAGACTCTGTGCCTGGTTGCCGACGTCGTCGATCCAATCAGCGGGGAAGGTTATTGGCTCGATCCACGCGGCGTTGGGCATCGGGCTGAGAGGTATTTGAAGTCCACGGGGATCGCCGACACAGTCTATTTCGGCCCTGAAGCCGAATTTTTTGTCTTCAGCGACGTGCGTTTTCAAAACGAGGGACACTCGGCGGGTTTTTCGATAGACAATCCGGAAGCGATATGGAATACGAATGGTCAGAATGGGAACTCGAATCTTGGCTATCATATTCGCAACAAAGAAGGTTATGTTCCGCTCCCCCCGCTCGACACGCTGCAGGACTTTCGCACCGAAGTTGCCAACGAGTTGAAGAAGGCCGGCATTCAGGTTGAGTGCCATCACCACGAAGTCGCTACCGCCGGGCAGTGCGAGATCGACTTTCGCTATTCAACTTTGATTGGCACTGCCGACAACCTGCAAATCTTCAAATACACGGTGCGCAACGTGGCGCAGCGCCAACACAAAGGCGCGACGTTCATGCCCAAGCCGCTCTACGGAGACAACGGCTCAGGCATGCACTGTCACCAATCGTTGTGGAAAGACGATAAGCCGCTGTTCGGTGGTGATGGCTACGCCGGATTATCTGAGCTGGCACGGTTCTACATTGGCGGTTTGCTAAAACACGCTCCAGCCATCGTCGCTTTTGCCGCGCCGACCACGAACAGTTACAAGCGTTTAGTCCCCGGCTTTGAAGCACCGGTCAACCTGGCCTATTCGGCGCGCAATCGCTCGGCGGCCATTCGCATTCCGATGTTTTCCACCAACCCCAAACTCAAACGGCTTGAGTTTCGGCCGCCTGATCCATCCTGCAATCCTTATCTGGCTTTCTCGGCGATGCTCCTCGCTGGATTGGACGGGATTCAAAACCGGATCGAGCCGGGTGAACCACTGGACAAGGACATTTACGACTTGTCGGCTGAGGAGCTGAAGCTAATCCCCAGCCTGCCGGGCTCTCTGGACGAATCGCTCGAAGCATTGGAAGCCGATCACGATTTCTTACTAAAAGGAGATGTCTTCACCCCAGAACTGATTGAGCGCTGGATCACTTACAAGCGGGAGCGCGAGATTCAACCGCTCAGGCTGCGACCGCATCCGCTGGAGTTCAGCATGTACTACGACATCTGAAGCGGCACCAGATGAGAAAGGGGACCATTAGCGCCGTGCCGGGTGTCCCCCTCTTTTTCTAAGGTGAATTTTTCCTAAAGCGAAGCGGGGTACAAGTCTTCGGTCTTTGTTATCCGGATTTATAGGCTGGTAAGAATAATCAATTTTGCAATCAAGCAACAAAAGCAGTAGATTGATAATCTTGAGCGTGATGAATCAGGCCATCAACGGAAGAGTTGATGGCCTTTTGAGTATCCGAGGCTTTCTCGAATTAAAACACCTCCGCAGGAGCAGCATGTCATTTCGCGCGGACGGAGTTAGTCAAGAGGGCAGCTATAAAACATCTCGCTTCTGACGGAGCGAAGGCGTAAAGCAGCAGATGATAGACCATGACTTCGAAAACGTCCTGTTCTGAACGGCTGCGCGCAGCGCGTCGTGTGGTGATCAAGCTGGGCACAAGCATAGTTACCGGACTGGACGGTCAGCTAGCCACCGAACAAGTTCAGCCGCTCGTGCGCTCGATTGCCGAACTCAAGAGTGCCGGGCGCCAAGTCGTGCTGGTCTCTTCGGGCGCAGTCGGACTTGGAGCAGGACGACTGGGTTTGCCACGCGCTCGGGTGAATGACCTGGTCGTTCGTCAGGCCTGTGCCGCAGTCGGCCAGAACTTGCTGATGAACGCCTATGAGCGAGTGTTTGGCGCGCTCGATATAAGAATCGCCCAGGTTCTCTTGACCGAAAATGACTTCACGGACCGTCGGAGTTATCAAAATCTGCGAGGTACGATGGAGAAGCTGCTCAAATTCGGTGTGCTGCCCATTGTCAACGAGAACGACACGGTCTCAACCGCCGAGCTTGCATATCTGGATGACCGCACAGGTCCCATCTTTGGTGACAACGATAGGTTGGCCGCGCTCGTGATGAGTAAGCTGGACGCCGATGCGCTCATCCTGTTAACGGATGTGGACGGTTTGTTTCGGAAGACGAAAAACGGATCGGCTACTGGCATCGACGGAAGGGAAGTAATTGCTCTCGTCGGGGAAATTACTGCGGAGTTGAGGGCGTCGGCGACTGGACCGTCGGCAAGCGGGCGTGGCGGGATGGTAAGTAAGCTGGACGCCGCGGAGATCGCTATGCGTGCGGGCGGGGTCGCAGTGATTGCAAACGGCACCATGCCTGACACGCTCGATCGTGTCTTCGCGGGCGAGCAAATTGGCACAGTATTCGTTTCATCGTCGCGCATGCGTGGCAAACGACGCTGGATCGCTTATGCGGCCAACGTGCGCGGACGCGTCGTCGTAAACGCGGGCACGCGTGATGCCATCCTGCAAGGCAAAGCCAGCCTGTTGGCGTCGGGGGTGATCCGCGTCGAGCGCGATTTCGCTCCGCTGGATGTGGTTAGCATTGCCGGGCCAGAAGGCCGCGAGTTCGCGCGCGGGATGGCGAACTGTGCAAGCGCAAAAACCGTGCCCTTTATAGGTCGGTGCGGAGAAAGAAGTGGATCGAAGAGCAGCGTGGTGGTGAGGCGCGACAACATGGTTATCACGGAACGGCTGCCGGAAAATAATTCGGAGATTGAGTCAGGTTGATTATGGCAAGCGCATCTTGCGCGTGATTCCCGGGCGGGACACCCGTGGCACAGGCGACGGATAAACATCATGAGCACCTTTGGGAAACAGAGGACTAGTCCTGCAAATGTTGCCGAGATAGCCCGGCGTGCCCGGGCAGCCGCGCGCCTGCTGGCATTGCTGCCTGGCGATCGTCGTAACGAAGCTTTGAAGGCGGCTGCCTATGCGCTTGAGCAGCGCAAGTTGGAAATCCTGGTTGCCAATCAGCGCGATTGCCATGATGCAGCGAATGCCGTCGAAGCGGGACAGATGTCGCAGGCTTTGTTCAAGCGCTTGCAGACTAACGAGCAAGGCATCGCCGCGATGTCGCGTTGCGTGCTCGAGGTGTCTGCTTTACCGGATCCCCTGGGTCGGCGGCTTGCTGCAACCGAGTTGGACGATGGTTTGACGCTCTATAAAGAGTCGTGTGCCATCGGTGTGATTGGAGTTGTTTTCGAGGCGCGTCCGGAAGTGTTGCCGCAGGTTGCCGCGCTGGCCCTTAAATCCGGCAACGCTGTAATCCTCAAAGCTGGAGCGGAAGTGGCGCATACCAGTCAGGCGCTCGTGACGATCTGGGGTGACGCACTCAGCCACTTTCTGGACATTCCACCTGCGTCAATCAACCTTGTGCAAACGCGCGAAGATGTGGCAGAGATGCTCAGCCTTGATCAGGACATCGACTTGATCATTCCGCGCGGTTCTCAGCAGTTCGTTCGCTACATCGCTGAACACAGTCGTATTCCCGTGCTCGGACACGGCGAGGGAATCTGTCATGTCTACGTCGATCGCGCGGCTGACTTGCACAAGGCGCTGGCGATCGCTTTCGATTCGAAGGTGCAGTACCCCGCTGCCTGCAATGCCATGGAAACGTTGCTGGTTCACGAGCAGATTGCCGGGCGGTTCTTACCGGATATGATCGCGCGATTCCAAACCGCTGGAGTCGAGGTGCGAGGCTGTCCACGCACTATTACATTGGCTCGCGCCGGCGATCTTGTCCCCGCCAGTGACGGAGACTGGGCGACTGAGTATTCGGACCTGATCATCTCGATTAGGATTGTCGACAGCGCGGAGGAGGCTATCGAGCACATAGATCGCTACGGCTCTGGTCATACGGAAGCGATAGTCACTGAGGACAGTAACGCAGCATCACGGTTCATGGCGAGAGTTGATGCGGCCGGGGTTTACCACAACGCCTCAACGCGCTTTGCTGATGGCTCTCGTTACGGCCTCGGCGCAGAGGTGGGGATCAGCACCGGCAAGCTGCATGCGCGGGGACCAGTTGGTCTCGAGGGTCTGACAACTTACAAGTATAAGCTTTTCGGTAATGGCCAGGTGGTCGCCAGCTATGCCGGCGGCGCACATACTTTCAAGCACAGAAATCTGACGAGTGAAGCAGGAGTGACCAGCAATGAATCAAAAGGCTTTTCGCCGCTTGCTTCGGCGCTGGAGGTAAAGCTCAGCATCCATGACTAATATAATCGAAATTTACGACACAACTCTGCGCGACGGAACCCGGGGCGAGAGCGTCAAGTTTTCGGTGGCCGAGATCTCCAGGGCATAGGCTCATGTGACTTGATATCCAAGTCCAAGGGGAGGTACAGCCTTTGTGCAGCCACGAAGTAAACCGCACCCTTGCGGCTTCTGGAACGATCCAACACGCGAATGTCGCTGCTCGCCTTTGCAAATTCAACGTTACGTCGGTCGGATTTCCGGCCCCTTGCTCGATCGCATCGATATTCACATCGATGTGCCCGCAGTCAAGTTTCGTGAATTGACCGGCGAGACACCGCCGGATGCCGAAGACTCGGCGTCAATTCGCCAGCGTGTCATCAAAGCTCGCGAACAGCAATGTCAACGATTTGCAGTCGAAGGAATCTTCTCGAACGCGGCGATGACGCCCGTAGTAATTCAGCGTGAATTAACGCCGATCCAGAGACCCTCTTCTCGTCCGCCTAATCCGTCTTCATCTGTGGCTCGTTTCCTCTCGGCTTGTCACCGCTCGTCTATGATCGGATACTAAACAAAGTAGGCAATAAGCAGTGGGCAGTAAGCAGGGAGTGATCGGCGTTGGCGAGGTGGCGCACGTCGAGTGGAGAAGAATGCGCCGTTGAGATCGCCTTCGAATCGCGAGAACACGTGGCTGAAAGCGAAACCGAGACACCGCGAACTTCGGATTACGAACTGACGCAGCGAGCCGCTGAGGGCGACCGGACGGCCTTCGAAGAGCTTTACCAGCGCCACAATCGCCGCGTATATTCGCTGTGTTTGCGGATGACTCAAAACGTCACCGAAGCCGAGGACCTGGCGCAGGAAGTTTTTATCCAACTCTTCCGGAAGATCGGCAGCTTCCGCGGCGAATCGGCATTTACGACCTGGCTGCATCGCTTGACGGTCAATCAGGTGCTGATGCATTTTCGGAAGCGCGGCGTACGGCTCGAGCAGACGACCGAAGAGGGCGAGGTTCCCGTCCAAATCGTCAAGGGGACGGAGAATCCAAACGCCATGCCGGTTGTGGATCGCATCGCGCTCGATAAGGCGATCTCGCAGTTGCCGCCCGGTTATCGCTCGGTTTTTACGCTTCACGACATCGAAGGGCACGAGCATGAGGAGATCGCCCGGATGCTGGGCGTTTCCGTGGGTACGTCAAAGTCGCAACTACACAAGGCCAGAATGAAATTGCGTGGACTTCTCAGGCAACAGAATAAGCCGAAGTAGCAACCAAGCACGTGGCCGCTTTTCAGCCCGACACACAAGAAAACGGGCCACTTTGACATCGCCAGCGGCCAATCGCTGTCGATTAGAGAGAGCGCAGTCTCCCCTTTGTTGCTTTGAGACCGCGAGAGTCGCGTAGTCCGAGGCTATTCAAGAAGATGCGCGACGCATCAGAGGTTACGACAATGAACTGCGAGAAATATCAGGATTTACTGAGCGACTTTGTTGACGGGTCGCTGGCTTCCCAAGATCACAAGAGCATCGAGGCGCATCTGAGCGCTTGTGGCGTGTGCGCTGAAGTGCGCGGCGACTTGAATGCGATAGTCACTTACTGTCATGAACATCGCGGCGAGTACGACGCCGTTCCAAATGAGCGCGCGTTGTGGCTGCGGATCAGCAATCTCATCGAAGCGGAAGACATAAAACTGGCGGCCGGCTCGCGGACAGAGATTCCGCGGAACGCGGGCTGGTGGTTTCGCTTGATGAATCGAAGTTGGCAAGTGTCTCTTCCGCAGCTTGCGGCTTCCATGATTGCCGTTGCGATAATCGTCTCCGCGGCTACGATGATTGGCCTGCGTCGCTTTGGTTCTGGCGGTGAGAGTGCCGGCGTTCGTTCGGCAGGTGTGACGACGGTCGCCTCGAACAGCCTACCGCTGGCGGAACGCTATCGCCAGCAGCAGCAGACGATCGAGTACTGGAATCAACGAGTTGAGTTGAATAAGGCGCGCTGGAATTCGCAAATGCGCGAAACGTTTGAGCGCAACTTGAGCGTGATCGATGCAGCGGTCAACGATTCCCTAAGCCAGTTGAATCAAAATCCGCACGATGAAGTCTCGGAAGAGATACTCAACGCCGCGTTGAACGACAAGGTTGAGTTGTTAAGAGAATTCGCAGAACTGTAGATTGAAAGGCCATAATTTACTATCCGATGAGTTTCTTTTTGCCCGTCACCAGGAACCGTGTTAGCAGTTTCATCACGTTCCTCCCATTCTTCCTCGTTCTGATTGTCTCGACCAGCGCGTTCGCTCAGCAGCGGGTGTCGCGCCGGTTTCCCGCTGGCAAGAACGTGCGGCTGGAGTTAAAGAACCTCTCCGGCACCATCACGGTCGAGTCCTGGGCGCGCGATGAAATCAAGATCACCGCTACGATGGAAGCTCCCGCCGTTCACTTCAATCCGCGGCAGACAGATGCGGGTTTGATAATCGACATCGTTGCCGATAATCGAGATCGCGGAGATGTCGGCGATGTGAACTTCAAAGTTCAGGTTCCCACCAGGTCGTCTTTGGATTTGGAGACTCGCAGCGGCCAGATCACCGTCAGTAATGTGCAAGGCGATCTGCTCCGCGCGCATGTCTCGACGTCCGGCGACATCACGCTGTCTGGAATCAACGCCGCCCGAGTGTTCGCCTCGAACACGACCGGCAACATCTACTTTGACGGCGATTTTGCATCTGGCGGGACCTATGAGTTCAGGTCCGGCCGCGGCACGATCACACTGCGTTTGCCTGCGAATTGCGGATTTCATCTGGTGGCCACAGCGCCGGCTGAGAAAATTAAGATGGGTGACTTCTGGCATAATGGCTTGAAGAAGATGGGCGAAGGTCGCAGGATTATTGGTGACGTGGGTGATGGTCGCGCGTCGGTTACGATCATGAATTTCGAGGGCGACATCAACTTCCTCCGCCGCTAGGCCAGGCGGCAATTATCCGATAAACTTCGTTCCAAGTAGCATAGACGCTAGTCTGTGATTCTTAGCCGATTCATAGAAGCGATTAACGAAGTTCACAGACTAAAGTTTATGCTACGAAA
>Ga0137379_10006104_pt1 | contig 11412 bp, 11 predicted proteins | sample SagtaG_18_FD_104812 | JGI IMG/M metagenome (GOLD analysis project Ga0137379, IMG submission 104812) | Vadose zone soil microbial communities from Sagehorn Ranch, Mendocino, California, USA - Sage2_L_80_16 metaG | ecosystem: Environmental > Terrestrial > Soil > Vadose zone | place: USA...
GAGTTCAATTTCTGGTTCGATCCGGAAGCGGCGCACATTGTTCTGCGCGCTGCCTGGCCGCGCATGGAGGTGACGACGGTGGACGTGTCGATCAAAGCACCATTTACGCAAAGAATGCTCGATGACATTGCGAAGTCCCAATCACCCGCAGCGCGCTACATCGCAGCCTGGAGTCAGGAACGGTATTATCTGTGGGACGAACTGGCAGCTTGCGCATGGCTCGATCCGACGTTGATCACGAGAGAGAAACTCGTGTATATGGATATCGACCTGAGCCATGGGCCAAGTTACGGCGACACTCTCACATGGACCGAAAAGTTGAAGCCGGCGACCGGAGTACGGTTGATTCACGCCCAGGTTGACCTTGATTTGGCGCGTTTTCAAAAGATGTTCGTGGAATTGATGACGGCGAATGTTGGAGACGGCAGAGGGAGATAACAATGGTTTCAGCGGAGACACCCTTGCATTTCGAACTTGCATCAAAGCAACTAACACAGCCAGCACAGCCATCTCTCTCCCCGGTGAATTCGAACGATTCTTCGCGCGATGCTGGAATGAATTCAGAAGTTGATAGAAGAAAGAGGTCGACCATGTTCAATCTAAACTCGTCCGTTCGCGGCGGGCGCGTACCGGTGCTTGCGCTCTGTTTGGCACTGGCTCTTCTTTCGGGATGCGCATCGAAGCAGGATAAGGCGATCGACCAAGCCAAGAAAGAAGCGGCCAAGACCGGACAGCCGCAGCAGGTAGTTTCGGTCGACAAGAACGGGACGACGACAACGACGATCGTGCAGCCACCGGCCCCCGGACAAACGGCGCAGGCAACAACGACGAGCACGGTCCCGCCGCCGACCGGAGCGCCTGCGCCTGTGCCCGCGGAACCAAAGGTCTCGGCCGTGCCACTACCGCCTCCTGCACCGGTCAGCGTGAGCATTCCCGCAGGCACCAACCTGGCGATTCGAGTTGACCAGCGTATCAGCGTCAAGACCAGCCATGCGGGTGATACGTTCACGGGCGAACTGGTCGACCCCGTGATGACTGCCGACGGCAATATGCTAGTGCCGAAGGGTTCGCCGGTGGGTGGCGTTGTGGACGTCGCTCATAAGCGGGGACGCTTCAAGGGGCGCTCAACGCTGCAACTGCGGTTGACGTCTCTCACGCTGAATGGAACGCAATATCAGCTGAAGACGCGCGATCTGGCGAAGACCAAGAAGGGTAAGGGTAAGCGTTCAGCGGCCATGATTGGTGGAGGGGCGGGCCTCGGAATGCTGATCGGGGGTATCGCCTCTGGTGGTACGGGTCTGCTAATTGGCGGCTTGGCAGGCGGTGGCGCTGGGACTGCGGCCGCGGGGCTTACGGGTAATAAAGATCTCGACATTCCCGCAGAATCGATTGTGCATTTCAAACTGGCTGAGGATCTCGTGGTGCAGCCGTAGTAAAACGTCGGAATGGAGTCCCGATGAAGCAAGGCACGATCTTGGGCGCCAGCGAGCTTGTTGCTTTCGCCCCGACAACGGATCCAGCGAAGGCGCGGGCATTCTACGAGGGTGTGTTGGGCCTGCGCCTGGTTGCCGATGAGGCGCCGTTTGCGCTGGTGTTCGATGCCAATGGAACGATGCTGCGAGTGACGACGGTGCATGAGCACCATCCAGATCCGTTCACTCTGCTGGGCTGGAAGGTTGAATCCATTCAAAGCATTGTTGAGCGTCTCGTCGCGGCAGGAGTCGAGTTCCTTCGCTACCCAGGGATGAACGACAAGGATCCGCACGGAATATGGACTGCGCCGAGCGGCGCACGCATCGCATGGTTTCACGACCCGGATGGGAATGTGCTTAGTGTCACGGAGTTTCTGCACCCACACTGCGCGAAAATGTGATTTGGAAGCTGGAATGGAAAATGCCGCGCGATGCGCGGCATTTTTGTTCCGTGATCTTTGCAGGCTTATCCGTTCAGCAGTTCCTGAAGTTTATTGAGAGTGCGATGCAGGTCTTTGTCGGTGCGGCGAAGCTCGTCTATCTTGCCGATGGAATGCATCACCGTGGTGTGATGCTTGTTCCCGAATTGGCGGCCGATTTCGGGCAGGCTGGCTTCGGTCATTTGCTTTGCCAGGTACATGGCGATCTGGCGGGGCACCACGACGTTGCGCGAGTTGTTCTTCTGCTTCAGGTCGCTCACTTTCATGCCGAACTGCTCAGAGACGGCGCGCTGGATGGACTCGATGGTGATCTTGCGCACCTGCATGTCGATGAACTGCTTGAGGCATTGCTGGGTGGTGGCCAAAGTAATCTCAGTGCGATTGAGGTTGCACCAGGCAATGAGCCGCGTCATGGCACCCTCAAGCTCGCGAACGTTGGTGCGCACATTGGAGGCGATAAATAATGCCACATCAATGGGCAACTGTACCTGTTCGCTCTCAGCCTTCTTCTGCAGGATGGCGACCTTGGTCTCGAGATCGGGCGGCTGAATGTCGGCGATCAAACCCCATTCAAAGCGAGAACGCAGTCGGTCCTCAATCTCAGCCAACTCCTTTGGCGGCCGATCAGAGGCGATTACGATCTGCTTCATGCTTTCGTGCAGGGCATTGAAGGTATGGAAGAACTCTTCCTGGGTACGCTCCTTCTGCGCAATGAACTGGATGTCGTCGATGAGCAGCACATCCACAGTGCGGAAGCGGTCGCGGAAGCTGGTCATGCGGTCGTTACGCAACGAAGTGATCATTTCGTTGGTAAATTTTTCCGCGGACACGTAGCAAATGCTGGAGGAAGGTTGGCGGCGCTTCACCTCGTGGCCGATGGCGTGCATCAGGTGGGTCTTGCCCATTCCGACACCGCCGTAGAGAAAGAGCGGATTGTAGGCGCGCGAGGGCCGTTCTGCTACTGCCAACGAAGCAGCACGAGCGAACTGGTTTCCATTGCCGATAACAAAAGCGTCGAAGGTATAACGTGGATTGAGCTGTGCAGCTGTGGACCAGTCAAAGCGCGCCTGTTCGGGAGTACGCGGCGCTGGAGCTGTAGGTGCATGCGCGGAGAGCGGCCCGAAACCGCCGTCTCTGCGCTGCGGCGGGATCGAGGGATCCTCTTCCGCCGTCACAAAACATACGTCATCGAATTCCAGCGATTGAAGGTCAATCGCCTCCTGAATCAGATCGCCATATTTGTCGCCGATATGCTGGAACTCCTTGGAGGGCACGCGCACATAGAGCATGCGACCAGCAGCGTGGCTGTAGCGCGTGGGTTTAAGCCACGTCTCAAACGACTGCCGAATTACTTTTTTCTCTAAGGCTGCGAGGATCTGCAGCCATGGATTGAGAGCCGAAGCCGGCGAAATTGCGAATGCCATCGAGCGAATCCTTGCCTGCGCCGCCTATGCACTGCCGAAGTGGTTCAACCGCACGGTTTAGGCAAAAGCTCATCGCCCGGCGACGCTTTTTCGCTCACCGTATAGTCGATTTTGAGAACTGCCTGGCCGTTGGTCTGCCTCTGAAAAATACAATTCGAGGCACGGGTTGAATTCACTCCGTGGGACGCTAGGAAACTTTCTTGAACGGGACCGATAGTAGCACATTTGGCGGTCGATGCAATGCCTCTTTCACATAACTTTGGGGAACCTTCGACGGGTTGCACCATGGACGGTGAAACATGTGAAAAAAGATTAAAATGTCGCTCTCCCAATCGGGCTCGATCGAACATTTCAGACTCGAATATCAGCATTTCTCGCAGGCGTCGCCGTCGAAGCGATCATGTGCCAGAGCTGTGCCCGAAGAACGTGGCGCTGGATTCCCGGCTCAACCTGCGATACACTTAGATCTTGCCAGTAAGGCCCAGATTTCATTCAAGAAGCAGGAGCGCATTTTATGCCCAAGCGCACATTTCAACCTAACCGCCGCCACCGCGCCAAGACCCATGGATTCCGCGCACGGATGAAGACCAAGTCGGGCGCAGCCGTGTTGAGCCGCCGCCGCGCCATTGGCCGCAAACGTGTATCGGTCAGCGCCGGCTACCGCGACTAACCTCTTCCCGCCGCATAGTTTCGGCCGGCATTGCCATGAGTACCCCTCCCAATCTGGGCACGCGACCGGCTCCGCACGATGTCGAGGCTCGGCCTCTCTCGTTCTCTGCTGTTCGCCTTTGCAGGCACGCTGATTATCAACGCGCTTATGCGGCCGGCCGCAAGCGCCGGTCAACTTCAATGAGTTGGTTCCTTGCGCCGCAGACCGCGCCTTCTGTGGGTCCTCGCGTGGGACTTACCGTTGGCAAAGTACTGGGCAAGGCGCACGAACGAAATCGCATCAAGCGCCGGTTGCGCGAGGCGTTACGTCGTCATATTGAGCTGTTGCCTGCGGGCTGGGATTTGATCTTGCACCCGCATCGTTCAGTGCTCACCATGGAGTTTACGAAACTTGACGCGGAGATTCTGCGTATTCTTGAACAGGCGAATGCCGAGGCAGCGCGGGCAGCGATCAACATGCTCCCGCCTGCAGCCAAGGCAGAGCCCGCATCATGACTCGTATCCTGCTTGCCGCTCTCGATTTTTATCGCCGCTGGCTGTCGCCGGCGGTGCATTCACTTGGCGGCCCAGGGGGCTGCCGTTTTCTGCCCACCTGTTCGGAGTATGCCTCGGGTGCGATCGCGATGCACGGTCCTCTGCGTGGCTCTGCGCTGGCTTTTTGGCGACTCTTGCGCTGCAACCCTTTCAGTCGCGGGGGGCTTGATCCGGTGCCGCCAGCGGTGACTGCAAGCCATTTCCCCCACGAACCTTTACCATAGATAGAGCGGCGGCCAGCTGGCGCGCCCCTCCTTAACGACAGGAAGTCACCTTTGCCCGAAATTCGCAATCCTAATCTTGAGCCGCAGGGTGGTCGCGGCGGTGGCAGCGGCAGCGGCGGCGATTTCCGCAGCCTGATGATTTTCACGTTTTTGGCTCTTGCCGCCCTGATGGCGTTCCAGTACTTCAAGCCGAATCAGAACAATTCGGGCTCCGGTCAGCAGGCCCAGCAACAGGCACAACAAGCGCAGCAAACGTCGCAACCGCCTTCGTCCGGCGGTGGTAGCTCCAGTCCGGTCAGTATCGCCGCACGCACGATTGTTGCGTCCGTGACCGCAGCTGCGGAAACCGAGACGACGGTCGAAAACGAGAAGTTCAGGATTGTTTTCACAAATCGCGGGGCGCAGGTAAAGCACTGGATTCTCAAAAAGTATACGGACAGCGCGGGCAAGCCACTGGATATGGTGCAGCCACAAGCTGCGGCTCGGTTCGGGCTGCCGCTTTCGCTCTTCACATATGAAAACGGCCTGACGGAGCAATTGAACCAGGCGCTTTACCAGGCCTCGGCGACAGGCCAGGTGCTTGCGCCCAAATCGATTACTTTCCACTATGCAGCGGGTGGCTTGGACGCGGTGAAGACGATCAGCTTCGACTCAAGCTACGTGATCAGCGTGGATGCATCGGTGACCCGCAATGGTGTCCCTGTGAGGGCGCTGGTGGCGTGGCCCTCAGGGCTCGGTGATATGGAGGAGTTCCTTCCTTCCTCAATCACTCGAAGCCCGGTCCGGACACCGTCGCAGTTTTCCTGGTCGATCGACGGCAAGCAGGATTCGATGGCTTCGACGAAAGTCAGCGGCAATGCCACGCTGGATCAGCCGTATGAATTTGCAGGCATCACTGATCTCTACTTTGCTGCTGTCTTCTTGCCGGACATGCCTTCACGCACGACGCTCGTCTCTCTGCATCACACGATCGACCTGCCCGGTGATTTAACCGATCCCAACAGCCAGAAGAAACCCGCCGATGTGATCGGTGTCGCCGTAGGTGACCAGAATGGCGCCACGAAGCTGCGTCTCTACGCCGGGCCGAAAGAGTTGGACATTCTGAACTCAGTCCACGCGATCGGCGCGGACGGCAAGGCTACTGGCGAGACGCTGCAGCCGCTTATCCAATACGGCTGGTGGACAATTATCGCCAAGCCTCTTTACCTGGCATTGCGTTACTTGCGCGGGATGCTAGGGCCCGGCGCATACAACTGGGGTTGGGCCATCATCATCGTCACAGTCATCTTCAATCTCGTGATGCTGCCGACGCGGTTCATGATGATGAAGTCATCGTTGAAGATGATGCGGATTCAGCCTAAGGTGGAGGCTCTTAAGAAGCGCTACGCACATCTCAAGATAAACGACCCGAAGAAGGCCGAAATGAATGCCGAGATGATGCAGCTCTACAAGACGGAAGGCGTGAATATGTACGGTGGCTGCCTTCCACTTCTGCTGCAAATGCCGCTTTTCTTCGCCTACTATCGTGTACTGCTGAACGCAGTGGAATTGCGTCAGGCTCATTGGTTCTGGCTGACCGATCTTTCCTCGCCCGATCCGCTCCATATTCTTCCGATACTTATCATCGTCAGCATGTTTCTTGTGCAGTTCATCACACCTTCGCCGGGCATGGATCCCACCCAGCGGCGCATGATGGCCATCATGATGCCTGTGATCATGGGTTTCACTCTTTGGCACTTCGCATCGGGGTTGGCGCTCTACTGGGTTACTGGAAACTTGATCAACCTTGCGATTCAGGTCGCCATCAATCAGTCGAAGATCGGCAAAGAGATGCATGAGATCGCGGCGCGGCGGGCCGTAAAGAAAGCTGGCGGTAAGAGTGCCCAGGTAATTCAGGGACGGCGATAAGGCAATTCTCAGGCGCAATTCTGTCCGGTGCTTACTTAAGCGCGGCGGCCAAAGCCTCTTCGACGGTGGGGTGGGCGAACTGAAATCCAGCCGACTCCAACTTGGCGGGAACAGCGCAGGCGCTGGCCAACAGTGTCTCCTTGGCCATTTCGCCGAAGGCCAAGCGCAGCGCAAATGCAGGCACGGATAGGACAGCGGGCCGCCTTAGTTGCCGGCCTAATGCTCGAGTGAACTCCGCGTTAGTGACTGGATTAGGCGAGGTTAAGTTCACTGGGCCGGACATCGAAGGCGTATCGAGAGCCTGCAGTATTCCCGATATCGCGTCCGCGAGGCTGATCCAGCTCATCCACTGACGACCGTTGCCGAGTTTTCCTCCGAGGCCAAGGCGGAACGGCGGCAGCATTTTCTCGAGCGCACCGTGCCCAGGACCCAGCACCACTCCAAAACGCAGATGCACCACCCGGATCCCAGCCTTGACCGCAGGTTGGGCCGCAGCTTCCCACGCGCGGCATAGGTCGGCCAGGAAGCCCTCTCCCGGCGCCGAAGCTTCGCTGAGCAGCTCATTGCCGCGATCCCCGTAAATTCCGACGGCCGAAGCTACAAGCAGCACCTGTGGAGGTTTCTGGATGCCGGCAAGAGCCAGAGCGAGCGCGCGCGTGGAGCCAACCCGGCTCGCTGTCAGTTCGTAGCGATAGGCAGCGGTCCAGCGCCGACCAGCCACGCTGGCGCCAGACAGATGAATCGCCGCTTTGCTCCCTTCCAACGGAGCCGGATCAGCGATCACCGGACTTGAAGCTGGATTCCACTGAAGCTGGCCTTCCACGGTTGGCGTACGGCGCACGAGTTGCAGGACAGGCTCCTCGCGTCCTGCAAGCGCACGCCTGAGGGAAGTGCCCAGCATGCCGGACGCGCCGCTCAAGACGACTTTCGTTGGGGAACCGACTTTGTCCATATTTTCAGCATGGATGCGTACGATCCGGGAGTGCGTTGTGGACAGTTTGATGGAGGCAGATCAGTTTGGTAGCATGAGAACAGGTTTTGATCTGGGCAAAACTGCCCGGTATCTGCCTCGGGGGTGCTCATGACGGACCTGGCGATGGCTCGCACCGAAGAAACCCATAAATCACAAGTAGATACGGAAACCACTGAAAGATTTATCGCTGAGAAGCACATTGGCGAACGAATCAAACGGTTACGGCTCAAGAAGTCGATGGGTCTTGTGGAATTGGGGAAGCACACTGGGTTGTCGGCAAGTTTCTTGTCGCAGCTTGAGACTGGCCGCGTGGTGCCGACTCTGCGTAACCTGGCGCGTATCGCCATGGTTTTCTCGAAGGATCTCTCTTACTTTTTCGAGACTGAACCCCAGGCAATGTTCCGAGTCCACAGGCGCAAGGAGAGGGTCCGGCTTCCGCAAACTGGCGTTGAAGAACCTACCTACTTTTTTGAGAGCCTCGGTTACATGGTGCCGGATCGGCATATGGATCCCTATTTTGCCGAATTCATTCCGCTGGAAAGAAGCAAAGAGGCGCGCGCACACATGCACCCAGGATTCGAGTTCCTTTATGTGCTAGACGGGGAGCTAGAAATTCATCACGGTGAGCACCACTGCACACTTGGACTGGGCGATGCCGTCTACTTCGACGCCAGCACGCCACACTCTTACATTTGCGCAGGGAAAAGACCTGCAGATGCGCTGATTGTGACGATGCACCAGCCCCCAGCGGCTCAACCGGTGACCCTGCTTCGACCAAGCGGCGCTTCCGTCGCTCAGCGTCCACTTCCTGCTCGCGGCAGCGGGCTGGGCTGACCTGAGTATCATCGTTCCTTGGAGTGAGAAAAACCACGATTTGGCCCGCCAAGGTCGAGCATGAGGGTGCGGCGGATTGAATCGCCGCGTCGGTTTTTGCCACTGGTCAAATTGATTTCGAGTGGAGCGCCGCTTCTGCCTACTCAAGGATTCACTTCCTGAATGTCTCAAGGGTTCTTGGGAGCGGAAGCCGGTGGGGGGGCAGACGTCTTCGGAGCTGTTGTAGACGTAGTTTTCTTCCTCTTTCGGGCTGGTGTCGGGGCCGGGCATGCAGGGGCTGGCGGAGGAGTTGCGGCGGCGCGCAGCGATGCCTGTTGCGCTTGTACGGTGCTTCGCAAATCCACTACCAGCTTTTCCTGAGCTGCGGCTGTGTCCAGCAAACGATCGCCTAGAGCGACGCGCGCCTTTTCCAGGCTATTCATCGCCTGTTGCAGCTGATCGACCTGGTCCGCTGGCCCTGAAACGCGTGACGCTTCGACAATGTGTATCAGGACGTCATAAAGCGCATCGACGTTGCGCGATACCGGGAGCACTTTGCTCAAGGTTGTGGGTGCGGCATCGGCTGTCTTCAGTAGCGAAGGCAGAGTTCCCTGCAGATCGCGCTGGATGGCATTGATGTTTGTATCGGCTTCTTCACGTACCGTGCCGCGTTTCCATTTTTCCAGTTTTACGGCGCGGATCGTTTGCTGCACAGTGTCGAGCGCGGGCTGCAGGATTGAAGATGGAGTGGGTGTTGATGTAGCTGTGCCTTGCGGCGGACCGCCATTTGCGGGTGATTGTGCCGCGCTCAGGACGAGCGTTGGAAACAGGATCGTCGCCACAAAAACTGTATGAGAAATGCGCATTAATTTGCCTTCCTGCGATCTCGGTCCGAGTAAATTCGGAGAACGCTCGAATCGTCCTTTGCGGGTAGACCCTCCTGAAGAGAGTTCAGGATTGAACGAGCGCCAAACCGGCGGTCACATCAGTATCGTCAATCGATAGGGGGTTGGACAAGCGGGGCCCGGGTGAATCTTGGAGCCGTCCGAAAGGCAACGGCTCTTCTTCTTGAGCCTAAAGCGTCGCGAGCAGGTCTGCCAAGGAGCTCCGCATGAGCTGCTCTCTGTTTATAAGGTCTTCGATGCTTAGAGGCGCTAACTGCGTTGGTCCCAGCTTTCCAATTCTGTTCGGCAGGAGGCCCTTGGCGGAAGAATCCGGAAGGAACCCTGCATGGTTTTCTTGCACTGACCGCGGAAGATGGTCATGTGCTTGCTAACGGAGATCTCATCCAAGTCGTCTGTGGCGCACAATTCATGCATGGCCAACGCACCGATATGTTCGCGGGAGCATCGACCGAGATAGAATTTTGCTCATGCCAGACCAGCAAGAATGGCCCGATGAGCTTGACGCGTTGATCGCCGCTCCGCTGCATCACAAGCTGCTCTTCGAGAATCAAGCGGTCCGCGTGCTCGACACCAGGGTTTCCGCAGGAGAGCGGGTTCCTCTGCACACGCACCGATGGCCGAGTGTTTTGTACATCCTGAGTTGGGGTGATTTTGTGCGCCGCGACGGAGAAGGAAAGATTGTGGTAGATAGCCGGAATGCAGGGAAGTTGGATGAAGAGAGCGCCCGCTGGTCTGATCCCCTGCCGCCGCACACCCTGGAGAATGTTGGCGAGTCGGAGCTTCGCGCGATAAGTGTTGAGCTGAAGAAGATCGCTCTGTAAGCATGCTTCGCGACTACGCGGCCCGGCGCAGAGTCACTTCCAGGAGTAACCTTGGTGCGTTATCATCCTCGCGTGAATAGTCTGGTTAAGTTCGCCATCCTCGCCTTATCTATTTCCATCAGTCCAGTCCATGCCCAGCAAGCTGCTCCAGCCCCGCGAGTCAAGCCAGCAGCGCACCTCCCGGCTCAAGTTCTCAATGGATATCAGCGCGTCTGGTGGAAGGAATCCGTCGTCTATCAGGTTTACCCTCGCAGTTTTCAAGACTCCAATGGCGACGGCATCGGCGACTTGAATGGCATCACCCAGCATCTTGGTTATCTGCAGAAGCTTGGCGTCAATGTTATTTGGCTCTCGCCACATTATGACTCGCCAAATGCCGACAACGGTTATGATATCCGCGACTACCGCAAAGTGATGCGGGAGTTCGGCACGATGGCCGATTTTGACCGCATGCTCGCGGCCATTAAAGCGCGCCACATGCGCCTCATCGTCGACCTCGTTGTTAATCACACTTCCGACGAGCACCACTGGTTTGCGGAATCGCGCTCATCCAAGAGCAATCCATATCGCAATTACTATTTCTGGCGGGACGGCCGGCCAAATGCGGCCGACCCATCTCACCCGCTGCCCCCGAATAACTATCCGAGTTTCTTTTCGGGGGCGGCATGGCAGTATGATTCGGCGACCCAGCAGTTTTACCTGCACCTGTTCGCAGTCAAGCAGCCGGACCTGAACTGGGACAATCCTAAAGTCCGTGGGGACGTCTTTTCCCTCATGCGTTTCTGGCTCGATAAAGGAGTTGATGGATTTCGCATGGATGTGATTCCTCTGATCTCCAAACAGCCTGGCCTTCCCGACCTGACTGTTGAACAACTGAAGAATCCACCGCGGTTGTGGGCAAATGGACCGCACCGCGATGAATACCTGCAGCAAATGAACCGCGAAGTGCTGTCAAAATACAACGTGATGACAGTGGGCGAAGCCGTTGGCATCACACTGGATGAGGAGACAAAGGTCGTCAACAGCCAGCGCCATGAACTGAACATGGTGTTCAATTTCGATGCTGTGCGCGTGAATCGCAGCCGAGACTACACCGAACATCCGTGGGCGCTACCAGATCTGAAAGCGATCTACGACAATCACGCGCGCGTGCTCGGCAATGAGGATTGGGACACAGTCTTTCTTTCGAACCACGACAATCCGCGACTGGTTTCAAACTTCGGCGATGA
>Ga0137379_10006106_pt1 | contig 11411 bp, 6 predicted proteins | sample SagtaG_18_FD_104812 | JGI IMG/M metagenome (GOLD analysis project Ga0137379, IMG submission 104812) | Vadose zone soil microbial communities from Sagehorn Ranch, Mendocino, California, USA - Sage2_L_80_16 metaG | ecosystem: Environmental > Terrestrial > Soil > Vadose zone | place: USA...
CCGGCCATGAACGAGGTCACCAGCGGGCGGTTCTCCGCGTGGTACAGCGCGGTGGTCACGTCCGGGGCGAGGATGCCCCCGTAGGTGGAGCCGCCGAGGCCGAGGTTGGTCTCCACCACGCCCACCGCCTTGACGTGCCGCAGCGCCGCGCGCAGGTCGTCGCTGGGGAACGGCCGGATCCACATCAGCCGGGCCATCCCGATCTTGACGCCGCGCTCGCGCAGCAGCCTGATCGCCGCCCGGCAGGTGACCGAGTGGCCGCCGGAGATGACGATGGCGATGTCGGCGTCCTCCAGCAGGTACTCCTCGACGAAGTGGGCGTAGTGCCGGCCGAACGCGGCGCCGAACTCGTCGGTCTTCTCCCGGATTACCGGGATCGCGTCCTCCATCGCCCGGGCCCGTTCGAGCTGCAGCGGCGGTCCCTGCGAGGGGTGGATCTGCGGGCCGTGCGACACCGGGTGCCGCGGGTCCAGCGGGAACGGCAGCCGGTACGGCGGCAGGTAGGCGTCCACCTGCGCGGCGGACGGCATCTCCACCTCGCCGGCGATGTGCGACACGAAGTACCCGTCCTGCACCGCCATCTGCGGCAGCAGCACCCGCGGGTCCTCGCCGATCGCCATGCTGATCAGCGTCTTGTCGAACACCTCCTGCGGCGTGGCGGCCCAGCCGAGCAGCCAGCCCATGTCCCTGGTGCACAGCGCGTCGGTGTGCTCGGAGCCGAAGTCGCCCGGCGGGTCCAGGGTCCGGTCGGCGATCGACATGTGCACCGGGATGCGGGCGCCGGAGATGATCGAGTACATCTCGTAGGCGTAGGTGACGCCGACGCCGGAGGACCCGGTGAACGCCCGCGCCCCGCACGACCCCGCGCCGAACGCGGCGGAGAGCTGGGAGTGCTCCCCGTCGGCCACGAGGTACTCAGCGTCGAGGAGCCCGTCCGCGATGAACTGCGACAGGTTCATCATGATCGCGGTGTACGGGCGGATCGGGTACGCCGTGATCACGTCCACGTTCGCGTACAGCGCGGCGTAGGCCGCCGCCGCGCACCCGTTCAGCCGCTTGCGCGTGCCGGCCAGGCCGTCGAGCATCGCGATCCCGTCGGGGGTCCTGCTGCCCGGGCCGTAGTCAGGCTCCTGCGCCCAGGCGCCCTCCACATGAACCGTGGTCATGACCTCACCCCGGAGTCTCCGTTCGGCGTGAAAGCTGCGTTGCCGTTGCCGCCGCGCTGCGTGCGCTGGCCCTTGCCGGCCTGGCGCGCGGCGTCGTACTCGGCGATGGTCTCCTCGATGAGCTGCTTGGTGAACGCCGACTGCTCGGCGTGCGCGCCGTCGTACGGCGCGAACGCGGTCTCCATCCGGACCACGTCGGCCGGGTCGTCGAAGTCCATCTCCGGCACCTTCTCCAGGCAGCCGGTCGGGCACTCCTGGACGCAGACCAGGCAGCCCTTGCAGTAGGTGGTGCGGATCGAGTAGTGCCCGTTCTCCCGTGCGTCGCGCAGCACGCTCACGTCCGGGCAGACGATGTAGCAGTTGTCGCAGCCGTTGCACACCCCGCAGCTCATGCAGCGGTCCGACTCCGCGACCGCCGCCTCCCGGCTGTAGGCCAGGGTGACCTCGACCTGCTGGCTGGCGCGGCGCCGCTCCGGCGGGCTGAGCGGTATAGGCATCCGCGGCGCGTGCCGGAAGTACGCCGGGTTCAGCCCCTGGTACGGCATGACCTCGACGTCCGGCTCCGGCATGAGTTCCTGGGCGGTGAGCAGCCGGTCGATGTCGCGGGCGGCCCGCTTCCCGTCGCCGAGCGCGTCCACCACCATGGACGGCCCGCGCATCACGTCGCCGCCGACGAACACGTTGCCCTCGACCCGGCCGTGCTCGTCCGCGGTGATCACGCCGTGGTCGCTGAGGCGCTCGGGCAGCCAGGCGAGCCGCTGGACCTGGCCGATCGCGATCATGATGGTGTCGCAGGCCACCTCCCGCTCGGTGCCCGGCACCAGCCGCGGCACCACGTTGCCGGCGTCGTCCTTGGCCAGCGCCGCGTCACACACCACCGCCCCGGTGACGTGCCCCTCCTCGGCCAGCACCCGCACCAGCGCGGTGTTCGGGGCGAACGCGACCCCCTCGTCCCGCGCCTGCTCCAGGTCCTCTGGAACGATGAGCAGTTCGGTCTCAGATTCCAGAGAAACGATCGTCGCGTGGCCGCCGCCGAGCCTTATCGCTGACCTGGCGGCGTCGGAGGCGGTGTTGCCGCCGCCGACCACCAGCACCTGGCGGCCCACGGTGACCGGGCGGCCCAGGCCGGCCTCGCGGAGGAACTCGAGCGCGCCGACCACGCCGCGCGATTCGATGCCGTCCACCGGGAGCCTGCGGCCCACGTCCTGGCCCAGGGCAAGGAACGCGGCCGGGTAGCCGCGCAGCTCGTCCCAGGAGATGTCCTCGCCGGCCCGGACCCCGCAGCGGATCTCGATGCCGCCGAGCGAGAGCAGCTTGGCGATCTCGGCATCCAGGATCTCTTCCGGCAGGTGCCAGTGCGGGATACCGGCCCGCAGCATCCCGCCCGGCTTCTCCAGCGCCTCGAAGATCACCGAGGAGTAGCCACGCCGACGGAGGTGGTACGCGCAGGCCAGGCCCGCGGGCCCGGAGCCGGCGATCGCCACCGTGGTCCCACCCAGGGCGGGCAGCCCGCCGGCGATCGGGTTCTCGGTCAGGGCGAGCCCGTAGTCGCCGAGGAACCGCTCCACGCTGCGGATCCCGATCGGCTCGTCGTGCTCGGCGCGGTTGCAGGCGGTTTCGCACGGGTGGTAGCAGACCCGCCCGGTGACCGAGGGCATCGGGTTGTCCTCGAGGATCGTGAGATAGCCGTCGAGGAACCGTTCGTGCTTGACGAAGTCCAGGTACTTCTGGATCTGCTCGCCGGCCGGGCAGGCGTTGTTGCACGGCGGCGTCTTGTCCCGGTAGACCGGCCGGTAGAACCGGAAGTTGCCGGTGGGGAACAGCCGCTGGCCCTCCTTTTCCGTCGGCGGGGGAGTCACCCCGGCGATGGGGAGCTGCAGGTGCGGCGGAATCCTGGTACCGCGTACGGACATGGGCACTCCTCGGCGTTGCGCGGTCAGCGGGCAGCGTGAGCGGGGGCGGCTGTCGGTGCGGCTGCGTCGGTCCCGTCGGTCTGTGGCTTCTCGGCTTCCCGGGTTTCCGCGGCCGGCCCGGCGAACCCGACCACGGTGTGGTGGGCCACGCCGCGCAGCATCGCGTCGCGGTCGGCGACCACGTCGGCGACGGCGTCCACCGGGAGCACGCCGGTGGCGGCCACCAGCGCCCCGATGAGCGGGGCGGCGATGCCAAGCCCGATGGCGAGCCGTTCCTCCGCGCCCTCGGTGGACATCCGGTCGAGGGCAAGCTCGGAGAGGTTGCGCACGAACATCCATGGGCTGCTGCCGCGCTGCTCGGCGAGGCCGACCGCGTCCACCACGACGAACTTGGCCAGCTTGGCCTTCATCTCGTCGGGCAGGAACTTCAGCAGGTACTCCGGGTCGCGCTTGGAGTTGATCACCAGGACGCCGCCGCGCTCGGGCGTGCCGCGGAGGAAGTTGACCGCCTTGATGATCGTTTCTTCGACGAGCACCACCCAGTCCGGGCACGGGTTCTCGTACACGAACCGGTCCACGATCGGCGAGTCACCGAACCGCGCGTACCGGCGGACCAGGCAGTTCGTCCGGTCCGGGTCGTCTATGTAGTCGCTGACGTTGTCGGCGTGGTAGCCGAGGGCGCGCGCGGCGGTTGCGACACATGAGGAGACGTCGCGCGCCTCCTTGTCCATGATGATTCCGCGGGACCAGACCGTGAGTTCGTGGTACACAGGCCACTTCCTCAGATTGTATACCGTCGGCAGGATACTGACATGCTAGACGCCTGAGCAGGTACGTCAAGGGGGGCGGGACTGCTCGCTCGGTCGATGCGGCGGGGCGGGTCAAGTGGCGGGCAACGGCAGACTGGCAGCCGGCAAAACGCCGTCTGCCAGCCCACCGCGGCCCGCTGACGTCCGGCAGGCCTGGTGGGGAAAGCGGGAGGTGGTGCCGGGGGCTGGCTGGTACCGGGATGGCCGGCTGGGCCTGGTTCCGGGGATGGCCGGCTGGGCCTGGTTCCGGGGATGGCCGGCTGGGCCTGGTTCCGGGGATGGCCGGCTGGGCCTGGTTCCGGGGCGAATCGCTGGCCGCGCTCGGTGACGCCCTGCGGACGGGCGGTCGTTATGACTGGCCGGACGGTTTTGGCGGGCGGAAAGCCGGGGGGTGCGGTCGCGGCGAAAGGGGGGCGGGGCCTGGGCTGGTGCTTCATGATGGAGAGACTTCCAGGAGGTCGCGTCGGCAGCCGGCGAGGTCCGGGGACTGGAGAGGGGAGCATGAGCGACAGCGGTTCTGAGCCCCCTCGGGACCCCCGCTGGCGCCTGCCCGCCGCCGCCCGCGACACTGATCAGGACACTCCGCGTGACCCCGGCCCCCGCGCGGCCGCCGAGCCGGACGGGCGGCGCCGGGCGAGCGGCCGTGGTGCCCCCCGGCTCGCCTATGACCCGCGCCTGGGTGGCGACGGGCACGCCAACGGCAACGGGCACCCCGGCGACCCGCGCCTGGCGGGCCCGGCCGGTCCCGGCCGGGGCGATGGCCTTGACCCGCGGCTGAGCCCGTCCCGCGATCCCCGCCTGGATCCACGCGCCGCTGGCCGTTCCGTCCCTGGCCTGGGCGCGGACCCGCGTTCCGGCCTGGACCCGCGCCGGGACCCGGGCGCCGGGGCGCGCTGGGACCAAGGCGCCGGCCCGCGCCCGGGTCCGGGCACCGACCCGCGCCGTGGCGTGCCTGCCGGCGGCCCTGGTCCCGGGGCCGGTCCCCGCGCGGACCCTGGCCCTGGCTGGCCGCGGTCACCGGGCAACGGCGCGGCGCCGGGCTTCCCGGGTTCCCGCGCGGACCCTGGTCCCGGCCGGCCGCGGCCACCGGGCAACGGCGCGGCGCCGGGCTTCCCGCTGTCCGCGCCGCCCGGCCCACAGGCCTGGGCGGACCCCGTCGCGGGCCCGGCCGCGGGCACGCGGCGGCCCCGGCACTCCGATCCGGGATTCGGCCCGCGCTCCGGCCCCGGCACCGGGTTCGGGCCGGACCCTGGCGCACGCCCCGGCGGCGGGCTCGGTCCCGGCGCACGGGCCGGCCGCGGCCCGGACAGCAGGTTCGGCCCGCGCCAGGAAGGCAGGTTCGGGCCGCGGCCCTGGCCGGACCGCCCGCCCGGGGCGGACGACGGGCGGGATGGGGACCCTCCGACGCTGCTTGATGCGCTGCGTGACCCGCGCGCGACCGCGCCGCCGGCCGCGCCTCCGTGGGCCCAGGGAACGCGGCGGCCGGGCGGGGCGCCCGGTCCCGGCCGGGGCGAGGGCCTGAACGGCGGACGCCCGGGGTTCGGCGATCCCGGCGCCGGCCCGCCGGGCCGCCGGCGGGCGGACCCTGGCGTGGACGAACTGCGCGCCGGCCCGCCGCCAGCCATGCCGCCGCCAGCCATGCCGGACCAGGCCACCGGTCGCAGGCGCGGTGGCCGGCACGGCTCAGGTCCCGGCCTGGACGACGGCCGCGAGCAGGAAGCGCTGGCCCGGGGGACGGGCGGCCGCGGGCGGCGCCGCCGGCCCGGGCAGGCGCCCCCGCCGGGGCACGGGGCCCCGCTGGGCCGTGACATCGTGCCGGGCCGCGAGGTGCCGCCGGGATCTGGCACGATGCCCGGCCGTGACGGGGTCCCTGGCCGTGACGGGGTTCCGGGCCGCGATGGGCTGTCGCGCGGCGGCGCGCCGCGGGGCCGCAGGGACGCGCCACCGGGCCGGGACGAGGCCGGCCGCCACGGCCGGGCCGCCGGGCGGCGCCGCGACCCGGGCTGGGACGAGGCCGGGGCGGCCGGCACGGCACCGCCGGCCGGGTTCGTGGAGCCGGATGAGGCCGGGCCCGGTGCGGGCAGGCCGCGCCGGCGGGCCGGCGCGCGGGCCGCCGTTGCCGACGCGGCCGCCATCGAGGACCGGCCCGGCCGCGGTTCGCGGGCCGCCCGGTCCGGTGCCCGGGCCAGCAGGCGCCGGGTCCGCACCCTGCTGCTGACCGTGCTGGTCCTGGCCGTCCTCGCGGCCGGGGCGGTGGCCGCGCTGAAGTTCGTCTCCCGTGGCAGTTCCCGGTCGCACATACTGGTCGCGCCGTCCCGGCTCGCCTCCTACGTGCGCAGGCCGAGCCTGGAGCAGCAGATGAACGCCAGGGCGCTCCAGCGGCAGGTCATCGCCAAGAGCGCCGGGCAGGCCAGCCACGTGGTGTCCGCCGTCTACGAGAACGGCGCCGGGGTGGCCGGCACCGCCCCGCCGCAGATCTTCCTGTTCATCGGCGGGAACCTGGCCGGTGAGTCACCCGCCGGGTTCATCTCCAGCTTCACCGCCCAGTTCAAGGGGGCGCAGGCCACCAGCGCCGGTTTCCTGGGCGGGCAGGCCGCCTGCGTGGATGCCCGGGGCAGCGCGGCGGGCAGCGTGGCGCTGTGCACCTGGGCGGACGGTGACACGTTCGGGGTCGTCGCGTCGCCGACCATGACCCGGTCCGAGCTTGCCGCCCAGATGCGCGTGATCCGGCCGTCGGTCGAACTGCCAGCCAGGTGACACGCTGGCGCCTGGTGACCAGGTAGCGGCGGGGAATCGTAACTCATGGAAGACGCCGGGCGCCGGTAACAGCGGCAGGCCGGAGCGCGGGGGCGGCGGCGGGGGAGTGCCGGCGGTCAGGCGCTGGGGCTGTTGTCGCCGTGCCGGGGCGGCTGCCTGCGCAGGGACAGCCGGGCCACGGCGATCGTGACCGCGGCGGCCAGCACCGCCAGGCCGATGATCTGCCCGCCGATGAGCCGCACGGTCAGCGGCAGCCCAGCGGACACGTCGATCGTCCGCGCGGTGTGCCCGTGCTGTGCCGTCGTGGTCCCCGGTGCCGAGGCCGAGGGGGACACCTGCGGGAACGCCGAGCCCAGGTCGCCGCTCGGCGTGGGCCCCAGGCCCGGGACCGTGACCCCGCTGGGCAGCCCGGCCGCCAGTGGCAGCGTCCCGCCGTCGCCCGCGCCCGGCGTGGGCGAGGAGGACGGGCTCGGGTTCTTCGGCTTGATGTCCACGGTGGCCGACGCCGTCGCCGAGTTCGACGCCTGCAACGAGGTGGCCGTGGCGGTCAGCGTGACGTGCTTGGACGGCCGGTCCGGTGCCGCCAGCTCGGCCTGCAGCTCGACCTTCTGCCCGGCGTTGAGGCCGCTCACCGTGCACTTGGACTTACCCGACGGCACGCAGACCGAGAACGTGGGGCTCACGCTGCTCGGCTTGGCCGACAGGGTGATCTTGGCGGTGCCACCGGTGCCGCTGGTGAGCCAGACCCAGATGGCATACCCCACCGTCGTGTGCGGATCCACGGCGCTGACGTTGTTCAGCGTCTGCATCGTGAGGCACAGCGTCCCGGGCGGGGGAGTGGGCGTGCTCGTCGTGGTCGGCGTCGCGGTGGCCGTGGCCGTCGGGGTGGCGATCGGCGACTTGAGCGTCCCGCCCGGCGTGAGCGGCGCCTTGGAGCTGGTGGTCGTGGCCGGGGCCGGCTGCGGGAGCCCGCCGGCCCCTGGCGTGGCCGAGATGCCGGGGCTTGGCTGGGGCAGCGGGGGCGGGCTCGCGCTCTGACTAGGTTGCGTGCCGGGCAGCGGTGGCGGCGAGGACTGGCTGGCGCTCGGCGACTGGCTGGCCGCCTGCCCGGCGGACATGGTTGATCCGGCCAGGAGGTTGCTGCCCTGCGCGGCCCCAGGCGTGCTGGCCGGGGCGAGGCGGACGGCGTCGGCCAAGAGCACCGGCATGCCAGCCGGGTGCGCCCGCGCGCCGGTGCGCACCAGGGCCTTGGTGGTCGCGGTAGCGCTGGCCGTGACCGAGGACGTGCAGGGATTCGTACTCGCCTGGCGGTTCCCGTGCACACCGGTGAGCAGCATGCTCACCGCACCGTAGGAGACCACGGAAAGCCCGGCAAACAGGCCAACCGCTGGAGTCAGAGCCAGCCGTTTGGTCATCGTCGCGCTCTCGTCACCGTTGTCGGGGGTATTCGCGATTCCGTTGCTTAGCTGTCAACGCGCTAAGCATTCCCTGCCACTGTAACTCGACACCTCTGTCCCTCCCCGCGCTCGAGGTTCCAGTTTGCCTGGCTGGAGGAGAAAATACACTTTCATGGCAGAAACATGGTGTGACCTGGGTAGGTGCGCCGCTACCCGCCGGTACTCCGGGGTGACCACCGGGTGAAAAATTGCGAAGATCTGTGCCCGGTGGGCTCAAAGCGCGCGCTGTGACCCCGGAGGGCTGTGACGGCGGGCCGGACCGGTGCCGGGGTGGAACGGGGTGCCGGGGTGGGACCGGGTGCCGGGTGGGACCGATGCCCGGGTGGGACGGGGTGCCGGGGTGGGACCGGCCGGCCGTGCTGGGAGGCAGGCCGTGAGACGTGGAGGCTCGTTGACATCTGATGTGCTGTCCCGGCCCGCGCCGCCGCCGGACCTGGTGGTCAGCTACGGTTCCGGGCCCGACCGCGTGGCGGATGTGCGCCTGCCGCGCCGGCCCGCCGACCCGGCGCCGCTGGTCATGTTCCTGCATGGCGGGTTCTGGCGGGCGGACTTCGACCGGGTGCACACCGGCCCGCTCGCGACCGCGCTGGCGGCCGCGGGGTTCGCGGTCTGCGTACCGGAGTACCGCCGGACGGGCCAGCGCGGCGGCGGCTGGCCGGGAACGTTCGACGATGTCGCCGCCGCGGTGGACGCGCTGCCGTCCCGCGTCCGCGAGGCCGCCGGCGCCGGGCTGGTCAGCGACGAGCCCGTGCTGCTCGCCGGGCATTCGGCGGGCGGGCACCTGGCGTTGTGGGCGGCGTCGCGGCACCGGCTGCCGGCCGGGGCGGCCTGGCGCGCGCCGGGAGGGCGGGCTCGTGGCGTGGTGGCGCTCGCCGCGGTCACCGACATGCCCGCCTGCCACGCCCTCGGGCTTGGCCAGGGTGCGGCGCGCGCGCTGCTCGGCGGCGGCCCCCGCCGGCACCCGGACCGCTATCGCCTGGCCGATCCGATGCAACTCCTGCCGGTGGGCTGCCCGGTGCGCCTGGTCCATGGTTCGGCCGACGACCGGGTGCCGTGCGGCATGAGCCGCGACTACGCCGCCCTGGCCCGCGCGGCAGGCGACGACGCGGTGCTGGACGAGCTGCCCGGCGCCGGCCACTTCGATGTCATCGACCCGCTGTCCGCGTGGTGGCCGCGGGTGCTGGCGGCGTTCTCCGGCCTGGCCCGGTCCTGACCGGTGCCACCCGGTACCGCCCGGGCGCGGGAACTGCCCGGAGGCTGTGCGGGCGCGGGAACTGCCCGGAGGCTGTGCGGGCGCGGGAACTGCCCGGAGGCTGTGCGGGCGCGGGAACTGCCCGGAGGCTGTGCGGGCGCGGGCCCTGGCGCCTCACGGCTTGCGGGCTACGCCGCCGAGGAAGGTCGCCGTGCGCGGCTTGAGCCTCGGTGCGGCGCGGCCGCCGTACCAGCCTCGCACCGAGACCACGCCGGGAGGCACGAGTTCAAGGCCGCCGAAGAAGCCCTGGACCTCCTCCTGGGTGTGGATGTAAACCCGCGCGGCCGTGTAGGCGGAGGTGAAGTTCTCCCCCTCGGACGGGTTGCCGGAGCCCACGGAGATGATCAGGTAGCTGTTGGGGGCGAGTGCCTTCGCGAAGGCGGCGGCGACATCGCGGGCGGTCCCGGCATCCGCGAAGTGCAGGACGCCCGAGAGGATCACGCACGCGGGCTGGGCCAGGTCGATCAGGCCCGCCAGCCGGTCATCGGCGAGAATGCGCCCCGGGTCGCGCATATCGCCGGGCACCGCGATCACCCCGGGACTCTTGGCGAGCAGGCTGCGGGCATGCGAGATCACGATCGGGTCGTTGTCCACGTACGCCACCCGCGTTTCCGGCGCGACCTCTCGGGCGATGTCGTGCGTGTTCACCGCGGTCGGCAGGCCGGCGCCGACGTCGATGAACTGCCGGACGCCGCAGCCCGCCACGTAGCTGACGGCACGCCCGAGGAACCGCCTGTTCTCCCGGGCCATCTTCGCGGAGGGCGGATGGACCTCCAGCATCTTCTGGGCAAGCTCGCGGTCGACCGCAAAGTTGTCCTTACCGCCCAGCCAGTAGTCCCAGACCCTGGCGATGTTCGGCTTGGTCGGGTCGAATGGCTCCACCGCTGTTCCCCTCTGCCATACCCGCCTTCCATCATGCCTGCGCAGCGCGGCGGACGGGGTTCAGACCGATGATCTTATTGGTCGTTCTGGGGGAAAGGCGGCCTCTGCCGGGGCAGAGCGGCCCCAGGCATTCCGCGCCCAGGCAGCTCGGGCACCATGCTCTTATCACCGGGCCGGGCATTGACGCACCGCCACCCTGGTCGTATCCATGCTCATATGCGTCTGGTTGCCTCGCGCATGCGTCTGGTTGCCTCGCGCGCGGCGCGGACTCTGCTGGCCGCCGGGGCTGCCGCCTTAACTCTCGGCGCGGGCAGCTCCCCGGCCGCCGTGGCACGCTGGACGGTGAGCCCTGGCGGGTCGTTCACCGGCAAGGCGGGCACCACGGAGCTCGCCAACACCACCACGGGGAACGCCGCGATCATCTGCGCATCGTCCTCGGTGCAGGGCACGTTCAAGTCAGGCTCCGGGCTGCCCGGCACGGGCATCGGCTCCATCACGGTGGCGAGATTCCGGCAAGGGTGCTTCACCCTGACCGCGGGCCGGTTGCCCTGGAAGGTCAACGCCAGGTCCTACCAGTCCGGCACGGGCACCACGGTCGGCACGATCACCGGCGTGCATCTTCGCTTCACCGACCCGACCTTCTGCGACTTCACCGCGGACGGCACCAGCGCCACCGCGGGCGACGGGACCGTGCGGTTCCAGTACGCCAATGGCGCCGGCAGGCTGCAGGTCGTCCGCGCTGGCAGCAACCTGCACATCTACCAGGTCCAGGGCTGCGGCGGCGCTTTCCACGACGGGGACACCGCCGCGCTGTCGGGCACCTACATGATCGCGCCCGTGCAGGCCATCACCAGCCCTTGAACCGGCTCCGAGGGCCGGCCGTTCTCTGAGAGCATTCCCGCGGCAGACAACGGTGGCCGGTACGGGCGCGGCTGGTGCGGGACGGCTGGTCGCGTGGCCATGGGGCGCGGCCCCAGGAGTCCGGCGACACGCTAAGCTCTCCTAGGTCAGTCCTGCGAGAGACCCTGTACCACCCGGTGCACGGGCCCTGAGCATCCGTGCCGTCAGGGACGAAACCACAGGTCAGATAACTAAATACCGGCCCCCTTAGCTCAGTCGGCAGAGCGTCTCCATGGTAAGGAGAAGGTCTACGGTTCGATTCCGTAAGGGGGCTC
>Ga0137379_10006110_pt1 | contig 11409 bp, 7 predicted proteins | sample SagtaG_18_FD_104812 | JGI IMG/M metagenome (GOLD analysis project Ga0137379, IMG submission 104812) | Vadose zone soil microbial communities from Sagehorn Ranch, Mendocino, California, USA - Sage2_L_80_16 metaG | ecosystem: Environmental > Terrestrial > Soil > Vadose zone | place: USA...
AGCGCGGCCTTGTGGCCCGGAGATCGGATGTCAGTTGTAGCCGGGATCCTGACTTAGGCTAGCACAGTCCCGAACTCTGACGCTTTGTCGCGAGCATGCCCTTTGGGCCTGCAATTAAATCCCCAAGGGCCCAAATATCAGGTTTCGGCGCAACAAATCAGTCGTCAAGTCGTTCTGAGAACGTTGAGGCGTTAGATCGTTCAAGCGTTGAAGCGTTCAAGCGTTAAGTAATTACAAACGTTACGAACGCCCACAGCGGTGCGACCGTTCGCCTTCGCTGCCAACACGCGCGCCGGAATGGAACTGGAAGTTAGGCTTCCAGCCTGACTCGGCAGGCGGGCATCTTGCCTGCCTTCTTACTCTGCAGGCTGGGAGCCTGCCGGGCCGGGACAGGTTGGAAGCCTGACTTCCGGTCGATTCGGCGTTTTGCCCAGCACAGACGCAAATCGTTTGACCCAATTCGAACTGGTGAGAGTAATTAATAATGGCATTCCGAAAATTCCCAATCATTCTGGTGTTACTGGCCATGGCTGCATGTTTTTCTTCTGGGCAAACTCCGTCCGATTCAGGAACGGGGATCGAAGGAGTGATTACGTTTGGTCCAACTCAAGGTGGGCCAATCCGGGCGGGCGCTCCCGGTTCGAAACCGTTCGCGAATGCCACTTTCGTCGTGGAGAACGAAAAGGGAGCGGAAGTCGCGTCGTTCACTACGGATGATCAGGGGCGATTTCGGGTTCCCCTGGCGGCCGGACATTACACCGTATCCAAGGAGGGCAAGAAACGCGGCATCGGCCACTTCGGCCCATTTCCTGTTGATGTTCTCGCGGGCCAGATGACCAAGGTAACGTGGGAATGCGACACGGGCATGCGTTGAAGCGTTGGCTTCGCCACATTGAATCGTAAATCCTTGAATCGGACCCGTTGTAACGATTTAAGCTTTTTAACGAATCACGTTGGCTTGCCAACGCTTCCCGGGGCAGCGCAGCAGGGAGCGCCTCGACCCGCCTTCGCTCGCTCCGGCGTGGCAGGCCCAGCAAGGCGGTTACAAAAAAACGCGGCGTCCGGTAGCTACCGGACGCCGCGTCGATTACACTCTGCTAACTTGACTCTTTACAAGGGCGGACCGCCAAACCGCACCGTGACTTCATTGGAGCAGTTGGTAGTCCCCGCGTCGCATACCTTATAGGTGTAACGGGCGTTACCCCCTCGCACACCGATGAAGTCCTTATAGGTCCCGTTGTTGGGCACCGTCGCGATCACTACTCCATTACGGTAAATGTCGATATTGGCCGCATTCGACCCGCTCCAGGAGAGATCCACCGTGTGCCTTCCCTGCACCCTGCGCCCATGTGCATGGAGCGTGATCCCGCCAGGCGTCGGAGTTGGTGTGGGAGTTGCCGCAGGTGTAGGGGTAGGTGTTGCCGTTGGCACGGCAAAGGCATAAACTTTGTTGTCAGTGCCGATGTAGATGCGGCCCCGGGCTGCAATGCCCGTAGTGCTGTACGAGTGCGTGCCTGCCATCAAATCGTTTGCGCCGCCGCCGGCGTAAACAACGGCACCAGTGTCGCCATCATAACCGTGTAGTCGCTGGTCGTCGCCCCCGGTGCCCACCACCCAAACAATCATGTTGTTAGTGCCGTCCGTGGAAGTGACGAAAGGCGAGCCGCAACCGTTCTGGCTAACGCTCCATCCGCTGGTGATGGCGGGCGGATTAGTCGCAGTGATGCGGAACGCGGAAAGCATGCTGCCGTTGGCGCGAAAAACAACATACGTGCCCTGGTTAGTCCGGTAGGTGGCCGCGGCCTGGATAATCGCGCTGCCAGAAACCTGTGATGAAGCTACCGGCGCAGTGATCCCGCCGAGATTACCGCGATTAAGCAAATATGCCTTTCCATCTTTGCCCAATTGGACCACCAGATTGGATGGCGTCGCGCCCGGCACATCCACCAGCAATGGGCCGGAGCCACCCAGATCGGTGTCGCCACCATCGAGCTGGAGCCAATCGGTAGGCACCCAGTAATCGGTGGGCGAGCCGCTGAAGATCGGGCCTGGCTGGAAGTGAATCACTGCTTCCCCGCCACTCCATGTGCCCATCGTGTTGAAAGTGTTACCGCTGGCAATGAAGGGATTAGCGCCATCGCTGGCAACGCCGCCCACTGCCCATATCCCGCCGCCGATGGCATCCGTGGCCCAAGCCGTCACGCTGGAAGGATTGTTGATTGGCACCCCGACAACCCAACCGCGATAGGCGCCGCAATCGCCGGCGTGTCCAGAATAAGGCACGTAAACCACGCCGTTGACCAGCCCAAGGGCGGCGCGTTCGTTCTGGACCAATGAAGTAAAGGTCGTGCCGTTGAATACGGCATGAAGGTTCACATCCACCGGCCAATGGGGATTGGTCGCGCCGGTATCCACGTTCAACGAAAAAATGAAATGTTTCTTCGTCGCGCCATCAACCATTGCGTCGAAAAAAAGTGATCGCGATGGAAGATCGACAACGGGCGTGCCAGTGATGCCGAGCGGGCTGATGTTGCCGCACGGCAGACCTGAGGAAACCGGCGTGCCGACGTTCCGTTGCCAAATCACGGTGCCATCCGCAGCGTCAAGCGCATAAACATTGTTCGATTCAGTCACGGCAATGACCATCGCTCTGCCGCCCGGACCGCCCTCGATGTAAAGAGGCTGGGCGTAAACATTGCCAACAATTGTGCCATTGAAGCTCAAGTCGCGCGTCAGGCTGGCGGCGGCGCTCTGCGTGAAAGCGGGATCGATATAAAGACCGTCACGCGAATCATGGTTGTGATGCTGAGTCACGTTGACCTGCGCGTCTGTTGGAAGAACCGCACTCCACAAACCAGCAACGACGAGCAAGGAAATGGAAATCAAAGGTTTCACACGTCGGCGGTTGATAATTCCGCGCCCCCTTCTACCACAATGCGCTGGTTTCTTGTCAAGCATTGCCGCAACACAATTCAAATCCCCTGAAATATGAGGGAAACGAATTCCAAGCCTGAACTTCCCTTCCGGTTTCATTTTCCCGTGAAGCAACGGCTGGAATGCCTATGCCACGTTAAATCGTTGACTCGCCCGCTCGGGAAGCTTTCGCAGTCAAATCTCACCCATTGTAAACCATTTAACCCTTTTAACGAATCACGTGGGCTTGCCGAACGCTTGGAACCCATCTCATAAATGATTTCGGCTTGTCTACAGTGGCGGACCACCGAACCTCACTGTGACTTCATTCGAGCAGTTCTGTGTCCCCGCGTCGCATACCTTATAGGTGTAACGCGCATTGCCACCTCGCACACCGATGAAGTCCTTATAGGACCCGTTGTTGGGCACCGTCGCAATCACTACCCCATCACGGTAGATGTCGATATTGGCCGCATTCGATCCGCTCCAGGAGAGATCCACTGTGTGCCTGCCCTGTACCCTGCGCCCCGAAGTCGTCAGCGTGATCACACCCGGGGTCGGAGTTGGCGTAGCTGTAGGTGTAGGTGTAGGACTTGGAGTAGGTGTCGGCGTTGGGCTAGGTGTCCCCTGCGGGGTAGGAGCTTGTATTTGGACTGTGATTGGGGAGCCTGTCTTGAAGAAACCGATCGTCGCATTGGTAGTCCGCGGCGGCTGGTCGGAATCGAACCGGAAATTATACAAGGTACCCCAGCGGATCGCATTCGCGTTCGGATTTTCCGCAAAGGTTTCCGTGCTCCAGGTTAGAGAATCAGGCGTCTGATCCGGGGTCCAGGGAGTGCTGCTAAATCCCGCGCTCCCAACCGTGCCGTCGTTCGCAAATGCGGGGTGCTGAGGCGGGGCATGAAACCCTATGTTGCTCACACTAATTCCGGGTCCCAGAAGCACACTGAAGGATTCAATAGCCCGATCCAGGTTCTGGTTATAGACGGCATACTCATAGTGCCAAACTCCAGCCGAGGGGTTGGTCACTTTGTAGCCGAGCACTCCAAAGCCGTCGTTGCCCGGAGCGGGTTCAATCTGGTTAGCGGCCGCGCCTGTCCAGGCATTGATGGCGGGCTGCATGCGCACCGTGCCACCGACCGGTGTAAAGGTAAAATTGGTGGTGCCGCTCACATGATACTGCTGGTAAGAAGCGTTGTTATACATGTTGCATTGCCCGTGATGCGTCTGGCACCAGGCGTATTCGTGCGGGCTAATGTATGCCGCTTCGGCAAAATAGGTCGCGCCGGGATTTAGCGTTGTGTTCAGATCGTTGACTTCCACAAGAATCCGGTGGGACGTGCCCGTATGTACGTGGCCGGTGTGGTTATTTGGAGGGGTTTGCGAATCGCCCCGCGGGAAGAACCCGGTAAAGGGATTGACCCATGCGCGCGAACCGAGGCCGGTTTGACTCGCATTTAAGCTGGCGCCGTACGGGTCGGAGCATCCTACGCACAGGTGCTGGCCTGTGACGCAACCGTTGGTGTTGCACCCAAAGCCGCACGCGTCGTCTTCCAATGCCAGGAACGCATGCTTCAGCCAGGAGTGCCCAACTTGTTCGAAACGTTCATCGTTATTGGCGCCACCGCTCATCCGATAGAGATTTTGCGGAATGACCGGGTGATCGTTATCTGGCAATGAAAACCAATCCAGCGGCTGGTCGCCGTTGTTACAGGAATCGGTTCCCACTGCTAGGCCAATCTGGGTCCCATCGCTTCCAAATTGCTGTAATCCGGACAGCAGTCCAACGATGACATCCGGGCCCGGGACAAGCGAAGGCGCGCCGGGCGCACCTTGAACAGGCGGCAACACTGCCGACTGCGGTTGGCCATTAACCATCTGCTTGATCTCGATCGGTTGCATGGCGGTTCCAACGGAGATCTTTCCAACCACCGAACCAGCTTCTGATGGACGTCCAAGCTTCCCGGCGAACTCTTTTGAAATCAGAAGCCTTCCGCCTTTAATGCTAAGCAACTGAGCATTGGCATCGTAATCGTAGATATTTCCTTCAACATTGAAAAAGACGAACCCGCTCTTGCCGTCACGCACTGCAAGGTCGAAAGCTGCGCCCGAAGGGAGTTTCTCAACCTCGAGCTGGTTGTGGGACGCACTTAAGGCAGCAGGAAGAGTGGCTGAACTCTGCGGGATAAGCGCCATCGCCGACTCGAACTCAGGACCACGTAAAACATTGTTAAACACAAGAATCGTGAAAAACGAATTCGGCGCTACGGCGAAACGCATCGTCTCTAATTTTCCCGTGACGGAGCTGACTCCATTCAGCCGGTTGAGATCGACATCCATCGCGACGCTTCCATCTGCGACGATCATCTTTTGAAGAGTCCCGGTCTGGCTTTCTGGGCTGTTCTGTTTGGAGCCTGCCACAGAATTCTCCGAGCCCGCCTTAGGCGGGCCGAAAAGCAAAAGCAATGGGAGCGCGAAACGAATGAGCTTTGATTTTAACATTGTATCTTAATTCCCCGACTCTTGTGCCGTCTGGCGAAGTTATGAGTAAACCGCGAGTTTTCTCACGGGGCGGGCAGACATGTAAAGCAAATTTTAATGTTTATTTCGGCTTTCTAACTTCCGGGCAATTCTCGGTGCAGAACGAATTACGGAGATGACAAAGAGCGTAGGTGGATAGCGCGCTCCACCGCGCGATGCTAACTGAGTCGAAGACCATTATTTTGACCCGAAAGTTTTCGGGGTTGTACCACCCATCATGCCACACTCGCGAATGGCTTCGGAGTTCGGGGCGCCTAAAAAGCAGACGCGGCGTCCGGCAGCTGCCAGACGCCGCGTCGATTACATTCTGCTAACTTGAGTCTTTATAGCGGAGGCCCACCAAACCTCACAATCACTTCATTGGAGCAGTTGCCTGTGCCCGCTTCGCACACCTTGTAGGTATAGCGCACGTTGCCTCCTCGGACACCGATGAAGTCCTTATAGGATCCGTTATTCGGTACCGTCGCAATCACTACTCCATTGCGGTAGACGTCGATGTTGGCCGAAGCCGCCCCGCTCCAGGTGAGATCTACCGTGTGTGTCCCCTGCACCCTGCGCCCTGCGGCACTGAGCGTGATCCCGCCTGGCGTCGGAGTGGGCGTAGGCGTTACCGTTGGAGTTGGCGTAGGTGTAGGTATAGGTGTAGGGGTAGGACCGCCTGATGGAGAAACACGCACGTAATAAACATCCTCCTCGTGTAGCCCGGTATTCCGGTTTAAGTTGAAAGTGGCGGAATACGCCACATTACCCCCGGTGTTATCAGAAACAATCGTGATGTAATCGCCGATCTTATTCTGGTTTGGATAACCTTGGAAAGGATTAAACGAATTGCTCACTGCGACGTTAGCCGACCACGTGACCCCGCCGTCGGTGCTGTAGGAATAAAATAGCTGCGAATCGGTATTATTTGCAGCATTTCGCGTATCCAGCCACACGGAATCAATGCGCCCATTTGGCGCTACTGACAACGTGCCGAACCAGTGCCACTTACTATGGTTGATGGGATCGTCATTGATTCGGAGCGGCGCGCTGAAGCTTAGTCCGCCGTTTGTGCTGCGCACAAACATCACATCGGTACCGATGGAGAAGCCGGTCGGCTGCACGCTCGCAAGCATGTAAATGTTGTTGTTTGTGGCGGTGCCGGAGCGATCCACCGCCAGGAAAATCTGCCCTGCCAGTCCTCCTGGATTTATCGCGGCGCCGAATTGTATGCTGCCGCCGAGATTGACTGTAACATTTTGGTCAAAAGTTGGCGTGACGGCCGGGTTCTGTGCAGTGCTCGAGCGAATGCAGTAAAACTGGTTCCCAACATTCGTACCGCCAATAAAGAGGTTGCCGTTGGTGTCCACGTCGAGCGTTCCCCATACGGGAGAGTTGGGAATATTGATCGGACTCATCCAGGTGACTCCGCCGTCCGTGGAACGGCTAAATTGCCCGACGCTGCAAGACGCGGCGGTGCTCCAAGCCTGGTATTGGAACCCGTGCCCCGTGCCGTTGGTCTTATCTATGGTGAACCACTCCTTGTCGCCTCCTCCCCCGCCTCCTTCGGATGGCAGGCGCGTCCAAGATTGGCCGCCGTTTAGCGAGCCCCAGATGTCGTCACAAAATGACTGCAGGAGGCTGAGATAGAAAAAGTTCCCTGTCTCATCGGAGCCTAACACTGGATCGCTGCGGAAAACGTTATTTTCCAGAACACCGGGGAACGTCCAGTGTATGCCGCTATCGGTGGTATATCCCCAGCCGCCCTGCCGGAAGTTGGAAGTCACGCTGTTGAATTGCCTCCAACCGATCGACATCGTGCTTAGGTCTGTTGGGTCAACGGCAATGGACGGCTCGTTCGCAGCGTCGCCGACGATGTTGTGGCCCCGCGCATCGACGTTCACCTGAAAGCTCGTGAACGGACCGTACCGCGAGATCATTCGCGGCGAAGTCTCCATTCGGAAAATGTATGCTGGCGGGTTGTCGTATTTTTCGAGTGGCTCGGTCGGAAGCGGCTTGCGTGGGGGCGCCTGTCCCGAAGCGACGGCAAGTGCAACCAGCAAAATCAGAAAAGTGAAAATGCTGGTCTTTGACGCTGTAACACAGCTCAAGGTGGATAAGGCGCGATTACATCTAATTTTAATCATCATGGGATACGAGTGTTGGCTGGAAGGTCTTTTCAAATGACCTGATCTCTATTTGGTGCAAGCGAGCGCAGCAAACGTCCCGCTCACATCCCGCAGTCGCGGGACTGTCGAGGATGCATTCGATGAAATCGCGGCCACACTTCTTAATTTGGAGCGGCAACGCTGTCGAGATTTTTTATTTGGAATCCCTCTGGTTCTGTTGAAAAGCTCTCAGCCGGGGCACAGGCATTTTGCCTGTGGGGCCGACGGGCATCTTGTCCGCCACCGGACGGACTCGCTGGGGCGAGCCTGTCGGATTTACTCGTTGGAGTGGCCTCGCCTGTGTATAGGGAAAATCGAACAGAAGGGAACGAAGATAACGAAGGTTTTTCTAGTTTGGGCAGAACAGAATCTTTGTTGCCTTTGTTATCTTCTGTTTAGAATCTTCACCGGTGCATAGACTTTACGACAAGGCGGACAAGCTCAGCCGGGAAATCATCGGCGCGGCAATGGAAGTTCACCGGCATAAAGGTCCTGGATTGATTGAGTCGATCTACGAGCGATGCCTGTTGCGCGAGTTGGAACTGCGCTCGATTCCAACAACGACACAAAAATTGGTTCGTGTGGAATACAAGGGGCTTGTCTTCGATGAGCCGCTGCGGTTTGACCTTCTCGTGGACGATTGTTTGCTGATCGAGTTAAAAGCAGTCGAGATTTTGCATCCATTTAGCAAAGCGCAGCTCTTCAGCTACATGAAATTGCTGGATATTCCGATCGGGTTGCTGATCAATTTTCATGAGTCGCTTCTCAAAAACGGCATCTCCCGAATAATTTTGCCCGGAACAAATCGAACAGAAGAAGACGAAAGCAACGACGTCTCGCTTTAAAGTTCCGGCAAGAATCTTGGTTTCCGAATCACGTGGGCTTTGCCGAACGCTTTAACCCAACTCCGAAAGGAGCATCGGGGCTAGCAAAAAACGCGGCGCCGTTTGCGCGTTTTGAACCCCGCGCGGATCACCCATGCTTTTGGCGATCAAGGGGAGAAAGAGACCTGACCTACCCACGAAAAACACGAAAACCTGTGGTGAGCGAAGCCGAATCCATCACACCAAAAACAAGCCGCATTACGAATGTGCCGAGGTAGAGCAGCCGAACCATCATCCTAAGCGCAGTCTCTTTGAATTTTCGCGTCCTTTCGTGCCTGCCGGCCGTGGCGGGTGTTTCGTGGGCAAATTGGTTGTAGCGCTAAAAGCAAACGCGACGTCCGGCAGCTGCCGGACGCCGCGTCGATTGAAGAGTTACTTGCTGATTTGGTTAAAGCGGCGGACTGCCGAACCTCACCGTGACTTCATTAGAGCAGTTAGAAGTGCTCGCTTCGCACACCTTATAAGTGTAGCTTACGTTGCCTACTCTGACACCGATGGAGTCCGTGTAGGACCCGGTGTTCGGAACCGTGTGGACTAGCACACCATTGCGGTAGATGTCGATGTTTGCGGAGGTTGCCCCGCTCCAGACGAGATCCACCGTCTGGCTGCCCTGCACTCTGCGCCCATGCGCACTGAGCGTAATCACGCCGACTCCTGTGAAATTGAACTTGCCGATGCGTGTGTGCCAGTTGAAACTGCCGGTTACCGCTTCGTATTCGTTCACATGCCAGAAGGTCATGCCATCGGCCGGATCGACGGTAGTCATGCTATAATCGCCCCAGCGACCGCTTGTGTCGGTCTCTGAACCGGTGCCGCTGAACAGGGTGTTCTCCCCTTGCCCGAGGTCATTTAACGGATCGGAAACAAGACGCCCGGCATAACGAATGCCTGGGAAGGCGGTGCTGCTGGATGTGGAATAGCCGATGGCCGTGTTACCCGCGTTATCGACGGCGATGCTGGACATAAAGCGATACAAACCGTCGTTGCCGTTGGTCCAGGTCTGCTGCTGCACAGGCGTTGCGGGAAACGTGCCGCCGGTAACATTGAATTGATACCAGCGAACACCCGTTGGACCGGTGCAAGCCACGTCGGTACAAACAGTACCGGACGCCCACAACGATTCCGTGCCGGCGCGATTCTGGTAAACAACCGGCGTCATGATTTTGTCGCCAAGGGTATCTATTTTCTGCGTTGTTCCCAGCTGCGGCACTATTGTAAAGCCAGCGGTGCTGGTGAAGGCGTCAACGAACCCGCTGACTGTGATCAGGGCGTTTGGAGCATGGTTGGCGCCAACGCCGAGAGTCGAATTGCCCGGTATCGCGAAATCGACATGAAACCGCCAGCCCTTGACCTGGGTCAAGGTCACGCCACCAGTAGCTGGGCTGTCGATAGCCAGGAGAAATTCATCTTCTCCCGCAGGTGGCGCAGTGCCCGTGCGAAAGGTGGAAGCGACCAGACTATAGGAATCGCCCAAGCCGGCGATAGGGATGGTAAACCCGATCGCGTGGGCAGGGCCACCAGTGAGCATGCTGGCGCGGTCAAGCGCATAGGCCCGGACGCCGTTAAAGGTAGTGGGGCTGCTAAACAGGTTCATCGTCAGGAAATAGGCGCCGCCAGGCTGTGGGTTATTCCAGAACCCGAACTTGGGATAATCGCCAAGGAATGTCGGGTTTGCCGGGTCCACCTGCAGCGCGTAGAGAAACCACCCGCCGCTGACCGGGTCGCTGGTCTGAGACACGGCGATGCACTGGTAGAATGATGTGCCGGGAAAGGAGGGGAAAGCGAAATCGCTGATCACCCAGCGATCAGCCACCGGATCGTAGAGAGCATAAGGGTCACCGTCGTTCTGGCCACTGCAGGGCGTACCCGTTAAGGGGGCGAAGAGTGAGTTGTATGTGGTTGGTCCCGACAGGAGGGTGCCGTTCTTATTATAGATCGCGAAAGCGACGTTGACTGCTTCGACATAATGATTCGGGCCGACATCTCCATCGCTGTCCGGCGGCGCGCAAGCGCAGGCCTGCGCTGCACCCAGCCCCTCGAAGGTCAGCAGCGGGCCCGGCATCGTGGGTGCCGGCCGCCAAAGATTTTTGACCAGTTGCTGGACCTTTGCCAGGCCAGAAATGCCGTACCCTGCCGGCGCTCCTGCCTGAGCCGTCCCATGCGGGTAGCGCGTCAGCACCCTCTCCTCAAATTCCTCCTTCGGCGCGACGTAAGGGAGCTTCCGTAAATCCATGTTCAGTGCGACAGGGCCGACCATCTGCACAACGTCCGGCCTTTGCGTGCCGGGGGAGGCCTGTGTCGCGGAGCGATTGTTTTTCGCGCCCCTTGCCTGCGCAAACGCGCTCGAGAATGCGCCAGTGGCAAGCAGCGCCACAAAGACGCCGATGAGGCAAAAGACGGCTGCAATTAAAACGCGTAGATTAAAGAAGGCAGATTGCGAAGTGGATTTCTTTTTCATGATCGATTTTCTGGATAAGCATTCCGCTTTTGTTGAAGCGCCGGGGGCGTGTCAACGAGTTTTCGTTTTCCCTACTTTGTTGATTTTTCCTTGTAGTTCTGGGAGTGGAGCGTCGTTTTTAGTGAGAACGCGAAAGCGTGTCAATACTTTTTTTTGAAATTTTCTGGAGCCGGACCATTAGAACCCGTCTAGCTCTCTTGAAAAGCTTTGCAAACGGTTGTCCAAATGCGGCGGGCACAGGCTTCCAGCCCGCCTAAGGCGGGGGCTCGCGGGCGTCTCGCCTGCGAGTCGTGATCGGGCAGGCTCGCCGCAGCGAGTCCGTCCGGCGGCAGGCAGGATGCCCGCGGGCCCCACAGCCAGGATGGCTGTGCTCCCGAATCTCGAGCCAGCGGCGGGCCACCGAACCTCAGAATCTCACCGTCACCTGATTGGAGCAGTTCTGGGTGCCCGCTTCGCACACCTTGTA
>Ga0137379_10006115_pt1 | contig 11407 bp, 12 predicted proteins | sample SagtaG_18_FD_104812 | JGI IMG/M metagenome (GOLD analysis project Ga0137379, IMG submission 104812) | Vadose zone soil microbial communities from Sagehorn Ranch, Mendocino, California, USA - Sage2_L_80_16 metaG | ecosystem: Environmental > Terrestrial > Soil > Vadose zone | place: USA...
GGCGGTACCGGACGGTGCGCTCGGGTGTCGCGGTGGCCCGGGCGAGTTGGTCGGTGGTCATCACCCGGTGTTGGTCCAGCAGAACCAGCACCAGATGCGACGGACCGTCCGAGGTACGCAGCCGGGTGAGGAAGGAGGAGTCAGCCACGCCGGCACCGCCAAGCCGCCCCGCGCCCCTGTGGACCCGTTCCGGTGACACAGTATGTGTCAGTCGCCGGTCGACGATTCGCCTCGACACCGGCCCTGACCAGCGTAGCCAGAGCCGATCTACTTGCCGTTCGGGTCGAGAGCAACCGGCAAGCCACACCAGGCCAGCCGCAGCGAATGCCCTCGTCGTGTGACAGAGGTCGGCCGCCGCTGACAGAGACCGCCGTCGGGCCGGCCGCTCGAAGACACGATCGCCGTACCTCTGTCAGCACCCGACTCTCGCCCGTCGACACCGCTGACGCGCCGCGCGAACGACCCACCCGGACAGCAGACAGAGGTGTGACAGCGGCAAACCCGTTGCAGGACTTGACTTCAGCCACGCTCACCACCCCCGACCGCGGCCACGGGAACACCAACATGCGGGGCCGCTCCAGGATCTGCGGCGCTCACGACCTGCAGCAGATGGCCGAGACGGTCGTTGCGGACACGATGCCCCGAAGATCGCAGCCCAGCGGCGAGGTTGCGCCGGTTCACCGGTGCCCCGGCGGCGACCAGTTGGTCCCGGACCACCCGGGCCGCGGTCTCCAACCCGACCGGATCGGTCCCGGCCGACACCCGGCTCCGCGATGAGCCGCAGGGATCGGTCCCCACACGCCCGCCCGTTCCGGGACCAGCATCGGCCGCGCCGATCCCAACCAGTTCCGCACTGGGACCACCGGCGCCGTCGGGACCAAGGGACCGACCTACGGGACCAGCCGGGTCTTGTTGACCATCGTTAACGGCGAACCGCTCCGACCCGGCGTCGAGCAGCCCGGCCAGCAACTTGATCGCCACCAGCAGCGCCACCGCCGGCCAGCCGGCCACCAGCCGCCCAACCGGATCCGACGCCCCGACAGCGACGTTCGCGGCCACGCTCGCCGCCGTACCCGCCACCAACGCCGCCCAAGGCAACCAGCCCGCCCGCGTCCCAGCCCGCCGATGTGCCAGCAACACCAGCGACGCCACGACTTCGATCCCGTCCACCGACACCGGGAACGCGTGCGAACGCCACCCGACCTCACCGTGCAGCCAGGCCAGCTCAGCCATATGCGAGTACGAGATCGCCCCAGCAACGCCGCCAGCCCGACGACCGTCGCCCCGGCCGCCCCGACGATCACCCGATCGATGGCGCTCATCGCGTACCACCGGAGGAAGACAGGTCAGAAAGCGAAACGGTTGCCTCGATCACCAACGTTCGTGATCTTGACGACCGTGCCCATGTTCGTCGTGCCCCCGGCAGGATTCGAACCTGCGGCACACGGTTTAGGAAACCGTTGCTCTATCCCCTGAGCTACGAGGGCGACGGGCTCTAGGGTACCTACCAGCGGTCACCAACGATCCCCAGGGCTTACCAACCGTCCCCAACCGACAGGACGCCGACACCGGAGCACACGTGGACCATACGGCCGCGGGGCGGTGCCGAACAGGAGGCCGGGTACCAACGACCCCCGACGGTTACCAGCCGTCCCCAGCGCAATTGCTCCCATATGGAGCACACGCGAGATCGATAACAGCCGGCGCGGGATCGAATCAGGCGATTTGCGATCAGCCTCGACCTCGCCGCCGCCGCGATCGCCGCCATCCTCATCCTGCCCGCCTTCACCCCATGGACCCACCTCAACGGCTGGACCCACCGGTAAGCCTGCCGCCTCCCTCCCCACGGGACCGGGGCGCGACCTCACGCCACGGCACACGATCAGCCGCCGCGTCCAAGCAATAGCACACCCCACGAATACGTGCACTCCGCCAGCCCCCGCCGACTGCGACCGCATCGTCGGCGACCTCCCCACGCCTGGCGAGCAGGCGCAGTTCCTGCAGTTGACCACACCCCCGGCATGCGGCTGCCACACGACCGGCTCCAGATGCGGGTGCTCGGCCAGTGGGCCAGCGCCACCGGGCTAGCAATCACAGCGGCCCTGACCATCGACGGCGCACCGGTCGCCACCATCCACGATCACGGCGACGGCACGGGCGCCCAACTCCAGGCTCACGGGTCGGGCGGACCGGGCATGGCCGAGTATCTGGCCGGCTGCCGCCTCTACGGCGCACCGGTCGACCAGCGGCCGCTGGTCGACGCCCTCGTTGACGAGCACTACCTGTCCGCCGCACAATCGCCCAGGCGAACGCCGACGGCGCGACCCTGGTCCAGCTGGTCAACGACGCCGGATGCACCCACGCCCCACGTCCGGTACTCCCGCCGCGCGGCTGGCCCGCCCGGAGGCAATCCTGGACTTCTTCGGCGCCGACCTAGTGTCCTGCGCCTGAGATTCGTTGACAAAGTCGTTCGAGGGATTCGAGGATCTGTTGCGCGGTCTTGGTCCAGATGAAGGGTTTCGGGTTGTCGTTCCATCCGGCGACCCAGGCCCGGATGTCGGCTTCCAGGGCTTGGACGCTCTGGTGTGCGCCGCGTCGGATCATCTGGTCGGCGAGGAATCCGAACCAGCGTTCAACCTGGTTGACCCAACTGGACCCGGTGGGGGTGAAGTGCATGTGGAAGCGGGGGTGGCGGGTCAGCCAGGCTTTGATCGCGGGGGTCTTGTGGGTGCCGTAATTGTCGCAGATCAGGTGGATGTCCAGGTGTTCGGGTACCTGTTGGTCGATCTTCGTCAGGAACTTACGGAACTCCACCGCCCGGTGCCGCCGGTGGATCGAGCTGATCACCTCACGGTGCGGGTGTCGAACGCGGCGAACAGGGTGGTGATGCCGTTGCGTATGTAGTCGTGGGTACGTCGCTCAGGCATGCCGGGCATCATCGGCAGCACCGGCTGAGAACGGTCCAACGCAGGCTTATCCGGGGTAGACGCCATTGATCTCGGCGTCTGCGCAGGTTGTTCTCTTGCGGAGATCGCTGCAAGAGAAGCACCGATGGGAGAAGATCCGTGCTCCCTTCGCTACGTGGCCGCCAACCTGCCGTCCCAGACGCCCTACAGATAACCCGTCCGCGACAGAACCGGAAGCGGGCAAATCGGTACCGTCACCCGCCGTGGCAGACGCTTGGCGCGCACCCCGGATTAGCTTGGATCTGGGACTTCTCGTCGGCGCACAGCACCACCGCACCGTCGGGCGGGTTGAAGTACAAACCGACCACGTCGAACAACTTGTCCCGAACAACGGATCAGTCGACAGCTTGAACGTCTCCGCCCGGTGCGGCTTGAGGTCGAAGCGGCGCCAGATCCGCCCGATCGTGGACCTGGACAGGCCACTACGTTGCGCCATCGACGTGCGCGACCAGTGGGTGGCGTCCCTCGGTGTTTCCTCCAGCGTCGCGACCACCACGTCCTCGATCTGGTCCACCGTGATCGACGGTGGCCGGCCCGGACGCGGCTCGTCCACCAGACCCTCCAGACGGTCACGGGCGAACCGGGACCGCCACTTGCCCACCGTTGGCCGGGCCACCCCCAATCGCTGCGCAACCTCCACATTGGACAGTCCGTCGGCGCACGCCAACACGATACGACACCGCAACGCCAGCACCTGCGACGACTTCGCCCGCCGCGACCACCGCGTCAACATGTCACGCTCCCCATCAGTGAGAACCAACTCGACCTTCGGGCGTCCCGTCTTCGGCATACAACACAGACTACACATAGTCAACGAATCTCAGGCGCAGGACACTAGGTGTCTTCCACGATGTATGCAGATCTGGCTTGGCCGGCATCCAACCCAGCTCGGCACTCGCCCGGGCCGAGGAGGCAACGAGCCCGGACGGGTCGCGGGTCGGCGCGGTGCGGACTCCACCGGCACCGCAGCGCCGGTGACCGCCCGAACGACGTCCACGACGTGTTTGCTGGGGAAGCCGTTTCCGTTGCCGAGGTTGTAGACCTTGTGTCGACCGGGCTCGGCCGCGTCCAGCGCGAGCAGGTGGGCCGCGACCAAATCTCCCACGTGGATGCAGTCACGAACGCAGGTGCCGTCCGGGGTGGGATAGTCCTCGCCGAAGATCTGCAACCTCTCACGCCGACCGGCGGCGACCTCGAGCGCAATCGGGGTCAGATGCGTCTCCGGTCATGCCGCTCGCCCAGCCCGCGGCAGCCTGGCAAGTGTGCCGCGCCGGCCACATTGAAGTAGCGCAGGCTCACCGCGGCGAGACCGTGCCGAGGGATTCGTGAGCGATCGCCATGTCCACGGCCAGCTTGGTCCAGCGGTACGGGTTGGTCGGCGCCAGCGCGGCGTCCTCGCCGACCGGCACGGTGACCGGGTTGCCGTAGACCGCGGCGGTGGAGCTGACCACGAGCCGCGGCACGCCGGCCGCGCGGACCGCGTCGAGCAACGCCCAATGACCCGCCGACGTTCGTGTGCCAGTACAGCTACGGACGCTGCACCGACTCCCCGGCCGCGATCTTCGCGGCGAAGTGCAGGACGCCGTCGAAACCGGCATCCGGTGTGAGGCCACCGATGTATCCGGCGCCTCCGGTGACCAGCAGCTTTCACGACGAGCTCCTTGTTGTTGTGAGAGAACCGCTCTTCGATTCCGGGGGCCGGTGGTCGGTCACTCGAACACGATGCAGACCTTGCCGGCAGCGCCCCGGTCGGCGACCTGGTAGGCCTCGTCGGCCTGCCCGAGCGGGTACCGGTGCGTGACGATCCGTTCCGGGTGCAGGTTCCAGCGCACCAGGTGCTCCAGCAGGTCCTCCATGTGTCGCAGCGAGGTGACCCAGGAGCCGTACAGCGTGACCTGCTTGTGGATCAACAGCTCGGACACCGCGAACGTGATCTGGCCACCCTCGCCGACGAAGGCGCAGCGCCCCCAGGTTCGGGTGTTCTCGAGGGCCAGCACGCGCGCGGCGCCGCTGCCGGAACAGTCGATGCTCGCCTCGCAACCCCAGCCACCGGTGAGCTCGGTGATGGCCTTCTTGGCTGTGTCGTCGGCGGGGATCGCGTGATCGACGAGGCCGAGGTCCTCGGCCATCCGTAGCCGCTCGGGGGCGATGTCGGTAGCGATGATCGGGCCGGCGCCCATCGCCCGCCCGAGCATGGCCGCGGCCAGCCCGACCGGCCCCAGACCGGTGATGAGCAGCCGGTCCTGTCCAGACAGTTGAAGTCGCAACAGCCCTTCGTAGGCGGTGCCGAATCCGCACGAGACCAGTGCACCGTCCACATAGGACAGCTCGTCGGGAAGGAGGATGCAGGTCGCCTCCTCGGCCAGCAGGTACTCGGCGTGGCCACCGTCGCGCTGCCAGCCGTGTGCCGCGCGAAGCGGGGACGTACACCCGATCATGTAACCGTGGCGGCACTCCTCGCAGACACCACAGCCGGCGATGTGGTACACGACGACCCGGTCTCCGGGTGTCAGCCGACGGCAGCCCGGGCCGACGGCGATGACCTGGCCGCACGGCTCGTGGCCGGCGATTACGCCCTGGTATGCCTCGGGTCCGCTGCCCAGGTGCTCGCGGTAGATCGCGCGAATGTCGCTGCCGCAGATCGACGAGGCTTTCATCTGGAGCAGCACCTGGCCGTGTCCCGGTTCGGGTACGTCGACTGTGACGTGCTGGACGGTGCTGTCGCCGGGGAGGACGACTCCGTTCATGGTTGGCATGGGGCTCCTTCGTGATCGTGATCCGGTTCGATGGCCCGCCGCGCTGATCTCGGAGAATCGAGCCGATGCCGGTACCCGGGCCATCCCAACCGAGCAGCAAGCCCAACCTCCGCCGGATCGCCCACAGCATGCGAGCGGCGCGGGCTGGGCCTTGCTCCACACGCGCCAAGGCGATCAGCGCCAGCAGCCGAGGGAAGTCGTCCGGGCGCCCGGCGTCGGCAGCGCCCACACGTCCTCCAGCCGAAAATCCGGTGCGCCCTCGTGCACTCGCCAGGGCCGGAGGTGTGCGCGGTGTTCGGAAGCCTCATTCGCGGACCTCCCATCCACACGGTTCTCGGAGACTGTGGGAGCGGCCTGTCTGGCAAAGCACGATGGGCAGGTCATACAGCTCGACCATCCTGGCGCCGGCCACCATATTGTCAACCACCCTCGGCGGTACCGCCCAGCCTGCGCCCCGTACCACCTTCAGGTCGTGGGAGCCGCCGCCGGCAATGCGCAGGGCGCCTCGACCGCAGCTGCCCCGGATCCGTCCAGGCGTGCTCACCGGGCCCGCGCCGACCGGCCTCCGTGGCGGGTGTTCCCCGCTCACATTGCGATCACGCCGTCTCATGTCACTACGGCGCCGTTGTGGGTGTATTCGTGTCCCGTCCGCGTGGAGGAGGCGGCGTCCAGGTCAAGGTGGCGGATGATCTGGCGGTGTCCGAGTCTAGTTGTCGATCGATCGGCGTCGATGGACATCGATCGAGCGACGCCCAGCGTAGCCATGCCTTGACGTCAGTCGACGATCCCAGCCCCGATCAGGAGATCTGTCTGGCCGAAGAGTGACGGTAGCCGTGTCGCGGGCACCTCAGATGGCCCGGCCGGGGTGATCGAGGTCGCGGAAGTCCAGCGCGGCCGTACCGGCGATGGTGCGGCCGCGCTGCACGACGCTCAGGTCGATCACGCGGCGGGTCCACCGGCGTACGGTCACCCGCACCACGTCGCCGATCTCGCAGCTCAGGTGCGACGGCATGGCCCACGCGGCGGTCCGGTTGGCCGACCCGTCGTCTACGGCCAGATAGCTGCGTCCCGGATAGTCGCGGCCCAGCAGCGTCCGCGGCCACGGCTCGGTCCAGAGCACCTCACCGGTGATGTTGCGCGGCGTCCGGACGTCGAACAGCACCTGAAGCAGCCGGACGACCCCCACCGCTACCAGCACCACGCCGGCCGCCACCGCCAGCGGTTCAGCGACGCCGAACCAATGCGGCGGGATCGCGTCCGGACCCAGCAGGGACGGCAGCCAGGTCCGCGGGCCGTGGTAGAACACCAGGAGCAGCGTTCCCACGACCACGGCCTTCAGCGCCGGCTTCGCCAGCTCCCTGGCCCGCCCGCCGTAGTGCGGCCACACGCGCGGATAGCGGATCCGCACCCTGTGCCAGACGCCGCCGTAGCAGGACCAGCGCCGGCGGCGTTCCCCGGTGCCCAGATCGAGCACGTCGCTGGCGACCCGGGTCACGCCCAGCGCGGCGCCGTAGGACAGGTACCGGTCCCAGACGGCGACCGCGGCCGGGGGCAGGCTGGCGAAGGCCTCGTGGCCCCGCAGCCACGCGCTTACCCCGAGCCAGCACCGCGCGGCGTCCCTCCCGGCCGGGGTGTCGCGCTCACCCGGGTACCGGGCACAGATGGCGCCGAGCGGGCCGAGCACGACCAGCGCGACGAACCCGCCCACGCATAGCCCGGCTGTCAGGCTGGGCGGCTGGAGTTGGGTGAGGCCGAGGTGGACAATCGCCCCGAAGACCACGGTCGCCACGGCGAGCGCACCCAGCGACAAGGCGCTCGTTGTGGCCGGACTGAACCGCCGGCGGGACAGGCCGAGCCGGCGGGCCTGCACCACCACCTCGACCCGCAGCGCCTTGTGCCACGCTGCGGCCTCGCGCAGGTCGGGAAAGGTCAGCGCGGTCACCGGGGCGACGCCGCGCATCGCGACCGCGGACACCCGGTCCAGCACCCGGATTTCAAAGGGCAGCAGGTCGTCGGCCGGCTTGCCGGTCAGGTGCAGGGTGGTCTGGCGGGGATCGTCGCCCGGCTGGCGGATTTGCAGGTAGCCGCGGGCGGCCAGATCCAGCAGTGTGGACTCCGCGGCGTCGTCGGCAAGCTCCCAGCCACCCGCCAGCAGACTCACCACCGCTGGCGGCTCGTCGCCAAGATCCATCGTGGGGGTATCGGCGGCCACGGCAGCGGGCCGAGTCACCGCGCGCAGGATCAGGTACCAGAGCAAGAAGCCCGTTAACGCGAATACGACCGCGCCGAGGTCGACCCATGCCGTTGTCATGACGGTGCCCATCCGCGCATCCACGACACACATCGTTCACCGAGCCGGGCCGGACACGCTATCGGCTGTCCACCCGGTGCGTCGGTAGGCGGTCTCCTATCTATACCGACTCGTACCGTGCCGCCGTAGACGCAACGCGCGACATATCACGACGGAAAGGTAACTGAGTATTCGCAATGGAACCGAGGTTGAGTAATCTCGTCGACACCCCAACCCGCCAGCCGGGTCATAACCGGCTGTAGAGCAGCTCACGGGAGGCGCGCGATGTCTCGCTGGGTTTGGCGGGACGGGCTCCCGCGGTTCGCGCGCTACGGCTGCGCGCTGTATGTGCTGGTATTTCTCCTCACGGCCTGCAAGTTCGACACCGGCGGCGCCCAGCCCGACGCGACTGGGCCGGCGCCGCCGCCGGCCGTGGAGAAGACCGGTCCGGAGCGGCCGGCACCCGGGGGAAACGACATGCCTTCCGTTGATCTACCGCAGTTGCCGTATGGCTTGAACGGCGACAAGGGAACATTCACCCCGCGGCACGCGCGCTGCGTGCCGATCAAGTGGCTGGGGCCCACAGACGCCGACCTCCCCAGCGGTGCCACCCTGGAAATCATCGGGATCGGCTTCGACCCACGGGGAGTCGTCACGCTCGACTCGCAGCAGCGCTGTTTCGGCCCGTGCTTGCATTTCAGCTTCCGTTCCGTGTCCAAGGGCAACTGCCAGGTACCCCTCGTTGCAGATAAGAACGCGAACGCGAACCATCAGGAGACAGATCTGATTCTCAGCGGTGTGCTGAAGTGTCCGGCCGCGAAAAGACCGGCATGCCTCACTTTCGAGGCGAGGATAGACAGGAACCGCACGAGCCTTCATCTAATCGTTGAGTTCCCCGAGCCCACCCCGCAAGACAGCAGCTGAAGCATGGCCGACGAGGAGTCACCGGCCGGCCGGGTCGCGCGGTGGGTCGGCTCGTGGGCGAGCGTCATCGCCCCGGCCAGCGTGATCAGCGCGCTCCTGTTCTACTTCGGATACGTCGCCTCCCGAGCGCAGTACGCGTACTTCGGGATCGACGTCGACATGGTCGAACTCGGCACGCAGAACTACATCATGCGCAGCCCGCAGCCGCTGCTGGTACCCCTGCTGGTGTTCACGCTGCTCGGCGCCAGCCTGCTGTTCGTGCACAGCGAATTCCGAAGGCGGGTACAGGCCGCGGCCCGGGCGGCGCACGCGGACGCCGACATGCCGGAACGTACGCAGGCCCAGCGCCGGCTACGCCGGGCCAGGCGCGCGGTGCGCGCCGTTGTGCTCGCCGGGCTCGCCGTCCTTGTCCTCGGCATGCTGCTCGTATTCGGATACTCCGCGCTGCGGGACTGGCCGCTGTTCGATCTCATGATCCCGCTGCTGCTCGCCATCGGCGGCGGCCTCGTCGCCTACGGGTGGCGTTCGACCGACGTCCTCCGCGAGACCACCCGGCCACCCGCGCCGCCCTCGAAGGGCAGGGCGGCCGGGCGGGGCGCGTCGCCGGCCAGCGACGACGCGGCGCTGTTGCGCCTGGCCACCCGCGTGCTGCTCTACGCACTGATCGCGGTCAGCGTACTGTGGGCGACCGCGACGGTGGCCCAGTGGTCCGGCCGAGGCCTGGCACGGAACCTGGCGCTGCATCTCGACCGGCTGCCCCGCGTCATCCTCGACACCAAGGAGAGGCTGTTCCTCCACTCCCCAGGCGTCCAGGAGAGCCAGCTACCCGCCTCCGACGGGCAGACCTTCCGCTTCCGGTACCGGAATCTGCGCCTGCTCATCATGGGCCACGACAGGATGTTCCTGGTACCGGAGCACTGGTCGGCAAGCGACTCGACATTGGTCGTGTCGGTCGACGGGTCGGTCCGCATCCAGTTCCAGTTCCAGAATCAGCCCCCCTGACCGTCGCGATCACCGATCCAACTACCCGCGCCGACACGGCGCGGGGACAAAATGGCCGGGGTGTGCGTCGACCAACCACCACCGGACCAACGGACCACAGTTCAAGATCACCGAATCCACCAAGTAAACCTGGACACCGAGCCGCCGAACCGTCCTGAGCCACATGGCGGGCCCCAGGTCAACACTCGCGCAAGCCGCCATCTTGAACTGGACGAGACAATTCGGCGAAGAAGCACGTACTGCTGAGGCAGCGCGCGGTGTACGGCGGGATACCGAACCCGTGAGCTGCGGCTTCCCCTCCGGCAACGCCGCGACTTGCCTCAGATTCAGCGGCGGATCATGGACCTGGCCTCTGCCAGCCAATCTGAGGCAGTGCAGGGATGATGCGATGAAGGAGCGGAGGCCCCGCTCCTTCATCGCATCAGGGCCAGGATCGTGCCTTACCTCAACTGGCAGGCGACACGTACGACCGCCCGCCGAGTTATCCGGGGCGGTCGGCGCTGTGATTAGCACGGGTACGGGCCGAACCGGCCCCAGGGGACCACGGCGGCCAGGACCAGCAGCACCACGTTGACCGCGATCATCGAGGGTTCCTCGCGGCGGGCACGGGTGACCACGGCGCCGATCATCAGCAGCACCAGACCCAGCGCGGCCAGCGGCACCAGTACCTGTGCGATCCCGAACACGGCGCGATGGAGACAAAGGCGATCCGGCAGGTCGTGGACACCTGGACCGAGCAGTACGCGGACCTCGGTGCGGTGCCGTGGGTGCGGCACGTGCTGATCTTTGAGAACCGCGGGGCGGTGATGGGTGCGAGCAACCCGCACGCGCACGGGCAGATCTGGGCCAACGAGCGGCTGCCGAACGAGCCAGCCAAGGAGCTGGCACAACAGCAGGCATACGACGGCTGCCTGCTCTGCGACTACCTGGAGGCGGAGCTCTGTCGACGGCGAGCGGGTCGTGGTGTCTAATGAGGAGTTCGCCGCGCTGGTGCCGTTCTGGGCGGTGTGGCCGTTCGAGACGTTGGTGCTGCCGCGCGTCCACGCAGGGTCCCTGCTGGGCCTGACTGAACCGGACCGCGACGGCCTGGCCGACATCCTGCGCCGGCTCACCCGCCGCTACGACCGGTTGTTCGGGGTCACGTTCCCGTACTCGATGGGGCTGCACGAACCGCCGACCGACGGCGCCGAGCATCCCCGGTGGCACCTGCATGGGCATTTCTATCCGCCGCTGCTTCGTTCGGCGACCGTCCGGAAGTTCATGGTCGGCTACGAGCTGCCCGCCGGGCCGCAGCGCGATATCACGCCGGAGAGTGCGGCGACGCGGTTGCGCGATATGTCCGAGGAGCGGTCATGACGGATGAGGGGCTGCGGGAGCGGTTCGGGCGGGCGTTCGACGGGCGACCAGAGTTGATCGTCCGGTCGCCGGGCCGGGTCAACCTCATCGGCGAGCACACCGACTACAACGAC
>Ga0137379_10006116_pt1 | contig 11407 bp, 10 predicted proteins | sample SagtaG_18_FD_104812 | JGI IMG/M metagenome (GOLD analysis project Ga0137379, IMG submission 104812) | Vadose zone soil microbial communities from Sagehorn Ranch, Mendocino, California, USA - Sage2_L_80_16 metaG | ecosystem: Environmental > Terrestrial > Soil > Vadose zone | place: USA...
CACTAGTACAACAAGGTGGTTTTGTGAGAATCGGCCAGGCAACGCTAGGACTGCGGCGAGGTATACCATTTATTGAGCACTTCGATGGCTGACTGACCAGAAAGCTTAAAGCCGTCTACGTTGTCCCAGCCCCAGAAGAAGATGCCATCGATATGCGGATCGGGAATGACATTCGCAAGGGCGGCATCACATGCCGCTGCCTGCTCTTCAGGGTCCGGTGGAGAAACTGTTGAATATGGTACCCACGGATGGTATAAGGTATCGGCGCTATTGCGATAGCCAATTTCCGAGATGATGACTGGCTTACCCAGACGTAGAGAAAAGTTGTCGAGAGCAGATTTCACAATATTTTTCCAGAGACCGAAGATGTTCTTTGGCTCAACGCGTATGCGGTCATTGACTAGCGGGAGGTATTCCGAAACTCCTATCATAGCAAGTTGCGAATTGCTCATCCACGCCGGAAGCCGTTGGCTGAGAGATGTCCAATTCATATCATATGTAATAATCCCAGGGAAAACACTGCGTACACGCGAGATCAGTGTGTTCCATAACTCAGGTGGAGCAGATTGCTGTAGCTCCACGAATTCAGTACCAATCGCCACCTGGTCTGCACCAGCTTGTGTGGCAGCCACAACATAGGGCTCAAAGGCCTGCCAATAACTGTCAAACCACTGCGCCGCATCTTGATAGGTAGAAAATTGAATAGTACCTGCCCATTGTCCTGCCGGGCTATCTACACCTATCAATGGGACAACAAAGACGTGGTACCCCAAAGCGTGGGCGACTCGTACTCCATCGGCAAATGACCGCACTGTAGGAGTACTCTGATTCGTCTTCACTTGTGTGGAGGTCGGCGATGATTGAGAAAAAAAGATCGTCATCTCCATCCACCGTGCTCCCGTTTGCGTTTGAATAGCAGGCAATTGCTGTTGCCAATCTGATCCATACGCATCTGATGACCATTGGGGAAAGACTATCCCTGCTTCAAAATTGGGCCGTTGATAGTGGACTACTGGCTGGTTAGAAAAGGCAGTCTCTTCGGGAGGAATATGGGCATTGTTGCTCACCACACCTGACTGGCCTGGCCGACCTGGTGAGGCATCATTTATATAGAGAAACACTTGCCAGCCTGTAAAGAGTAGAAAAGCCAGGATCAAAAACAACAATGCATATTTTTTAACTGCACTGCTGCCAGCGCCTCCACTATGCTTTCCCTTATGCTGTGGCGGCATTTGCGTTTGCGGCCATGGTGCTAAGGTGTATTTCTCTAAATTATTCATGTGCATCTGTGATCCTTGTATGAATCTTCGCTCTTTCCAGTACCGCACGGTATAAATTGATAGGATAGGTGTTAATACGAGCAAAAGCAGTGGACCGATAATCGTAAAAAAGGCAGGGAACGGGGGCATCAGCAGAGTTCCACCCACAACACAGACAATAGCCAAAAAAAAGCCTATAGGCGATGGATTATCGTCTGTCATTTTGAATCCTTGTACACATCGAGTCTATTACGCTCGTTCGTAAAATGCTGGCATAAGAACCTTCCCCCTTACTGTTTATATTACACGAGATAAGAATGAGTACATATTTTAATACCCAAAATAGCTATTCAGTACTATCCCAAAACTGTTATGGCAGCAGATCAAAGACCTTAGCGCATAGGGTTTCCCCTCGCGTAAAGCACAAAGAGTATCACCCCTACAATGAGCAGTAAAATACCTACCCCTCCTAATACGAGGAGAAACAAGGTAGAGGTGCCTGTATTGCCTCCTGTGTTGTTGCCGCTTCCAGGAGTACTCGTTTGTGTAGGAGCAGGTGTTGGTGTGACTGTAGGGGTCGATGCGGACGTAGATGAAGGAGTAGGACTGGGCGAAGGGGTAGGACTGGGTGTGGGTGAGGGAGTAGGAGAAGGCGTGGGCGTAGGACCAGGCAAAGGAGTAGGACTGGGTGTGGGTGAGGGAGTAGGACTGGGTGTGGGTGAGGGAGTAGGAGTGCGCCTGGCTATGATATAGGGATGATCGCTGTTAAAGCCAGGGTCGATGAATTGTACCTGCGTTCCGAGATGTCCAATGAATTGTGTATCAGCCGCATGAGAGTACGCTGATTGTAGGCCAGCAAATATGAAAAGGCTGGATATGCAGCAAAGCATGAAAAGACGCTTGATCAACGTTTTGTGCATGACAGAATTTCCCCAAGTAGCACAACAATGGTACTGAGTGATAAACGTTGCGCGGTGTGGCATGTAACAACTGCTGCCTGGCACCCACCAAGAGTACTGACGTTTGGCACCCGCAAGGGTACCACTACACTTCTGGCTCGCGCTGCCGCAAGGCTTCGTAGAGAACAATGCTGCCTGCTACTGCTGCATTGAGTGAGTTGAGGCGACCGCGCATAGGTAGTCTAATGAGGAGGTCAGAGTGTTCGCGTACCAGGCGACTGATGCCCTTCCCTTCGTTTCCGACCACGAGGGCCAGCGGCCCTGTCAAATCGGCTCGCTGGTATGTTGTTTTGGCTTCGCTAGCCAAACCGATCACCCAGATATTCTGTTTTTTGAGGAACTCAATAGTCCGTGTGAGGTTGGTCTCCTGAGCCATGAGGAGGTGTTCGGTGGCCCCAGCCGAGGTTTTGACGACGGTAGCATTGACCTCAGCCGCACGATGCTCCGGGAGAATGACGCCATGGACTCCTACAGCCTCTGCAGTGCGGAGTAACGAACCAAGGTTGTTGACATCCTGGATAGCGTCAAGGATAAGTAGAAAAGGGGGTTCGTTTTTGCGCTGCGCATAGGCGAGCAACTGCTCAAGCGTCGCATACTTGCGCGTTTCAGCAATCGCCAGGCACCCCTGGTGTACGGCCCCATGGCTGAGTTGATCAAGCCGTGTACGTGGCACCATCTCAACGGGAATACGCTGCCGTTCAGCCTCTTGGAGAATGGCGGTGACGGCTGGTGCTTCACGCTGACCCTCAGCCAGCAAAATACGCTTGACCTGCCGAGGAGAGTGCAGCGTTTCCAAGATTGGATTGCGACCCCAAATGTAATCGGACATAGAACCTCTTATGTATCAGTCTACAGGCGCGATTGCGAGATATGCTAGCTGTATCTTGGGTTTGCGTAGGATGGTGTCTATGGTGCCCAGCAGTGTGACTGGGTGAGCATATTATGGTCTTCCTTTTCTCGGTTTCTGAGTGCGTAGATTTTATTCTCTCATGCTATTACGTTATGCCCTTCCTTAAGGTTGCGGTTTGAAAAGGCCGAGTAGTTCTCGGACTGGTGCAAAGCTCCTGCGGTGTAGAGGGGTGACGCCGTGTTCATGCAGTGCTAATAAGTGAGCCTCGGTCGGGTAGCCCTTGTGTTGAGCGAACCCATAGGCGGGATATTGCTTGTGCAGTTGTACCATCATGCGGTCACGCGTGACCTTGGCGATAATCGAAGCAGCAGCGATGGAGAGGCAGAGGGCATCGCCCTTAATGATCGAGCGTTGTGGAAGCGGGATGTCGGGTAGGCGCAATGCATCAAGCAGGAGCACCTGTGGTGGGATCGGTAGTTGGGTAAGAGCGGCACGCATGGCATACCTGGTGGCCTGTAAGATGTTGCGCTCGTCAATCAGTTCAACAGAACCAATGCCAACACCAACGGCCAGGGCATGCTGCATAATAACCGGGTATAGACGCTCCCGCGCCTGCGGCGTCATCTGTTTGGAGTCGTACGCACCCGCGAAGCGTGCCGAGGGGTCGTCATCGAGTGGTAAAATGACGGCGGCGGCCACAACAGGCCCCGCGAGGCAACCTCGCCCCGCTTCATCTAATCCGGCAACAAAGCAATAGCCCTGGTTGAACAGGGCCATCTCTTCTTCTACTGTTGGTGGTTGCTTCTTACTCGCTATCACTGTTCGTGGCGCTACCAAGTTTTGCGGCTTTGGCTGCTTCTTTCGCGGCTGCTTCTTTGCTTGTCATTGGCCGGACTTCTTTCAAGCGAGCAGCCTTTCCGGTCAAACCACGCAAATAGTAGAGTTGCTTGCGGCGAACGCGGGCGTGGCGTAGCACTTCGATCTTCTCAATGCGCGGAGAGTGGATGAGAAATGTGCGCTCGACACCGACGCCATGGGTGATGCGGCGCACGGTAAAGTTGCGGTTGACGCCTCCACCACGTAGGCGCATGACTACGCCCTCGAAGGGCTGTAGGCGTTCGCGGTTCCCCTCAACGACTTTTACTTGCAGGCGCACGGTGTCGCCCGATTTAATCTCAGGTATATCTCCACGTAACTGTTCATTTTCGACAGCAGCCAGTAGCGCCTGCCCTGCTGACTTCGTTATGACTGATTTATCGGCCATTCTCTATATCTCCTGTGCGGAACCTACTCTGCGCTTGCATTGAGCTGCCTCATCAGGCGCGACTTGCGGCGAGCAGCATTGTTGCGATGAATAACCCCTTTTTTGGCGGCGCGGTCTAGTTCGCTCACGGCGCCGCGTACAGCGGCTTCAGCGTCGGCGTCACTGTCGGCAATAGCCTGGCGGGCCTTGGTTATTTGCGTTTTAACGATTGATTTGACGCTACGATTGTGCAAGCGGCGCTTTTGCTCCTGGCGCATGCGCTTTTTTGCAGCGGCATTATTGGGCATGTAAGTATAAATCCTCCCCGAAACATCTGCCCCTTTACTTGGGCCGGTCTACAAAAAGGCCGACAGGATGTCGGCCTGGCTGCCATGGATTATAGCAGAATCGTGATAAATCTGTCAAACTTAATAGACCACCACCGCTGCCCCATAGGATGAGTTTGCGTACAACCAGCCAGCTTGTTGCTCCTGCATGTTGATGCAACCATGGCTACCGTTGCCTGCAAACGTTTCATCGCCGCCAGTATCGTAGTGTGGGAAGTTCGTGCCGGGGCCATAGTTGGCTCTCCACCAGCTATCGTGGAAGAAGTAGCCACCGTAGTGATACTCCATGGCAAAGTTAATATTGGTGTCTGGATACCAGAACGCTGACCCCTTTGGCTCACTTGACTTGAACTTCGTCGGCGATTGACGCAGCACTATCTGCCACAGACCAGGGGGAGAGGGCTTTGCATATTGGCCCGAGGTAATATAGAACGCTCTGACCAGCTTGCCATTCACGTAGTAGCGCAAGGTTTGTTCGACGAATGATACTACAAACACCTCACCGGAGCTGGGACCGTAGAGGCCGTAGTGTTTCATTAGCTGTATGTCGGTGGCGTGTGGCTGGTCCCATGGTGTCTTATCGTTATAATCAGCCTCCATAGCTTTCAGGTGGAGGAGGTCGTTACTGATGAGATCGGTAGCGGACTGGTGGTCATCTATGGTCTGCGCGGATTGCACAGCAGCATCCGCATTTGAGCCAATCCCTTGCTGATCGTACTCGTAATCCAGGTTATATGTACCTCCATCATATGAGTCATGGTATTGGTGTGTATTGCCCCAATTGGCTACCTCCTGGTGGTATTGTTTGAGCAGGTAGTTGGCGTAGCCCTGAGTCAAGATGAATTGAATGGAGGCAATATCGCTATCGATTTGTGTCGAAACCTTGAGGTAGTCACCAATCGTTCTGGCTTTGTTCAGCGCTGCCTGGTCAGCAGTGAGCCGCTGCTGGAAGGTGGTCACGTTTTCTCCATATTTCTTGGCCAGGTTGATGTCGTCGCTGAACTGCTTGAGTTTGGCTGCACCAACATAGGGGATAGCCTGGCTAGAAAAAACCACCGTTTCCTGCAACTGCGCGTTCATCCGATCGATGAACTGTGTAAAGTCTTCTGGCTTGTTGGCGGTGCGGAAGAGTTGGAGGTCCTCTTTCGCCTCCTGGAGGAGCGCGGTGGTATCCAGGTGCGACGCTTGCAACTGTTTGATGGTCTGTTGCAGCGACACTAGATTCTCGTACGCAGGCCCCATCAGGTGCAGCGCTTGTATCGAACGCCTGGCGCTGTAACTGATTTGAATATAATCCTTTGGATATTGGGCCTTAGCCAGCAGGTTTTGATCCTGGTCAAGTTGATCTGCGAAGGTCTTTGCTTCAATGAAACCTTGTGCCTGTCGCTGGGATAGCGCGCCCTCAAACTTCTGTAGATCAAGCGTGGCTTGATAATCGAGCTGCTGTGTTACCTGGTATTCCAAACCCTGCAACTGGACTGTGAGAATCTGATAGCGTTGTGTTAAATTGGAGTAATAGCTCGTAGCTGGTTGATCGGTAAACACCCCAATAGGAGCATTGGTAGTACTGAGTTGCGCCTCTTGATATATGATTGGCTGCAGCATGTCATTGGGGATACCGATGTTCTGTGCATGAGCGAGCAAACTATCAAGATGGGCTTTACTCTGGATCGCTGTCTGTTGTGCCTGAGGGTCGCCGTTACAAGCACTCAGTAAGAGCATGACCAGTATGGCTATGGTTGTAGTGAGTATACCTTTCCTGACACGCCGTCGGGAGACACTGAAGTGTGCCATGACCGGGATATGCCTCCTCATTTTTATATAGTCATAAGAACAATTTTAGAGAATAGAGTCTCTATTGATATAGACGCAGAGCCTCTCATAATTTACATCGTTTGAGCACAGCAAATGTAACAAATTTGGTACCATCCCTTTAGGCCAAAGCCTGCTCCAGGTCGACGAGGAGATCCTCTATATCCTCGATGCCTACAGAGAGGCGCAGCAGTGTATCGGTCAGCCCGCGAGCTTCACGAATATCCTTTGGGATAGAACCATGTGTCATAGATACAGGATGGCAAACGAGCGACTCGACACCGCCGAGGCTTTCTGCCAGCGCAAAGACCTTGAAGCGCCGTACTATCTGCTCGACATCAGTATAGACTCCCTTGAACTGGAAGGAGACCATACCGCCAAAGCCGCTCATCTGGCGCTTAGCCAGTTCATGATCGGGATGAGAGGGCAAGCCAGGATAGTAGACCTTCTCCACTCGTGGGTGCTCTGCCAGGAACCTGGCCACCTCTTGTGCATTCGCCTCATGCTGACGCATGCGCACCGCCAGGGTCTTAATACCACGAAGTGTTAACCACGCATCAAACGGTGAGGGCACACCACCTGCGGCATTCTGATAGAACTTGATTGCCTGATAGACCTCTTCGTTGCTAGTGACCAGTGCGCCGCCAATTACATCGCTATGTCCATTGATGTACTTGGTCGTACTATGTGCGACAATATCTGCCCCCAGCTCCAGCGGCTGCTGGAAGTATGGGCTGGCAAAGGTGTTGTCAACGACAACTAGCAGGTTATGCCGATGGGCAATCGCTGCTACTGCCGAGATGTCCACCAGGCTGAGCAGTGGGTTCGTCGGCGTCTCCAGCCAGATTAATCTGGTGTTCCGGCGGATAGTCTGCTCATAAGCCTCCACATCCCCTGCTGCTACATAACTCGTTTCAACATTGTAGCGGCGCATGATCCGCTCAAAGATACGGTAGCTGCCGCCATACAGGTCGTCGCAGGAGACTATGTGATCGCCCGCGCTGAGCAGGCTGAGGATGGCGCTTTCGGCAGCCATACCAGAAGCAAAGGCCAGTCCATACTGCCCCTCTTCCAGGGCTGCGATACAAGCCTCCAATGCGCTCCGTGTAGGGTTACCCGTGCGTGCATACTCAAACCCTTTATGCTCACCCAGTCCCGTTTGTGCATAGGTTGAGGTCTGGAAAATGGGCGTCATGATCGCCCCTGTGGATGGATCAGGTTCCTGCCCCGCGTGAATAGCTTTTGTTGAGAACTTCATACGAGTAGATGCTCCTTCTATAGTATGTACAGTTGTTGGTTACTGCAATAAAACCATGCGAACAACGTTGGATAGGCTATGTTATGCAAGCGACTATACCACTTACCGAGAAAAAGGGCAATCAGCGGAGGTTGTTAGGGAGATACCCCACGGCTATGCGCAAGTGCAACCATAAGAACCGCTCTGTTAGCTTGACATCCTCTCTATATTCCTCTACATTACAATCGACCTACTGACCAATCAAGAAATGTAGTGGTACCCCTTGTGGGTACCAGGTTTGGGCACCCACAAGGGGTGCCAGGCTACCTCCCAAAGAGAGGTTGACGATGACTGACCGCGTGGGACAGCAGCTTGGCAACTATCGCCTGATCCGCCTGCTCGGTGAGGGTGGTTTCGCCGAAGTTTACCTGGGTGAGCATATTCACCTTGGCACCCAGGCGGCTATCAAAGTGCTGCATGCGCGGTTGACAAGTGGGGATGTGGAGAAATTCCGCACTGAGGCACGCATCATTGCTCACCTGGTACATCCACATATCATACGGGTTCTGGACTTTGGCGTGGAAGGCAGCACTCCCTTTCTGGTCATGGATTACGCCCCTAACGGCACTTTGCGTCAACGTTATTCCAAAGGCACTCGCCTCTCACTGGAGAGCATTCTCCAGCATGTTAAGCAGGTTGCAGCAGCCTTGCAGCATGCTCATAATGAAAAGTTGATCCATCGCGACATCAAGCCGGAGAATATGTTGGTAGGGCGCAACAACGACATCTTACTCAGTGATTTTGGCATCGCGGTCGTTGCTCCCAGTACGCACTCCCTGAGTACGATCCCCAAAGATGTGCAGAGTCTGGCTGGTACTGTGTTTTACATAGCCCCTGAGCAAATCCAGGGCAATGCACACCGCGCTAGTGACCAGTATGCGCTGGGAGTTGTGGTGTACGAGTGGCTGAGCGGAGACCTTCCCTTTCATGGATCGTTTACCGAGATAGCTATCAAACATACCCTCGTTCCCCCTCCGCCTTTGCGCGAAAAGGTCCCAACGATCCCCCCTGCTGTTGAGCAAGTGGTGCTGAAGGCGCTCGCCAAGGACCCGCTACAACGCTTTGCAAGTATACAAGACTTTGCTACCGCTCTAGAGCAGTCCTGCCAGTCAGAATACCTGACCGTTTTCGCACCACCCTCTGGCCTTCTATTAGCCTCACCTCCCTCTTTAGCGGAAAGTGCATCACAGCCGATGAGGACCTCGCTACCATTGGGAACCATCGTCTCCACCTATCGCGGCCATGCTGGTCAGGTGAAAGCTGTAGCCTGGTCGCCTGATGGGCAGCGTATTGCCTCTGTGGACAGTACGACGGTGCAGGTGTGGGATGTCGCCACGGAGGGCCATGTCTTCACTTACCGTGGTCATGCTGCTGCGGTGAATGCGCTAACATGGTCGCCCGATAGTATGCGCATTGCCTCTGCAAGTGCCGATAAGACGGTGCATATGTGGGATACTGCCACAGGCCGCAACGTCTTTATCTATCGCGGCCATTCTGCTACTGTGAATGCGGTGGCGTGGTCACCCGATGGGACGCGCATCGCCTCTGGAAGCGCTGATAAGACGGTGCAGGTATGGAATGTTGCCACCGGAGACAAGCTTCTCACCTATCGCGGCCATGCTGGTTTTTTGAAATCAGTACTTGCCGTGGCGTGGTCACCTGGCGGGGAGCGTATCGCCTCGGCAGACAATAGTAGGAAAACAATGGTGTGGGATGTTGCTACCGGTAGCACCGTCTCTACTTGCTACGGCTACTCCGCCTGGGTGAATACGCTGACGTGGTCGCCCGATGGGACGCAGGTCGCCACTGGTGGCGATGGTAGGCTGGTCCAGCTATGGGATGTCGCCACGGGAGATGAGGTCTTTAGCTATAGTGGGCATGCAACCAGGGCGAATGCAGTAGCGTGGTCGCCCGATGGGACACGTATCGCCTCTGGAAGCGCTGATAAGACGATACAGATATGGGATGCTATTACAGGAAACTCAATTTTCACCTATCATGGCCATGATGACGAGGTAAATGCGGTCGCATGGTCACCCAATGGGAAGTACATAGCATCGGGAGGCCTTGATAATATAGTGCTCGTGTGGCAAGCTTGGGCGCGATAAATCGGGCCCCTACCAGGCCACGCAGGGCGACCGCAAGGGTCGCCCCTACGAACAAAATTCCTCTGCGGTAGCAAGCAGAACCTCGAAACATTGCTCCACTTGTTCAAGATCGACCCACTCCACTATGGCGTGCGCGCCCTCTCCACCGGGGCCGAAGATAACCGTCAGGATTCCGGCAGCAGAGAGAATTGCGGAGTCCATCCATCCGGTGGCACCAACAATTGCTGGCTCGTGGCCAGGCCGTGTACCTGCCTGGCGACGCACAACTTTGACAACAGTTTCGTCTTCGGATACTTCAAATGCATCTCGCACAAGGGTCGTTTTCATCGATGCCTTGAAGTGAGAATCGGATGCTGCCAACGAATTGAGGATGCCGCGTATTTGAGACTCGACATCCTCCTGTGTTTCGCCTGGTATCGTCCGCCGCTCTACGCTCAAGGTGCAATGTGCAGGATAACTCGAAAGCTCCTGCCCACCTTCGATCAAGGAAGCATGGAGTGAACCACTGTGCAGCAGACGATGCGATGGAGCCGCCCGCAACGAGCTATCCAGTTCCTCCAGGCCGACGAGGATTTTGCCCATCTTTACAATTGCGTCAACGCCTAGGTCAGGTCGGGAGCCGTGGGCCGCCCTTCCAACGGTCCCCAACTCCAGCCAGATAAAGCCCTTGTGCGCGATACAAATGTCCAGACCAGTCGGTTCGGTGACGATTGCGGCATCTGCATGCCAGCGTTTGACAATAGAGCTGGTGCCGATGCTGGCGTACTCTTCATCTACTACCGCTGTGAGCATCACATCACCACGCAAACGCCGTTGCTTCGCGGCAGCAGCAGTCAACATAATGCTGGCGAGACCTCCCTTCATGTCGTAGGCACCGCGCCCGTACAGACGATTGCCCTCCACAAAGGGTTGGTGTGGCCGCTCCATCCCCGCAACGCCTACCGTATCCATGTGAGCGTTGAGCAACAGCGAGCGTCCCCCGCCAGTGCCGCGTGCGACCCCGATCACATTGGGCCGTCCAGGCGCTGCCTCGTCCAACTCCACCTCTAAACCCGCATGCTCAAGCCAGTCCGCCACGAAGCGAGCAATTTCGCCCTCGCCCGCCCCACCTGGCACCAGGTCAGGATTAATGGAGTCGATTGCAACCAATTGCTGCAAAAGCTCGACAACTTCCGTCATGTTCCTAACTCCTTCTAGCTCAATTACCGTTGCACAGTTGTCTCAAGCCACTCATCGAGAAGATTGTAGCATATAGCAGAGGGTTAGAGACGGACGTGCCCTTGACAGGGTCTCATAGAATAGGAGAGGTGCAGGGGGCGCAGTTCCTTGCCGGGGGATCGGGGTGTCCCCCGAAAATCTCCCCTTTTTAGACACTAGAAGAAAAGGAGTCTCCCTTGAAAGTATCATCCTGGTTTGTGGTCATAGCCTCTATCTTTGTTACCTGCCTTATTACCGCAAATATCATTGCGGTAAAGCTCATTTCGCCTTTCTGGTTCCTGGTACCTGCTGGTATCATCATCTTTCCTCTCAGC
>Ga0137379_10006118_pt1 | contig 11403 bp, 10 predicted proteins | sample SagtaG_18_FD_104812 | JGI IMG/M metagenome (GOLD analysis project Ga0137379, IMG submission 104812) | Vadose zone soil microbial communities from Sagehorn Ranch, Mendocino, California, USA - Sage2_L_80_16 metaG | ecosystem: Environmental > Terrestrial > Soil > Vadose zone | place: USA...
GGGCTCGTAGAATACTACAAACAGCACAAAGCCTTCCCATGGGAAGAACTTGCGACTAGCCCCCAAACGACCTAGCCCTATTATTCCTTGGAATCCATTAAACCAACAATTCCTCTTTTTGAGAGGCTCATCTTCGCTTGAGGCAGCCATAGTCCTTCGAACCATTCCTTGGAATGACTGACTTCGTTCGCAGCCGAAAACTGAATACTTTCTATCTTGATTTCTTGATGGTTTCGTCATCTTCAACTTATATCTTCAGAACCGAACTAGTCTTGAGGTGTTTTTCTGAGGCGGAGAAGAGACAGCACATCCATATTCTATGATATTCTCTACCTCGCCCGGAAGAATGTCTCGAAGACCCGGATTCGCCGAGAACTCGGCCTGACCTTTCAACAGTCGGAGGAAAGGTTGGAATTTCTACTTGCGAACGGGTATCTACGAAGCGAATCGAGCGATATGGATTTCACCTCATATGCCACAACTTTTGAGGGGTATCGTCTTCTGTACTTCATGTCCTTTGTTGATGAGAAGCTGACATCGTTTCTTCCGCATAGAAAGGGGAAAGGATTCGACCAACAGCGCCGATTGGAGATAGAGAAAGGACTAACAGACATGCTATTCAGTCCGCCATTAAGGACGCCGGCTCGAAAATCGGTATTCTCAGAATGGTCCGAGGAGCGAGACGCTACGGGCCAAGTCGGGACAAAAACATGAGATGTAGACGAGTTCCGGAATACCACAAGTCCAGCCCAACAATGACCCTTAGGCCATGCTTAGCATTACCCACCCGGATATTCTTCCCTCAAATAACGCAAGCCTGGGTATGAGGGATCTTATCATTCCAGACGAGCTATCTTTATCTTACTGCCTGCCTAGACAAAGGCACCAAGGCCGGGACATTGCCTGACTCTGAGTTATGGTCTGACGGAGAATATTGAAAGTACGAACTTTGTTCACTTGGCGAGTTAAGTCAAAGACGGCTTCTATAATCGTAATCATATTGTTGCCGTTGGTCTTTGTTTCCCCTGTTCAAGCTGATAATCCAAGTGGTCAGGGGCCACATGTCACTTGGTCACGGGTCTATGGGCCGGGAAGCATTGCGTATGCGATGGATGAGACCTTTGACGGTGGCTTCGTTGTTGCAGGCTTGGGTGGAGCGGGTGGCCGGGTTCTGAAATTGAATCCTGTTGGAAAGCCGATGTGGGAAACGGACTATCTTCCAGCGGGATATGCGGCGGGAAGCGTCGAGGCGGATTCGATACAGCAGACCGCGGACGGAGGATACATCGTAGCGGGACAGGCCCTGTCGCAGGGCTATGCGACATCGTATGACGCGTGGTTACTAAGATTGGATCGCGAAGGTAATGTGGAATGGAGTAGGGCCTACGGCGGGGCTGGATGGGACGACTTTGCCACAGTTCAACAGACAGGCGATGGAGGCTACATCGTTGCTGGAAACACTGCTTCGATTGGTTCTGGGCATTCTTCCAACGGATGGATAGCGAAGCTCAACGCGGAAGGCAGCGTGGTCTGGCAGAAGGTCTTCGTGGGTGAAGACGTTAATTGGGTAGGTCAAACAATAGACGGTGATTTCGTCGCCACGGGAACAGTGGGAGTGGACAATAAGGCGGAGACCTGGGTGTTCAAGCTTGATCCTGAAGGAAGCATTGTTTGGCAGAAAGCCTATGATGTTGCCGCGCGCACGGAAGGCCATTCTGTCCATCAGACCCACGACGGAGGGTACGTAGTAGCAGGTGCCTCGTCCTTGGGCGGCCTGCTCCTCAGATTGGACGAAACCGGGGCTGTTCTTTGGGCTAGGACTCTCAGTGGATTTGGGGTTACGACCTACTCAGTTCGAGAGACTCTTGATGGGGGGTTCATAGTAGCTGGCAGGTCGTTAGCGCCCCTGACTGGTCCTTGGCTTATCAGACTCGACGCCAATGGGGACATGTTGTGGGGGAAGCTCTACGGTGACGGCGTCGACTTCCTGTTTGACGCTCACGAGGTAGACCGGGGCGGGAATGGAGCGAGAGGGAGACAACCGGGAGAAGGTTTTGTGGTGGTTGGGACTCACCTCTGCTGTGGCTTCTGGGTTCTCAGGCTTGATGACAATGGGAGACTCGAAGGCTGCCCGCCAGGCCTCTTGTCCGGTGGTTGGGTTAAGAATGATGCCGTCAACGTGGAGGATACGACACAGTTCGGTATTGATGCAGGTCTTGCTGGGCACAGCACAGTTGTAGTCGCCAAGACACTAGAGGCTACTGCGCAAGAGCAGTGTCCACTATCTCCCAACAACTGACATTCATCCAGGCAACGAAAAGAGCCGTCCTGGCCAAATGAAAATGAGATCCGGAGACAGAAATTTTTCAATTTCCGGTCGCCTTACCATTTTAGTCGCCATGCGTAAGAATTTAGCCTTCAATTCGCGACAATTGAGCGAATGACCTCGAAATCGGAGATCTAGCTCTGGCCTAGTCTAGACCTGTGCCAGCTCAATTTTGGATTCTGCCCCGTAGTGAACTAAAGGAGGATGGTTCTTAACGAGCGCGCACATCAGTTAGTGAGCTTGGCAGGCTGCGCTAGGGGCTTGAAGCCCGCACCATATTATATCGTTGCAAACGCCCTGTCGGAAATCGGAAGCATAATTGAGCCAAGGTCGAACCAAAAGGATAACGCTCGGAAGAATTACCAAAGGATCGCGCGTGGTCTTGGTTGGTCTACTTTTGCCTCTAGTAACTGTGTTGAGTCTGTTGCCTACGGTAAGAGCTGCGAATCCGCTTAGCTTCACCTTCACAGCTGCAGGAGACTATGGTGGAATCACGACTGGTTCTAACGGTTGGAAAGTGGCAAACGGAACAAAAGGAGTGAACCCGAGTTTTCATATCGCCTTGGGAGATTTGGGTTATGGCGATCAGAGCCCAACACACTGGTGCAGCAGCTTCAAAACTCTCTATCCAAACCTAGTTTTGGTTACCGGAAATCATGACACGTGGAATGGCGGTTCAGTGTCGTATCTCGATGGGAGCACAGGTTTCGCCAATGATACATTGACCTCGGATGTTCCTGCTCCCCATGGTTTTCTTGATACAAGCAGTGGGTATGTCTCCGCCTGCGGGGTGCCCTCTGGAATAAACTGGTTCGGGAGCAATGTGACTTACGGAGGTGGGACCTGTAACATGTCGACAGCGCTTACTAGCCCAAGCTGTTACGGGAGAGAATACTACTTCGACTATCCTACTTCCAATCCCATAATGCGTTTCATCTTCATCTCCGCCGGGATGGGTGGGTCTTGGGCCGACTATACTGCTTCGCCGCCCACGGCCCATTACCTCTGGTTAAAGGCCCGAATTGACGAGGCTAAGAACGCTGGACTCTGGGTCGCAGTTGTAACTCACAAGAATTGTATCTCGGACGATTCCGACCTTCCAGACTGCGCGTCAACATTCGATCCCTTTAATCTCGCAGTGACAGAGAAGCTAGGCGTGGACCTATGGCTCGATGGACACTCTCACACATACCAGAGAAGCAATCAGCTTTCAAATGTAGCAAATGCCTGCACTAAGTATGGCAACAACACTGTCTCATGCCAGGTAGCTCACGCGGGAAACCAATTCACAAAGGGTCAGGGCACTATAGTGAACATCATCGGAACAGGAGGCGAGATGGAGGACCCAATATGCACTGGTAGTTGTCCGAGAAATACCCAGTTCGCAAAGCTTTGCGGTTCCAATGGTGACATATCGTACCCTCAGACCGCTGGATGCAATAACGACTATGGGTTCTCTCAATTTCAAGTAAGCAACAATAACATAACTGCGACGTATGTCTCTGCTACAGGCACTTTCACGGATACCTATGTTATCAAAGTTCCCAACCCGCCCGGAGACTTCAGTGTGTCGGCGGCCCCTCCTGCTTCTTTTCCACCCGGTCCCGGTAATGCGTTAATGGGCCCACTGTCTCTAGCAAACCCGCTGCCGATAAGTCGAGGTGTTCTTGGTTCCTCCAGCACTGTTATCGTCGACAGCTTCGGAGGTTTCTCTAGTCCTGTCACTCTTTCCGGAACGGTTTCCGGTGGAGGAGCATGTCCTGGTTCAAATTGTCCAAGGGTGGTGTTCAACCTTACCTCGGTTACCCCGCCCTCCGGGGGTACAGAGTCTTCCAGATTCAACATCAACTCGACTGCCACAAACCAAATCCAATGCGGGAATCCAAACTCCACCGGCCCGGTGTTCACCGTCACAGTAACTGCCACCAGCGGCTCGACGACCCACCAGACCTCGTTCAACCTCTACGTCTACGGGAACCCTGATATCACAAAGAACGGTATCGTCAACATATTCGACCTAACCTTTGTCGGAGGGGAGTTTGGGGCCACTCCCTCTTCCGGTAACTGGAGCCCGGATGCTGACCTCAACAATGATGGTAAAATCAACATTTTCGACCTAACGGGAGTCGGTGGCCAGTTTGGCGGGAGTGGTTGTTGATGAAACGACGAGCTATCTACGGCTCAGCGGCCCTGGTCGTACTCGTAGTCGCTGTCGGAGTGCTCATGTCGACTCATGCCACGACTACTAATCTTTTCTTTCCGACTCTGAGCACTTGTACTAACGTTGGGAGCCAGATTACGGTCAACCTTCAGGCCAATAGTGTAACAGGGGTCAACGCCTGGCAGGTGAACGTGACCTTTACCGCATATGCTCTCGGGTTGAAGAGTGTTAGTCTAGGAAGCTCTTGGACCAGTGGCGGCCACTCCTACTTTGCCACCACGCTGAACAATTCTGGAACCTATCAGTACGCGTTCACTTACGAAAACAATGCGACTCTGACCAAGTCAACCGCGTACACATTCCTATCCTTCGTATTCACAGTCCTCCAGAGACCTGTCATCGGCAACTTCCACATCGTCACTGCCTCAGAGAACGTGCAAATGGGAACCTATGTACTGGGTCAATCCCTGCTCATCCAAACCTACACGACCACAGACGGCGAATTCGACAACTGCTTAAACAGACCCGGCCACTAGACACCGGATTGCCAAAAGATTCTAGTCTCCAGGGGTAGGCTAAGGACAGCCCCGATCCCCGGGTCGGAGTATTAAGAGCCGGGTCGAGGCATGAGAGTTAACAGAGTCCAGGGATATACCAGTTCAGCGCGGACCCTCCACTCAGCTCTTACCGCTCCCGACAGCACTTCCGTGAATAACGCAAGCCTGGTTCGAGGCGACTTATCATTCCAGACGAGCTATCTTTATCTTACTGCCTGCCAAACAAAGGCATCAAGGCCGGAGCATTGCCTGACTCCAGGTTATGGTCTGACGGAGAATATTGAAAATACGAACTTTGTTCACTTGGCGAGTTAAGTCAAAGACGGCTTCTATAATCGTAATCATATTGTTCCCGTTGGTCTTTGTTTCGCCTCTTCAAGCTGATGGTCCAAATGGTCATGGGTCACCTGTGACTTGGTCACGGGTTTATGGGCCGGGAAGCATTGCATACGCAATGGCAGAGACCTTTGATGGTGGCTTCGTTGTTGCCGGCCTGGGTGGGGCGGGTGGCCGTGTTCTGAAATTGAATTCTGTTGGAAAGCCGGTGTGGGAAACGGACTATCTTCCAGCAGGATATGCGGGGGGAAGCGTCGAGGCCGATTCGATACAGCAGACCGCGGACAGAGGTTACATCGTAGCAGGACAGGCCCTATCCTCGGGGCCAAGGTACGCGACCGGGTATGACGCGTGGTTGCTCAAACTGGATCAGCAAGGGGGTGTTGAATGGAGCAAGACCTATGGCGGGGCTAGCGATGACAGGTTCTACACGGCTCAACAGACAACGGATGGGGGCTACATTATTGCAGGAAACACTGCGTCGATCAATTCTGGCCATGTTTTCAACGGATGGATATTGAGGCTCGACGCGGAAGGGAGCGTAGTCTGGCAGAAGGTCTTCGTGGGTGAAGACGTTAATTGGGTAGGTCAAACAATAGACGGGGATTTCGTCGGTACGGGAACAGTGGGAATGGACAATAGGGCGGAGTCCTGGGTGTTCAAGCTTGATCTTGAAGGAAGCATTGTTTGGCAGAAAGCCTACGATGTTGCCACACGCACGGAAGGCCACTCTGTCCACCAGACCCACGATGGAGGATACATAGTAGCAGGCGCCTCGTCCTTGGGCGGTCTGCTCCTTAGATTGGACGAAACCGGGGCCGTTCTTTGGGCTAGATCTCTCAGCGGAACCGGAATTACGACCTCTTCAGTTCAAGAGACCCTCGATGGAGGCTTCATTGTAGTTGGTAGGTCGTTACTGACTGGTCCATGGCTCATGCGACTGGACGCTCAAGGAGACATGTTGTGGGGAAAGCTCTACGGGGGAGGCTACTCCGCCCTGTTTGACGCTCACGAGGTAGACCGGGGAGGGAATGGCACAAGAGGGAGAGAGCCGGGAGAAGGCTTTGTTGCCGTTGGAACTCGTCTCTGCTGTGATGGCTTCTGGGTTCTTAGACTGGACGACCAAGGGAGCCTCGAAGGATGCCCGCTGGGACTTTTGTCCGATTTCTCTGATGTGTGGATCAGGAATGATGTCATCAATGTGGAGGATACGACACAGTTCGGTATTGATACAGGTCTTGCTGGGTACAGCACGGTTGTAGTCGTCAAGATACTAGAGGCTACCGCGGAAGCGGAGTGTCCACTATCTCCCAACAACTGACATTCATCCAGGCAACGAAAAGAGCCGTCCTGGCCAAATGAAAATGAGATCCGGAGACAGAAATGTTATAATTTCCGGTCGCCTCACCAATTTAGTCGTCATGCGGGAAATTTGGCCTTCAATTCGCGATAATGGAGCGAATGAACTCAAGAAAAATCGGAAATCTAGCTCTGGCCCAGTCTAGACCTGTGCCAGTTCAATTTTTAATTCTGCCCGTAGTGAACTAAAAAGGATGGTTCCTAACAAGCGCGCACATCAGTTAGTGAGCTTGGCAGGCTGCGCTAGGGGCTTGAAGCCCGCACCATATTATATTGTTGCAGACGCCCAGTTGGGAATTAGAAGCATAGTTGAGCCAAGGTCGAACCAAAAGGTGTTTCAAGCCTTGGAGGTTACAGAGTTTCTTAGGGAACTATTGATGGAGGGAAGTTTGGTCGAATACTACAAACGACACAAGGCCTTTCCTTGGAGAGAACTAGGTGCCGCTGAGAGTGGTGGAGTTGCTCGACCGGCCGGATGTCTGGGTAGCCAGAGGCCTGGCGAACCCTCTGGTCCGGGACCCGATTAGAACCATGAGCTTCCATGGAAAAGATGGGCTTGGAGACTCGAATCTTCCCTTGCCCAAAACCCGGCCCCCTGAGAAGAACGCTCTCGACCTGATATGGGAGTAAATCGCCAGTAGCAAGAGCCAGGGGGTTTCACTGATCGCAACCGGCCCTTTGACAAACATCGCAGCCCTCTTCACCAAGGACCCGGCCGCGGCAGGGAACCTGGCCGACCTGGTGATCATGGGCGGGGTCTACGGCCTAGCCCCGTACGGCATCGGCAATGAGACGCCTGTTGCAGAGTTCAACATCTACTCGGACCCGGAACTGCAAAGATAGTCTTCGAGTCGGGAGTAGAATTGAAGGCCGTTGGGTTCGATGTCACTATGATTCCTGAGGCACAGCTTTCACCGGGGGAATATGCGAGAATCAGAAAAGGCAGAACGAAGACGTCCAGGTTTGCCTCGCCGAATACTGGCACGGGCGATGCGAAAATGGCGCCGTTTCGCCCTTCACGATCCCATGGCCGTAGCCGTGAAGGTCATGCCGTCGCTGTTTGCTTTCGAGAAACGTCATGTTACAATGGAAACTAGGCGAGAGCACACCACTGGAATGACAGTCACAGACAGAAGAGACTGGCTAGGTGAAGGCAAGAAGCTGGGCCCGAAGGTTGCTCTCTGTAAGAACGTAAGCCAACGAGCTTTCAAACGAACACTTCTTCAAACACTACTCAGTACTTTAGTTCCATACAATAGCTCTGGTTAGCGTAATCCTTGTCGTGTCTTTAGATTTACTAGAGGCTTGTGCATCTCCTGCTTATATCTAAAATTAGAACTGTATGCACTGGTGTCTTTTCTGAGACGGAGGAGGGACGGCACAGGAATCGTCTACGACCTCCTCTACCTAACCCTCAAAAGCCCATCTAAGACCCGGATAAGGCGCGAGCTCGGTCTAACCTTTCGACAGTCGAGAGAGCTACTCGACTTTTTGGTCGAGAAGGAATACCTCGCGAGAGAATCGCGTGATGGGAACGCCGTGAGATACTCTACCTCTAAAGAAGGATACTGCCTCCTCTACTATCTATCCATGGTGCATGAAAAGTTAGCAGGGTTCTTTCCCCAGAGGAAAGGAAGAATCTTTTCGGGTTTGGCAAGGGCGGAAGTTGAGAGAGAACTGACAGAAATGTTGTTCAGCTTTTCACCGTCAGTGTCTAGCCTAAACGGTCTATCTTCACACAACGTTACAACCCTTTGACAGAGCAAGAGAGGGTATAGAGGCTTAGTCGAGAGCATTTTCAATGTGGAGCGTGGTTACTAGTCGAGCTATCCTTATCTTGCTGGAACTAGCTAGACAGCAGCACTAAGGTCTTGATGTTGCGTCGCTTCGGTGCCTTATTGAGAAGAACAAGACCTTCCCTGGTAATACTCATAGCACTGGTTCCCTTCGCATTTGTTTCTCCGGCCCAGGCTTGGCAGCAAGGGCGTGGAACGTCCGCCATCACATGGTCCCGGACCTACGTGCCAATAATAGGGGGCCCTGTTTCCATCCAGCTTACGTCGGACGGGGGGTTCGTAGCGGCAAGCCGTAGTGCTAATGCCTGGGTCATGAAAGCAAGCTTCTCAGGAGAACCAGAATGGGAAAAAGAATATACCCCCACCGGCTACACAAACACGCAAGCTGAATCGGTCCAGCAGACCCGTGACCAAGGATACATAGTGGCTGGTTACGCCTTGTCATTGGGTTATGTGACGAGCTTTGATGCTTGGCTTCTAAAGTTGGACCATAAGGGAAACGTTGAGTGGAGTAGGACCTACGGAGGTCGCGCCGGCGATGCCTTCGGCTCCGTCCAGCAAACTAGAGATGGAGAATATGTGGTGGCAGGGACTACAGAATCCTTTGGCCCGAATGTCCAGATCTCTGGCGAGACAGCCTGGGTTATGAAGGTGGACAGTAAGGGGAATGTGGTCTGGGAGAAGGACTTTGGAGCTGACCAGGCTCAGTTGGTGCGACAGACAAGCGATGACGGGTTCATAGTAGTAGGGACAGCCGCTGTTGGCAACCAGCCGAATGCCGACGCGTGGGTCTTCAAGCTCGATCCTAACGGTGGCATGATCTGGCAGAAAACCTTCGAAATCACAACCAACAACCGTGGATACTCGGCTCAGCAGACTCGTGACGGAGGCTACGTCATAGTGGCAGAGATACTCAACGGGTTCCTCTCCTCTGAGGCCCTGATTACCAGGCTCGACAGCCAAGGCAACATTCTATGGCAGAAACTTTACAACGGAGGCGGATTCACACAAACCTCTTCCGTTCTCGAGACCTCTGATGGAGGATTCATAGTAGCGGGCCGGTTCCTTCAGGATCACTTGGGACATGGCGCTGATGGTCCTTGGCTCTTAAAACTGGACTCGATTGGGAACATGGTCTGGCAGAAGACTTACGGGGGAATCAATGATTTCTTCTTTCAAGTCCAGGAGACAAGGAGGAGAGGGTTGATAGTTGCAGGTGCCTTGGCCACATATTGTTGTGGATATCAAGCCTGGGTTCTTAACATAGATAGTTTCGGGAACATAGAAGGTTGCCGTGGGGTTTCCCCTTCCAAGGCAACGGTTACAGATGTTGTGGTCGTCGCTACGAACGCGACGGTCACAAACGTGAACACGAACGCCCTCGTAGTGGAAACTGCCGTGACCGTTCAGACACTGTCTTCGACCTTGCATACCCTTTGCCTCGGAACTGTAGACGAGAAAGTACGGGAAGCTCCGGATAGAAACATGAACCCTTCATACGGTTGAGATAGGGTATCTCGCTTTGGTCCAAGTTCTCGCATTCGCACAAGTTACTCCAACACCCTTCCGCGGTCGGCGAAGCCTGTCACTCTCTTGATTTCGAAACATTCCGAGTTCTGCACTCCAATCTTCATCGCAAAGGAAACGTTTTTCATGTTGTGAAACTTCACAACGAACCGAGTTTAGTCCAGCTAACCCATGTCAGGGCAAACGTTCGTTCTTGCGTTCGTTTCAAAGAACGCGCCAAGGCGTTGTCGAGGTTCCACACAACCCCCCAGTTCTAATTTGGAACTCTTCTTATAAACGAGACAGCCGACTAGGGGCTTGAAGCCCACACTCACCTAAATCATCAGAGAGACGCTTGTCATTCGACATTGTCATTGACACGGGACAAAATCTGCAAAAGCCTTCTTCGGAAACTCGCCAAGGGAAGCCGTCTTGCCTTAGTCGGAGTGCTTTTGCCCTTGGTTACTATATTAAGCATGATTCCTTCCGCAAGGGCTCAGGCTGCCCCCACCTTCACATTTACAGTTGCTGGCGATTATGGTGGGATTTCAGCAGGTACTTGCGGCGGTACCAACACTGTTGACAGCTGTGGGCAGGCGGTAGCGAAAGGCATAGCTGCAACGAATCCTAATCCCAATTTCCACATAGCACTAGGTGACTTCGGCTACAACAGCACTAAGCCTGCAAACTGGTGCAGCAGGTTCAAGAGCTATTACTCCAACTTGGTCTTAGTAACAGGGAACCACGACACTTGGAACGGAGGTTTCCACACATATAGTGATGGTACCAACGGCACCGCATCCGACACGCTGACCACCGAGGATGGTCCCGGGTTCTTGGATTCCGATAGTGGATATGCATTTGCTTGTGGAGTACCCGCCGGGATAGACTGGGTTGGTAGCGGAACATCGTTCAATGGGGCATCAGATGACGCTTTCAAGTTCAAGTCCAAGCTGTTACGCAAGAGAATACTATATCGACTATCCGACTTCGAATCCTATAATGCGTTTCATTTTCATCTCGGCAGGGATAGGTGGCTCTTGGGCCAACTACGCGGGCGGCCCTCACTATAACTGGCTGAAGGCTACGATTGATGGGGCTAAGAACGCTGGTCTCTGGGTAGCAGTAGTACTGCACAAGAATTGTATTTCTGACGGAACTGATTTTCCAGGCTGTGTGTCACAATTTGACCCCTTTCATCTCGCTGTGAATGAAACAATTGGTCAATCAACTGGGGTGGATCTCTGGATAGATGGGCACGACCACACGTATCAGAGAAGCAAACAACTGACAAATCCGTGCTCCCAAACTTCAACTTCTCCACATATTGCCTCATGCACCCCCTTGACTAACGGCGGAGAC
>Ga0137379_10006124_pt1 | contig 11400 bp, 9 predicted proteins | sample SagtaG_18_FD_104812 | JGI IMG/M metagenome (GOLD analysis project Ga0137379, IMG submission 104812) | Vadose zone soil microbial communities from Sagehorn Ranch, Mendocino, California, USA - Sage2_L_80_16 metaG | ecosystem: Environmental > Terrestrial > Soil > Vadose zone | place: USA...
CGCCGAACTCTGAAACCGCGCGTCTCAAGTGACGTTCGCACTGCACCAGCCAAGCCTCGGTCGACTTGCCGCCTTTCGCCTTCGCCATCAAGTGCTCCGCGGCGAAAGCCGCCAACGTCGCGGGCTGGGGCAGTCCGGCCGCGCCGCGCAGGCGAGCCTCTCGAAGCGCTGCCACACGCTTCTCGAACAACGCCTCGGCAAGGTCGGGATCGCTAACGCCGCGTTTGGTGCCCGGGAAACAGAGCGCTTCGCGCCCGCCGCCCAAGTGGCGGAAGTCGCCGTAGGCGCGTGGCACTCCACCCTGTTGTCTCCAAGTGATGCGACTGCGTGATCGCCTCATGAGCTCCTCCCGTTTTGGGGCCTCGGCCGTACGCGTCGACCCAGCAACCTTGTATCGCGAGCGTTGGCGCGCAATCAATCGCCCCCCCGCGTCGCCCGCCAGGCGCTGAGGCTAACGGGTGCCACTTGATGCTCTCGACGCTGCAAAGCGAGGAAGGCATCCACCGCTCCCTCTGGGATCCGCCAGTCGCGGCCGTTCAGCTTGTAGGCGCCGCCGAGGCGCCCGTGTTCACACCAGTCGCGGATGGTGCTTGGGCTACGGTGGAAGCGGAGCGCCAGCTCGCCGACGGTGAAGTCAGCCTGCGGGGCCGTCTCCTCAACCCTGCCGCCCGCGACGGCCGCGAGCTCGAGCAGTCCGTCCCGCGTGAGCGTCACCGCGGCGCCGGGCGGGAGGCGCTCGGCCAACTCGCGGAGGCGGTCGGCGAGGCTTGTCACGTGGCCCTCAGGTCCCTCGCGTGGCCCTGGGAATGGGGCACGGTGTGCCGGAAGTCGATCAGCTCGGCGGTGCGGCGGCGAGTGGCGGGCATCGAGCTCCCGAACGGTGAGGCGGTGGCATGCACACCCCTTCACTAAGAAATAGGCCCGCAGGAGGCCGAGCGTGCCCGGCAGGGCTGCGCTACGGCGGGTGGCGGTGGCGAAGGGGGGAGGGTTGGGGGAAGGGCCTGGCCCTTGAGCGCCGGAGGCGCGAATGGGCGCAGTTGGGGGAGAATCGGGGCACGCGCACCGGCGCGTGCACCGATATCTCCCCCACTAGCTTGCACAAGCGAAACCAGCACGTGCTCTGGTGCAGGACGCCGGTGAGCGCAGTTTTCGCGGGACTCGAGACCAACACCATCTGGATGGACATCAGGACGCGACCTTTTGGTGGGAAGCCCGTAGCGAACGTGCAGGCGGTGCTGCGGGGTGATCCCCCGTTGACGCCGGTGTTCCGGTGGGGCGGCGGGCTTAGAGCGTCGCCCGGTAGCGCTCCCACTGAGGCTTCTGCTCACGCAGGAAGGCGTCGAACCTGGGATCGCTGCGGATATTGTCGAGGAACGGGTCGCGAGCGAAGAGGGGGTAGCAGGGCATCCCGCCATCGGCCACCCGATGGAGCCACTGGGCGGCCGAATCCGGCTGGTGCAGGAGTGCGTACGCCAAGGCGATGTGGTACCCGGCGTGATGGAAGTGGATGTATCCCTGCCCGTTCTTGACCGCCGTGTGGATGTCCTGCTCCGCCCGGCGCGCGTCACCTGCCTTGGCGTACCACACGGCGCGCGCGCTCGTCACGACGCCGCCCCGGTCCTCCGGATGAGCCCTCAGGTACCCTTGGATCAGCGCGAAGGCTGAGTCGTTCTTACTGAGGTGCAGAAGCACGAGGGCCATCTGATAGTACCAGAATGGCGCGTTGGCCTCGGGTTCGACCTGTCCCAGGAGCCTAAGGGCCTCTTCGTATTGCCCCTGATCCATGCGCACCTCTGCGACCCGTCGCAGGGCGCCGTCGAGGCGCGGTGAGATCGCGAGGGTCTTCTCTAACTCTTCGATCGCCTTGTCGAGGAGCCCGATGTGCAAGTAAACGTTTCCGAGACCGTGGTGCGCCTGATCCAGGTATGGGTCAAGGGCGATGGCGCGCTTGTATTCCTGGATCGCTCGTTCATGGTTGAATCGCCCGGGACTCGACCACTCCGGTCCGGGAGTCCACCACAGCAGGTTCGCCTCGGCGTGATGGGCCTCGGCGAGATCGGGGTTGAGCCTCAAGGCCCGGTCCGCGGCTACTTGGGCCCGTTCGAAGGCCGCGCTGTCGCCGCGGGCGAACTGGATCGTGCGCAGCAGGTAGGCGTGCGACAGCTCCGCCTGGGCGGCCGCGAAGGTCGGGTCGAGCGCGACGGCGCGCTCGAGCAGCGTGATGGCGACCGAATCGTTCTGTCGACTCGGCCGCTGCATGCGGATCTTGCCGCTCGCGTACAAGTCGTAGGCCGCGGCGTTGCTCGGTGAAGGCGTCGCTAGACCGCGCGGTCGCTCCCCCCGCTCCCCGGGAAGGAAGCGTACTAGCAATGCTGCAGCGGCAACAGCTGAGACACCCACGCCGAGCGCGAGTCTGCTCCTGCGGCTCCAGCGCCATGCATGCCTTGGGGGCTCTAGGCTGGGCGCCGCTAGGGCCTGCGCGAACTCGGCCGCACCGGGATAGCGATCCGCTGGAACCTTGGCCAGCGCTTTCAGCACAGCCTGCTCAACGCCGCCGGGTACGGTGCCTCGCACCGTCCGAATCGGAGCGACCGGATCGACCGCGTGGCGGGCGAGGATTGCCTGGGCCGTCGGTCCCGTGAACGGCGGCGTGCCGGCGAGCATCTCGTACACCACGCAGCCGAGCGCGTAGAGGTCGCTCCGCCCGTCCACACGCCCGTCCTCGGCTCCTTGCTCGGGGCTCATGTAAGCCGGCGTGCCGAGCGCGATCCCCGTTTCGGTGAGGCGGTCGCTCCCCGCGGCGCTGATGGCACGCGCGATCCCGAAGTCTGTTACGAGGGCATGGCCGTTTTCGAGCAGGATATTCTCCGGCTTGATGTCCCGATGCACCACGCCGAGCGCGTGAGCGTAGGCCAGGGCTTGCGCGACGTCGCTGGCGACTCGCAGGGCCTCGGATACCGGCAGCTGCGGCTCGCGCTCCAGGCGGTCCCGCAGTGACTCACCCTCGACATAGGGCATGACGAAGTAGGGCAGCCCATCCTGTTCACCCGAGTCGTGCAATGGGACGATGTGCGGGTGGTGGAGTTGGGCGGCGAAGCCGATCTCGCGCAGGAACCGCGTGGTGCCGACGGCGGCCGCGAGCTCGGGGTGCAGCACTTTGATCGCGACTGGGCGCCGGTGCTTCAGGTCGTGGGCGAGGAATACTGTGGCCATGCGGCCGCGGGCGAGCTCGCGCTCGACTCGGTACCGGGCGGCGAGCCCGGTCCGCAGCCGGGGCAGGAGATCCACCTCGGGTAGCGCAACCGGCGGCGCTGCCCCCTCCCGCGCTCGCACCGCAGCGACCAGCGCCTTCGTTTCGGCAGCCGGCTCGGCCTCGTACTCCTCGGCGAGCCGTCGTGCAAACACCTCATAAGCCTCCAAGGCGCCCGCCCGATCCCCGTGCCGGTCGAGCACGGCGATGAGGCGGCGTACCGCTGTTTCATCGCTCGGCGCGAGCTGCGCGGCACGACGGGCCCACTGGACTGCTGTGGTGAGGTTCCCTCGCTCCTCGGCTCGCTCAAGCAAGCCCCGCGCGGCGCGCGCGGCCGCCTCGCGGAACCGCGTGCGCTCCGTTTCGAGCCAGCGTTCGAACTCCGGGGCGTCCGAGATGAAGAACCCCTCCAGGAGCCCGCCCCGATACAGGTCGAGCGCCTCCCACAGTTGCCCACCGTTTAGCGTTCGGTCGAAGGCGGCGACATCGCACCAGACCTGGTCGAAATCGAGACCGATTGCCTCATCGCCGTCGCTTGTGACAGCCCCTGGACCCAAAGCGCCGCGGAGTACGTGGATGGCTTGGCGCAGCGCGTTGCGCGCACGCGCTTGATCGAGCTCGGGCCAGAAGAGGCCGAGCAGGGTGTCGCGGCGGTGCATTCCCTGTGGCGGGGCGGCGAGGTAAGCGAGGAGGGCAAGGCGCCGTGGCTGGCCGAGGAGGCTCCGCATCCTGTGGCCGTCGGGGCCGGTGAGGGCCAACCTCCCAAGCATGCGGAACTCGATCATGCCAGTCCTCGAAGACACACGGGCGCCTGCTGGCTTCCGTTACGGCGGGCGTAACGGTCGCAACACAAGGGCATAACGCGACCCCTGTAAACTGCCTCCGCCGTCGAAACCTAGTTCTCAGCCAGGGATGCGCAATCACACTCACAGGAGGTGTACCGTGATGCCAAGCAAGGGGCTCTTGAGCTCGGTGGCGCTGTTGGCGTGGGCGCTCGGGTGCAATCCGGACAGGGAGCCGTCGGGTCCCGATCTCTCCCAGCTCTCACCGCGGTTCGACGCAGCGGTGGAGTCTTCGGCGCCACTCATCGAGCACATCGTCGCACCCCAGACGACTGACCCCGCCATCGATCAGTTCCTCGACAACCACTACGTCTGGCTCGACACGACAGCCCAGACGAACCACAAGCTCCTCGTGTTCATGCCCGGCGCCGGCCAGGCCCCCGGGATGTTCCAGCTGGTGCAGCAAGAGGCGGCGCGGCTCGGGTACCACGTCATCGGCTTGTCGTACGTGACGAGGCTTGGGGGGCTCCTGATGGCCTGTCCGGACGATCCCGACCCCGCCGCGTGCTATGAGAACGTGCGTCTCGAAATCCTTGATGGGATCGACCGGAGCCCGCTCGTCAACATCACCGCGGCGAACAGTATCGACAACCGCCTTACCAAGCTGCTCCAGTTCCTCGCGGCGCAGTACCCGGACGAGGGGTGGGGCAGGTTCCTCCTGGCGGGAGCGAAGCCGAAGTGGTCGCAGATCGCCGTCAGCGGCCACTCGAACGGAGGGGGCGAGGCGGCGACCATCGCGAAGATTCGGCTGGTCGCGCGCGTGGTGCTATTCTCCTCCGTGACGGACAGCGTCCATGCGGATGCGCCCTCGTGGGAGTCCACCCATATCACGCCCACGGATCGCTACTGGGGGATCGCGCACGATCGCGATGCCTTCTTTCGGGCGATTCGCGCGGGCTGGGACTCGGTGGGCATGTCGGCCTTCGGCCCGGCCGTCGCGCCCGAGGAGAGCGAGCCGCCTTACGGGTTCACGCATATGCTCGTCACCGACCTGATGCCGCAGGGGGGATTCGTCGGGACGAACGCTCATGGCTCCCCCGTCCACGACCTGGACCCATTGCTCAACCCGGACGGCAGCTGCTGTGCGCCGCGCGAGATCTGGTGGCGTTATCTGCTCACGGCGCGACAGCCCGATGAAGACGAGCGTGAGACGGACGACGCTGCGGAACAGAACAGATAACGCGAGGTGGCGTCGGGGCGACGCATCGCCTCGACGCCTCTCGGCTCCGAGCGTCGCCCGCCACCGCTCGCACTGGGCTTTCTGCTAGCGCAGGAACGGGACGAACGCGGGATCGCCGCGGATGTTGTTGAGATTGCGATCGCTCGCAAACAGCGGATAGCACGGCAGGCCGTTTTCCGCCGTTCGGCGTAACCACCGCACGGCGGCGCGCGGCTGCCGCAGCAGTGCATATGCCGAGGCGATGCTGTATTGGATGTGGTGAAGTGGACGAATCCCCTCGCGGCCGTGGTGGGCGATGACAACGGGCCGACCGACATCGCCCCTAACGAGGGACACCTGACGATGAGTGCGCCCAACATGGTGGCGGCGGGCGGAGCCCCTGGGGCGGATCTCGCTGTCATGGGCGGCACGAGCCGTCGCACCGGCCCCGAGTCGCGTCAAGGAAGCTGCTAGTGGGAAGGTAAGTGCGAAGGGGCGGGAGAGGCGTCGAGGCTCCGTCGGGAGCCTCGACGCCTCGGGACCCGCGTCACAACCGCCGCGAATAGCTCACGAAGATCAACGTGCTCGCGAAATCCCCCCCGCCGTGTTTCCCGGTCTGCAGGTCCAGCACGCTCGCCTCGCGGTTCGCACTCAATCTGATCGGCGCGCTCAAGGTGAACTGGCTCGGCCCGGTCGTGAGAGACAGGCTGGGATCAAGCGAAATGGAATATCCCGGCCTGCGGAAGCCGGGGTCAGCGCCGCCAATGAGATCGCGGACCGGCTGGCCGTCGATTCGTCCGCCGAGACTGGCAGAGACGCCCTGCTGTGGCCACAGGGCGTACGCCAGCCCGAGACGTGCGGAATAGACGTCGGGCACGGACCAATAGACGTTTCCGCCTGGGTCCTTCGCGATGTCGCTCAGCTTACGCGGATTGATCAGGTAGGACCCGGTCAAATAAGCGATCCCGTTGTGGAATGCCTTCCGGTACGCTTGCAGCTGCAGGATGATGCCCCAACCGCCATCCCCGGGTTCGATCGATTGATCCACGGGATACTGGATCGACGTGCCGCCCGCAAGGAAATAATCGTCCGTCGCCTTGTGGGTTCCCGTGGGCGCCTTCACGCCGAGGCCGAGCGCGATGTTCCCCGACCGGTTGTGGGGGTCGAACAACCACCGGCTTCCGACCAGACTCACATCCCCCAGACCGACCGCGGTGACGGCGTGGCGGGCAGAGTCTGCATAGAGCCGCGACTGCATGCCGTACAGGAAGGGTAGCGTGAGGCTCAGGCTGAATCGATCGGTCACGGCGTACGACGTGGTGACGTCGACGGAGTGGAGGTTGATGATGAGCGGCTGGTTGGTCGAGAGCAGTTGAGTCCCCACGAATAACTGGTCGGCGTGGAGATGCCGGTACCCGACTGCGAGGCGCCACTGGTGAGCTGCGAGATCCGCCACCTGCAATTCGCCCTGTCCCCCCAAACTGGGGGTTGTAAAGCGCACCGGCATTCAGCCCTGAGCGAACGACTGCCTCGGAAGTGCGAGCAAGCCCAAGCCGATCGTGAGAACCGCTACCGCGTGAACGCGCATGGAACCTCCTCGTCCTGTCAAGTGCGGTGCACTACCGCGCCGGAAGGATTTCGGCGAGCCCTCGCCGCATCGTCTCGCTCGTGATCGGGCCGGGGTTGACGAAGCGCACGACGCCTTGGGCATCGATGAACACCGACGTCGGCACGCCGCGGAGCGCGTAGCGCTTGCGAACCTTGCCCTTCTCGTCGAATAGCACCGGGAAGGGCATCCGGAACTCGTCCACGAACTTCCGCACGTCCTTCATGCGCTCTTGATCCGTCAGGTTGATCGCCAGCACCTGTAGGTGCTGATCGCTGTGAGCGTCGTACGCGGCGATAATGTCGGACATCTCGCCGCGACACGGTTTGCACCAGGAGGCCCAGAAGTTGACAAACACGGGGCGACCCGCGTAATCAGACAGGTTCGCCGTGCCGCCGGCGAGCGTTTTCAACGTGAATTCGGGCGCCGGCGATCCCAGCGTCTGGGCCGTCAGCGGTCCTGCGGCGGTCAGAAGCGTCGCGAACGCGATCGGGAGGAGCTGCGAACCGAACCGCACGTTGGTCCCCTAAGACAGGACGCCGAGCTCCCGGATCGGGAGCTCGGCGTCTGCCGCGTTGCCTCGAACTAGGCTACTGCAACATGGTGCTCGCGCGCTGGTGCGTCAAGCAGGCGCCGTTCAGAGGGTCGCTCGGTAGCGCTCCCATTGCGCCTTCAGCTCCCGCATGAAGGCGATGAAGGCGGGATCCCTGCGGATGTTGTCGAGATTGGGGTCTCTCGCGAAGTAGGGGTAGCACGGCCAGCCGCCCTCCGCCGCCTGTCGCAGCCAGTAAACGGCACGAGCCGGCTGGTGGAGCAGGGCATACGCCGAGGCGATGTTGTACGCGGTGTGATGAAAATGGCCGAAGCCCTTGCCCTTCTCGATGGCGGTCCGGATGTCCTCCTCCGCGCGCGCTGCGTCGCCCGCCTGGGCGAAGAGGAGCGCGCGCGTGCTCGTGACCACGCCGCCGCGATCCTCCGGGTGGTCCTGCAGGTATCGCTCTATCAGCGCCGCGGCTTCCGCGTTCCTGCCGAGATAAAGGAGCGCCCAGGCGACGTCGTAGTTCCAGAGTGACTGATTGGACTCGGGTGGCACCTGCCGGATTAAGCGCAAACCGTCCTCGTATCGCCCTTGGTATACGAGGGCGACGCCGATGCGGCGGGTCGCGCCGTAGTTGCCCGGGTCGATGGCGAGCGTTCTGCGAAATTCATCGACGGCCTTGTCAAGAAGGCCGAGGTGCAGATAGATGTTGCCAAGCTGATGATGCGCCTGAGCCAGGTTCGGGTTCAGCTCCAGCGCGCGGCGGTCCTCCTGAATGGCCGGTTCGGGGGCGAACAGGCCCGAAAGGTTCGACAGCACAGACGCCCGGGCGAAGTGAGCTTCCGCGAGGTCGGGGGCGAGGCGCAGCGCTTTTTCCGTAGCCACCCAGGCCCGCTCGACCGCCGCCGAGTCGGCAGGCGCAAAGAGGTTGACTCGCGCGACGTACGCGCGGGCCAGCTCTGCCTGGGCCATCGCGAAGTCTGGATCGAGCGCGACCGCCCGTTCGAGCAGGGTGATCGCGACCGAATCGTCCTCGCGGTTTTCACGGCGCAGCCGGATCTTCCCGCGGAGGTAGGAGTCGTATGCCTCGAGATTCTTGGTCGGTATCGTGCGGAGCGCGTGCTCCTCCGACGGGCTCAGGGGCAACTCGAGGGCCGAGACAATGCCGCGAGCCACGCGATCCTCCAACACGAACCGGTTCTGCACGGGTTCCTCGAATCGATCCGCCCATAGCTGATATCCCGTGGCGGCCCTGATCAGCCGCACGTCCACACGCACGACGCCTCCCGCCTCCTGCACGCCGCCTTCCACCACGGCATCTACGTGCAGCCCCCGGGCGATCTCCGCGAGCGGCTTGCTGGTCCCGCGGAACGGCGTCACCGATCCGCGGGCGATCACCAACAGCGACCTGATCCGGCCGAGGTCGGTCGTCAACGCCTCCGTGAGTCCATCAGCGTACCACGAGCGCAGGGTGTCTGCGGAGAGGTTCGCGAGCGGCAGCACGGCGAGCGATCGAACACGGCCGGTAACGGGCGTAGGCCACAGGCGCCCGCGCCAGCCGCCGGTGTTGGAGAACACGAGCCCGGCGACGACGGCGGCGATCACCGCGGGCCACCACACGCGATGCCCACGCGGGGGTTCGACCGCTGACGCAAGCGGTGTGGCTCCGCTGAACGCCAAGCTTGGCAACTCTACCGGGGCCGCGGTCTCCCGTGCGCGCACCGCCGCGAGGAGCGCTTTCGTCTCGGCGGCGGGCTCGGTTTCGAGGTCTGCAGCGAGTCGCTTCGTGAATTCCTCGTAGGCCTCCACTGCACCGGCGCGATCCCCCAGCCGGTCGAGGAGCGTGATGAGGCGGCGCAGCAGCTCCTCGTCATGGCGGGCGAGTCCCGTCCCGCGACGGGCCCACTTGGCGGCTGCGGCCAAGTCGCCCGCAGCCTCGGACTGCTCCACCAAGGCCCGCGCGCTGTGAGCGGCCGCCTCTCGCAGCTGACCGCGCTCGCTCTCCAGCCAGCGCTCGAACTCCCCCGCGCCCGCGATGAAGAACCCATCGAGCAGATCGCCGCGGTAATGCTCCAACGCCTCGTGCAATAGACCTGCGGCGACCGCGCAATCGAAGGCCACGACATCGCACCAGATCCGCTCGAAATCGAGCCCAACCTCCTCGTCTCCACGGGTCACGATCACGTCGGCGCCTAAAGCGTCTCGCACCACGTGGAGCGCTTGGCGCAGCGCCGCGCGCGCGTGCTCCTGGTCGAGCTCCGGCCAGAACAGCGCGAGCAGGCTGTCACGACGGTGGAAGCCGCGTGGGGTCGCTGCAGCGAGATAGGCGAGGAGGGCGAGGCGCCGGGGCTGCCGCAGGACGGCTCGAACTTCGTGCCCGTCGGCGTCAGTGAGGCTCAACGTCCCAAGCATGCCGAGCTTGATCATCCGGGGCCTCTGCGACGCGCGGCGGCATCCCGAGGCTCACGCAAGCTTGGAGCCGCCGTTACCGCACGACGTGACGGTTGCGTCACAGGTGCGTGACGGGTCCGGCTGAAACTGACTCCGTCAACCTCGAAGGTACCGGTTGGTTCAAGTCTCGGCAATCAACCTCAGGAGGAGTCCGATGAAACCGATCGAGAGAATCACCCTGCTCTGCGCGCTCATCGCGGTGGCCGACGCGTGCAGTTCGGACAAACACGTGCTCGGCCCTAGCGGTTCGAAGCTCCTCACGGCCGACGCGGCCGCTGCAGACCAGCCTGCATACGGCCCCTGGGGGACGCCAGTAAACCTCGGCCCGGTCGTCAACTCCCCGTACAACGACAACAGTCCGGCGATCTCCAAGGACGGCCTCAGCCTGTACATCACCTCCTCACCTCTCCCCTCACCTCCTGGCTCCCGTCCGGGAGGTCGGGGCGGGGCCGACATCTGGGTCTCACAGCGGCCGACCACCGACGCCCCTTGGGGCGAGCCGGTTGACCTCGGGCCGAATGTCAATTCGGCCGGGAACGACGGCGTCCCCAGCCTCTCCACCGACGGTCACCGATTGTATTTCCACAGCACCGGCCGAGGCGGCTGCGGCGCCGCGGACATGTTCGTCTCCCGGCGCCAGGACAAGCGGGACGACTTCGGCTGGGAGCCCCCCGAGAATCTCGGCTGCGTCGTGAACTCGCCATTCGCCGACAACGGCCCGACCATCTTCGAGGACGACGCCACGGGCATCACGACGCTTTACTTCAACAGTCTGCGACCCGGTGGGCTCGGCGACGTAGACATCTATGCGAGCACACTCCAGGCCGACGGCACCTTCGGCTCAGGCGTCAACGTGTCGGAGCTCAACAGTCCGTTCGCGGACGACCGCGTTGCCATCAGGCGCGACGGGCTTGAGATCTTCGTCTCCACCAATCGCCCAGGTGGCGTTGGCAGCCAGGACATCTGGGTGGCGACGCGTGCCACCACGCTCGACCCGTGGTCGCCGCCGGTCCCACTCGGTCCAGTCGTCAACAGCCCGTACTTCGACGGTGGTCCGGCGCTCTCGTTCGACGGGACAGAGCTCTACTTCTTCTCCGAACGGCCGGGCGGCTTCGGAGGGCGCGACCTCTACGTGTCGACGCGCGCGCGGCTGCGCGGGCCGGACGTGGCAGAGCATGCCGAGGCTGCCGACCGCCGTCGGGAAAGGAACGAGCGGCCCTAATGCCTCCGCGGCGGAGGGCGTGCCGCTCCCAGGACGATTGTGCCACGGATCGGCTTGCCAGCGAGCGTGGCCGATCATCTCGTGATAGCGCGGCTGTAGCAGCGGGAACAGTGCCACAAACAGTGCCAACGCCCGCGTTGCGGGCCGGTGCCGACCGGCGACCGGCGCAGCTAACTCGTTCAAAACACGACGGCCGGCGTTGGAGAGCGCCGGCCGGGTGCGTTTAGAAGGCTGCTGCTCTATCCACCTGAGCTACGGGCGCGCGCAGGTTGCTCCACAACCTAACACGCGCCGGCTGTCGGTCGAAACCTAGGCGACGATCAGGGCTGGGC
>Ga0137379_10006127_pt1 | contig 11398 bp, 7 predicted proteins | sample SagtaG_18_FD_104812 | JGI IMG/M metagenome (GOLD analysis project Ga0137379, IMG submission 104812) | Vadose zone soil microbial communities from Sagehorn Ranch, Mendocino, California, USA - Sage2_L_80_16 metaG | ecosystem: Environmental > Terrestrial > Soil > Vadose zone | place: USA...
ATCAAATGGCCGAGTACGTAAGGGAAATTACTTCGTCGCCACGCGAGCAATTTAGGATGTCGGTAATTGGATTGTTCGGTTCATTGCTTAGACGGGTTCACTATGTGCGGCGTGAAGACCATGAATGGTTCTCTTACGACCCCGATGCCTTAAGAGGCCCGTCCGCTAAGTGATGTGTCGCCTAGCTCTAAGTGGAACAGACAGGCCTCTACTGGGGCGCCATTTCAGACTCAGCATAGCTGCTGTTCACTAAAACGTTATGCGGCATAAGGATATCGGTAGTGAGTGATACTTATCTACGGCGCTACACCGACATACCGGCGCTCATTTACCTACTGAATGAGCGGCAGATTACGCTCCTCGATCCCCAGTCTTGGGACGACAGCAACGATTCTCACTACCTCGCCTTGTATCAAGAGAAGAAGAAACTCGAGTCTGTTTTGGCGCTCTGCTTCACTCAGGCCAGCGAGACCTATCACCATTGGCGTGTATTTGCGAATGGATCAAGCGGTGTCTGTATTCGCTTCAAACGCCCAGAATTGCTCAGGGCAGTAAAAAAGCAGCCAGGCTTACGAACTAGAACAGTTACATACCTAACATTAGAAGAAATTCGAGACAAGAAACTTGCGATTCGTGATCTTCCATTTCTCAAGCGATGGGCATTCGAAAATGAAAACGAGCTCCGGATGATCTACGAGTCAAAGGCAGAAAACATCTCAAAGCTCGATATCGCTATCCCTTTATCCTGCATCCACAGGATCACACTGAGCCCGTGGGTTCACCCGGCGTTGTCCCCGCATATTAAGCGAATGCTCAGGTCTATTGAGGGCTGCGGTGCACTTGAAATTGTAAGATCCACGCTAATCGGTAACATGGAATGGAAGAACCTTGGAGAGTCTGCCGCATGACCGCGTTAGGCGACCAGGCCTAGAGGACACGTGGTAGATCAACTAAGGGACTTCGCTGACAGTAGACTCATCAATGGCTGCATCTACTGCGGCGGACGTGAAGAAACCAGAGACCATGTCCCTTCGCGCGTATTTCTGGACTTTCCCCTTCCGACAAATCTGCCGGTCGTTCCAGCATGCAGGGCGTGCAACAACGGCTTCTCTCGCGACGAAGAATACTTGGCTTGCTTGATCGAGTCAGTAGTCGCGGGCTCCACCGATCCAGACCATATTCAGCGACCAGAAGTAGCGGACGTGCTGCGCAGAAGCCCGGCATTACGCTCACGTATAGAGGCTGGAAAAAGGATCACTGGCGAGCAAGTGGCCTTCGATATCGACCAAACCAGAGTTCGGAACGTGATTCTGAAACTTGCGAGGGGACATGCGGCGTTCGAACTCAGTTCGCCGTGCCGTGAAGAGCCAAGCGTGTTGAGGTGGTGGCCGATTCCGCTGATGAGCGAGGAGGAGCGAGATTCTTACGATTCCGCCCACGTTACCCAGATTTTCGGAGAGGTGGGTTCTCGTGGAATGCAGCGACTCCTCGTAACGCAACTAACGCTCAAGTCTCCAACTGGTCAGTCGTCAACACTAGGTCTTCTTGTCAACGACTGGGTGGAAGTTCAGGATGGTCGCTACAGGTATCTGTCCGTCGACGACGGAGCCGAAGTTAGAGTCAAGATCGTTATCAGGGAATATCTTGCATGTGAAGTTTCATGGGCTAACTAGATGGTTGGACCGATTAACAGTTTTGGGTCCCACGGCTAACGGCGACTAATTGTGAGAAGGTTGTCGCCTAACAGCACACCCCACGCGGACGCGAGTGCCGTGCCTTGCAAAGGTCTGCCGGCGCGCGCCGGTGGGCGTGGACGCTAGCCGCCACAAACCATGGAAATTTTGGCGCTACTGTTCATTGTCGTGATCCTCGTGATTCTTCTATCTGGATATTTCAAGACTCACGTCCTGAATCCTTCGTCGCTTCATGACAACGAGCTAGAAGACTCCTTCATTGAACTCAAGAAGCTCATTCTGGTGACCAGCGCCTACGACGCCGAAAAAACCTACGAGAAGCTCTATGACCGACTCACGACAATACTTGCCAAGGTCATTGAAAGGCACCGGCACTTTGCATTAGATATAGAAGCACGAAAGGAACGTCTTTCAACCTGGTCCTTGTTTTTGCCCCAAAAGCATCACACGAGCGAAGGTCTCCCGTATACCACCTATGCCGTGCCAGCCGATCTTCCGCTAGAGAGCTTGGAACCGGACGTTCTTCTATATCTGTGCTTCTTCCTATATCTTGGCGGCATCGTAAAAGACGTGGGGACAATCGACAAAGATACCGACCTGATGATGAAAATTCTTGACTACCTCATATCAGAGAAGGACTACATGCCCGCTCGGTTCTTTAAAGGCCTCGTCCTGAAGTATGGAATCAAGATTTATCAGCCTTCGAACCTACCAGAAGCCCGGATACTTCTGGAGACAGCCGCGACAAACGGTGTGGGTGCAGCTTCCATCGAGTTGCGGCGATTCGACAAATTTCGTGAACTCGATGGGATTAAAAGCATTCACGGCTAGCCGTCACTTATGTTCCCGCCGTCCTTGCGCAATTCGCGCGAACACATGACCGAACGAAACGATCCGCACGATCTGGTGCTCGGGACAGCATAGCCGTCATGCACAAAGCAGATAAAAGAAGCGTCTTATCACTTTACACCGGTGCGGGTGGGTTGGATCTTGGTCTAGAAGAAGCTGGATTCAAGACAGTACTCTGTGTCGAGATGGACCCTGACTCACAGAAAACGATCAGGCGAAACCGTCCGGCTTGGCGCCTATCCGATCCGAATGATGTCCATTCGATCAGTCCAAAGGAAATTTTGCACCAGACAGGATTGAAGCCACGACAACTAACGCTCCTCGCGGGAGGCCCACCCTGTCAGCCATTCTCGAAATCAGCATACTGGTCGAATGGAGACGGTCGAAGGCTGAAAGACCCGCGCGCTCGAACATTGCGAGCGTACATCCGCGTAGCAGAAGCAGCACTTCCGAAAGTATTGCTGCTGGAAAACGTTAAGGGCCTTACGTATGCTGGGAAAGGCGAAGGAATTAAGCTGCTAAGACGCGAGATAGCCGCTATCAATCGTCGTCATAGAACAAAATACAAGCTTCAAACTATCCACGTCAATACAGCTGACTATGGTGTTCCTCAGATACGTGAACGCGTATTTCTTGTGGCAAGCAGAGACGGCAAAACGTTGCGGATGCCGATGCCAACGCACGGTGAAGGTGATGGTCTCAAGCCGTTTCTAACCGCGTGGGATGCGATCGGCCACTTAGATCGAGATACCTGGTCAGCTAAACGCAATCCCACGGGAAAGTGGGCTGCGCTACTGCGAAGCATACCTGAGGGTCAAAACTACCTCTGGCACACGAAACAGAACAAAGTCCTCGGCGGTCAGCCGCTCTTTGGCTGGCGCACCCGCTACTGGTCTTTCCTACTTAAACTAGCCAAAGCTCATCCTGCTTGGACCATTCAAGCAGAGCCAGGTCCTGCAACAGGCCCATTTCACTGGCGAAGTCGTGTTCTGTCAGTAGAGGAACTGTGTAGGCTTCAGACTTTTCCGAGTGGTTATCGCATCATGGGTGCTCGGCGATCGGCGCGCCGTCAGGTCGGGAACGCGGTGCCAAGCGTGATTGGCGAGTTATTAGGGCTGGAAATTCGGCGCCAGTTTTTTGGCGAGCGGGTGCGACGAACGCTCAGGTTATTGCCCCGCCGGCGCCGTCAACCGCCAGCGACCGAAGCTGTGTCTCGAGTGCCGAAGAAGTACCTAAAACTCCGAGGGCACCATCGAGACCATCCCGGCCCCGGACGAGGCCCGGGTGCCCGGCTGCGTCAAAAAAAGTTAAAGACTTCGACATAGCCACGTCAACAAATCGGGCCATCTCGCGTTCCTTGATATCTATCGTCTTGTTTACGAAGCTTTCGCATGTAACCCACTCAATAAAGTCAATCGCATGGCGTCAAGAGGAGGGAACGCGCCGAATTGGGATCTCGAGCAACTCGAGGTCATTATGGACGGCCCAGCGAGCTGGCAGCTCGTCACGGCCGGCCCTGGCGCTGGCAAGTCCGCAGTCGCATGTCAACGGGTTGCATATCTCATTGACGATGGAGTTCCCGCATCTCGAATACTGCTGATTAGCTTTACGCGCACCGCTGTAGCGGAAATTCGCGATCGCGTCGCCTCGTACACGGCCACCGACCAGAGCGCTCGCAGCATTCGCATTTCCACGATCGATTCGCACGCATGGAGTCTGCGCTCTGGTTTTGATGAGGAACCGCTCCGGAATGTGCTCGGAGACGGATCATACGATCTTAGCATCTCACGCACGGTCGAGCTGTTTAGACAGCGACAACCAGACCTCTGCGACTTCATGAGCCGCCTCGAACACTTGATAATTGATGAGGCGCAAGACGTTGTTGGTATTCGAGCAGGCCTTATCGTAGAGATGCTCTGTTGCCTATCGGATACCTGCGGCGTCACTATTCTCGCCGATCCAGCGCAGGCGATCTACGAGTTTACGACGGAGGAAGGAGTCGCCTCAACGGAGAATGGCTCCTTGCTTTCTCGTCTTCAATCGGAAAGTCCACGACCACTCGAACACCGAAAGCTCACTCAGATCTATCGTATCCAGAATAGTGACCTCATGGACCTCTTTCTCCGCACAAGAAAGGAAATCGAACTCGCAAACAGTGCAGCCGGACATGTCGCTCGGATTCAGCAAACCATTCGCGAAACCTGTAGCAATGACATTGGCGTCATGAGCTATTCAAACCTTGCGGATTTCCTCATAGCAAAGCAGGAAGAATCAATGCTGGTGCTATTCCGAAACCGCGCGGATGTGCTCTTCGCATCTTCCTATTGCTCCGTCGCCGGCGTTGAACACCGTTTACGGATGTCAGATCTACCGGGAGTGGTTCGGCCGTGGATTGGATGGTTATTTGGGGAGTACCTTGAGGCGTTCATAAGTAGAGAGGAGTTCGACAAACTCTGGAGGGCGCGAAGCGCGCTGGCGCCCACCGCATTCCAAGGCGAACAGCGGGATGAGGCTTGGGAGCTGCTCCATCGCTTAGCGGCTAGTCAAAGGTCACGAACGATTGATATGGTTCAACTGCGTCGAATCGTCGCCCGGTCTCGTCCCCCCATTGAGCTTTGCTACGCGGATTTAGGCACTAGAGGACCGATTCTCAGCACGATTCACGCGTCAAAAGGTCGAGAGGCAGACACTGTTGTCTTGTTCATGCCATCGGCGCGCGAACGGGCCGAGGATAAACCCGATGGGGCGGATACCGCCGAGGTCTTCGAAGAAGGACGTGTTTACTATGTCGGAGGTACTCGAGCTCGAAAGATGCTTATTGCCGCGGGTAACAAAGCCACCGGCGTCGGTTATCTCGACTCCAAACGAGTTTATCGTTTCTCTGGCCAGAACAGAGCCCAGATGGAGATTGGACGTCAGGGAGACGCGGATTCCCTTGCTCATCTAGCATGGAATAACGCGCTTGACATACAGCGCATTCTCGCTACTTCTGTCGGACGTACCGCCAAGGTTGTTGGGCAAGCGTCGCCAGAACACAACTATGCTGTTAGGCTAGTTCTTGAGGAAAAAGGAGCGGATGGAATCACTCGATATTTGGACATCGGCCAACTGAGTGAATCCTTCCAGTACGATTTGAGAAAGCTATGGAGTCAGGTTGACAAACTGGGAAAACTGAAACCACCCTCGACCGTCCCTCATCTTTATCTCGTAGCGGTAACAACTGTAGGGCTATCTGAAGAACAGCGCGGAGCTGTTCGACCGCCATTTAACAGAAGCGGTCTTGCCCTAGCCCCTATCGTGAAGGGTTTTCCAATGATCCAGTTCCTATACCGGCACGGAAGAAGGTATGCGTGAGTACGCAGTCCTTTCGCGATCGAATTGTGACTCGTGTGATTGAGGATCTCTTCGGGCCACTTTCGGTTAACGAAATTCTTTCGGATCGGCCGACTCAACGATACAGTACTGGGATTCTTTACCCGCTTGGATCTCGCATCGAAGCTCAGGAAGATGAAGATGGGAATCTCGTGGCGAATGTCATTGAAGACACCGCTTCCGCTCCAGATGAAGGAGGAGTCTCTCTACTGGCAACGCATAAACCTTCCGTTGCTGGCCTATCGTTTGCAGTTCAGCCTGTGGATACGCGTACAACGCCTACGATCGAAGTCGAGATAGACTGCGCACGCTATAGGCGATTCGGCGTCAGTGATACCGGCGAGGAAGTCGAAGGCGACCCGAAAGATCGTGCCCATGAGCGTTGGTGCCGGATGCCGTTGCACACCACAGTATCCGTGGCCCTTCAGACAGGCGAAGCGCGGATTAACCTTGCGGCTCATGGTATTGAAGGTCTCGAGCTGTATACCTTAGTGACACCACATGCCGGTGTGACCACGGTTACCGCCGCGCTTTCGAATCAGAAACTCCGCGGCGATTCATCTGCGTTCGACGAAGGACAACATTTCTTTCAAGTCGAATTGCGCGTGACAAACGTTTCGAAAGGATCGTTCGCACCGAGGCCATCACTACGTGCTCAAACCGACGACGAAAGCCGCACAGCTGCTCTTATTTATCGAGGTGTGAAAGAGTACGTAGTAGGCCATACTTGTTCCGCACAAGCCGTGTTGCGGGAAAGCAGTATCGTGTGCCTCAAAACTGATTGGATCCCCGCTGTGGTTGTCCACGGAGTAAGTGATCGCGGTGACGGCATCTTTGACTCTATCCGCAATAACACGGAACGGCGTCCCCTAGAGGCAAGGTGGCTGGCTGAGGCATCTCCTAAGGCTCTGACTGCTGGACTGGATGACCTTGTCGTTGCGTATCTTGAGTGGATAAGACGCGAAGAGCAGCGGGTGTCGTCGCTTCCTACCGAGTTGCAGCCTCAGGGGCGCAAACACATTGAGGATTGCAGACAGGGTGCGGCTAGGATGGCGGACGGGATCGCTGCTATGCGCGGTGATGTGAACGTATCCACAGCATTCCAATTAGCCCAGACCGCCATGCTTTTGCAGTTTGGGTGGACGCGTGGTGGTGAACCTCTCGTTTGGCGCCCATTCCAACTTGCATTCCAACTGCTGGTCCTTGCCTCCGTTGCGACGCGATCCCACCCGGATCGCGAGACGATGGATCTCCTCTGGTTTCCGACGGGTGGTGGTAAGACAGAGGCATATCTTGCTCTGACGGCGTTCGTCATCTTGCTGCGGCGGCTCAGAAAAACGGACCGCGACGACGGGGCAGGCGTCGCAGTTCTAATGCGGTACACGCTCCGCTTGTTGACGATTCAACAATTTCAGCGGGCTGCCGTCATGATTTGCGCATGCGAGCTACTTCGTAGGCGTGGAGAAGCTAAGGCGGCAGGACTTCCGACGCTCGGCAAGACGCCGATCAGCATTGGTCTCTGGGTCGGGGCGGCAGCAACACCGCTCACGCTCAAGGACGCTCTTAATCGGGCGCCCGGTGACCCTAGCACCCCTGAACAGCTGACCACGTGTCCTTGCTGCGGTGTAAAGCTGAATTGGAGACTTACACCGAGAGAATCTTTCGTGGAATGTTCCTCCGATACCTCAAATTGCGAGCTCGCAGCAACTGGAGCAAGACTTCCAATTTGGACGATTGACGAAGAAATCTATCGCTACGCGCCATCTCTTGTCATCGGCACGGTAGACAAGTTCGCTCAAATTGTTCGCAAGCTCGAGACGCGCGTGCTCTTCGGCCGCGGCGTTCCATATTCTCCCCCTGATCTTATCATTCAGGATGAGCTTCATTTAATCTCTGGACCACTTGGGTCAATCGCCGGTCTCTACGAAGTTGCGATCGATGAGCTCTGTCGACGAGATGTGACTCGGCCAAAAATCATCGGCTCTACAGCAACAATTCGCCGCGCAAAAGATCAGATTCGTGCGCTGTTCGATCGTGCGACGTACCAATTCCCTTCTCCAGGACTCGACGCTGAAAATTCGGGGTTCGCTGTGACTGACTGGGAACACCGCGGCCGGCTCTACGTAGGGCTCACCACGGCGGGGCGTTCCGCGACATACACGTTACAGGCACTCATCGCTACGTTGCTGCAGGCAGCGAATGAACCAGGCGCATCGGAAGACGAGCGGAATTACTACTGGACGCTGGTTGCCTATTTCAATTCCCTTCGTGAGCTCGGCCGTGCCCTCGTCCTAATGCAGGACGACGTACCGATTTCAATAGCGCAATATGCAGGTCGTAGGAGAGAAGCACCACGTCGAATTGAGGCACCTGCTGAGCTAACGAGTCGTGTTCGCTCCTACGAAATACGCGACATGCTAGACCGTCTAAACAAACGTGCCGATGATCCCGAAGCAGTGGATCTACTTGTGGCGTCCAACATGATATCCGTCGGGATGGACATTCCTCGGCTAGGGCTTATGGTTGTGAATGCGCAGCCGAAGACCATGTCGGAGTACATCCAGGCGACGAGTCGAGTTGGACGAGGTGCGGTCCCGGGCATCGTGATTACGATGTACAACAGTATGCGTGCACGCGATCGTTCTCATTACGAGACGTTTGAGACATGGCACCGCTGTCTCTATCGCGACGTTGAAGCAACAAGCGTTACGCCATTTGCATCGCGAGCACAGGATAAAGCTTTACACGCAGTCTTGGTGGCCCTTGTCCGGCATACTGTTCCGGGCATGGACCGCCGACCCGTTCTCGACGACATCCGACGCGCTGATGTGGAACGTATTGCTGGCTTAATCGAGAGCCGAGTGGTGCGGGTTGATGCAGCCGAGCGAACTATCACTTCGCAAAAGCTCAAACATCTAATCGATGAATGGGCTAGTCGGAGTGACTTGCAAACGTATTGGGACGACTACGAACGGAAGACGAGTTTGTTGATGTCCGCTGAACAGTTTGCCGCCAAAGCTGATGTAGACGCTGACTTGGATGAGGAAGGCGCACGGCGGGCGCTATGGCCCACACCAAACTCAATGCGCGAAGTTGAGGCAGGCACTCCGTTCGTTCTGCGGTCTGTACTACGAAGGGAGGGGAGCTAGTATGGCCAATGAGCTTGGCGATGTAAGGAGGAGCCAAATCATAACCACACACGGCCCCGGCTCTATCGTTGACTTTCGGGCAGGCGGTTATGGGGGTGCAGGTGTATCGGTAGTTGCTGCGGGGCTGGAGGAATGGGACCGATGGGCACCTCCTCCGGGGCTCGGACATCCACAGACTGTTTACGAGCCTCGCCTTCAGAAACAGCTCGACGTAGAAGGGTTTCGCCTTCCCCCAGTCGCACCGCAAAAGGCGCCTGGCGTGTATTCAAATAGGGCGGGAAAACTGGTTGGTGTTCGATTTCCACGGTGGCTTCAATGTCCTCAGTGCCACTTGTTGCGCCAACCCAGGTCATGGACTGAAGATGCGGGCGATCCGGCTCTTTACTGTGTTAGCTGCTCGGACAAAGCCGGTGGTCGAAACCGGGTGCATGTGGTGCCTGTTCGATTCATCGTCATCTGCGATAAAGGTCACCTGGATGAATTTCCTTGGAACTGGTGGGTAAAACACGCCGAGAACTGTCCGCCACAACATGACCTTCGACTCGAGGGAAGCGCAACCGCCGGACTGGCTGGTCTCATCTTGACGTGCTTGGGGTGCGGCGCTAGGCGCTCGATGGACGGATGCTTCGGGCCAGACGCTATCCCCGGTCAATGCCATGGCCGACGGCCGTGGCTAGGAACAGATGCAGACGAAACCTGCATCGTGAAACCGCGCGTAGTGCAGCGTGGGGCTTCCAACATCTATTTTTCTGCTGTTGAGTCTGCGCTTGATATACCTCCTTGGTCCGATGATCTCCAAAAGAAAATCGGCATGCGCTGGACTGTTCTGGAGCGGGCGCCAGACAAGAACGCTCGTCGGCTTCTGATAAAAGCCTTTAGGCTCGCCGATATTGCGGGGAAGCCTGAAACAGAGCTGGCTAATATCATCGAAGATCGCATTACGCGTCTCCAATCGCCGGATCGAAATCTACGATGGGAGGAGTATCAGCAATTCATACAGCACACACAGCCATTTGGTGAAAACACCGAATTCGAGATTCGTCCGTCCCCCGCGCCGCCTGAGTTCGCCGGCTGGTTACAGTCTGTCACTCGGGCAACACGCCTTCGGGAGGTTCGCGCCCTCCGCGGCTTTACACGCGTGTTTCCTCCCGCAGCCGGCGAAGAAGACCGAGTTGCTGAACTCTCCATGAATCATCTAGGCTGGTTGCCCGCTGTCGAAAATCGAGGCGAAGGTATTTTCATTCAACTGCGAGTCGATCGAGTGCGGCAGTGGGAAAAACAGCAGGACGTTGTGCAACGTGTTGCAGTGCTGCAAACGGCCTACGAACAGTCGTGGCGTGATCGAGGTAGGCCGGGGGCTCCGCCTAAGAACGTGACGCCGAGGTTGCTCCTTATCCATAGTCTTGCACATGCATTTATCCGACAGCTTTCTTTGAGCTGTGGTTATAGCAGCGCATCAATTCGTGAGCGGCTGTACGTAGACAGTGAAAATTGGGAGATGGCGGGCTTACTCGTATTTACTTCATCGCCCGATGCAGATGGAACGCTTGGCGGGCTGGCACGACAAGGAGAGAGTCGCAATATCGTTCGCATTTTTGAGGATATGCTAGCCGCCATGACGTGGTGCTCGTCCGATCCGTTGTGTATTGAGGGCATCCACTCGATGTCCGAACCGGCAAATGGGTCCGCTTGCCACGCGTGCTTGTTGGCGTCTGAAACATCTTGCGAAGAATTCAACCATTTTCTTGATCGAGCATTGTTGATTGGTACACCAAGTCAACCTACGCTCGGTTATTTTCAAGACTATCTTCAACAGCTTCGTGCTTAAGGCGAGTGTGGAACCACACGACAAGCGCCTCGGCCAGCTGCGGAAGTGAAGCCTTCTTGTTACTGGCGCTACAGACGAGCCTTTAACATAGCGACGATTCGGGCGGTGATTCGGGTCGGGTCACAGAGTATGTCGGTTTCCCAAACTCGGACTACGTGCCATCCAACTGCTCTTAGTCGAGCTGTTATGGCGCGATCGCGCTCTACGTTAGTACGGATTTTCGCTACCCAGTAGGGAGCGTTGTGACCTGCCTTCAATCGGGCGAGCCGAGCCTGAAGATCACGTCCGTGCCAGAAGTCGCCATCACAGAACACAAGCATTTTATGCTTGGAAAAGACAATATCGGGGCAGCCCGGTAATTCCGGACAGTTGACACGATAGCGCAGACCGCGCCGCCATAGCTCACGACGGAGAAGAAGCTCGCAACGCGTATTCTTCTTCGCGCTGCTTCCGCGCGCGGCCTTCGTAGCGCGCTGCGAAGCTGAGGTGAGTGTCAAAAAGGAAGG
>Ga0137379_10006133_pt1 | contig 11388 bp, 7 predicted proteins | sample SagtaG_18_FD_104812 | JGI IMG/M metagenome (GOLD analysis project Ga0137379, IMG submission 104812) | Vadose zone soil microbial communities from Sagehorn Ranch, Mendocino, California, USA - Sage2_L_80_16 metaG | ecosystem: Environmental > Terrestrial > Soil > Vadose zone | place: USA...
ATAAGCACAATAAAGCGGTGGTATGCCAAGAGTTGAAACAACACACAACATGGAGCTTAGAGGCAAAGCAGCATATCTCACTCAAGCTGTTCTCTGTCATATAGGTTGGGTATTTTGAGGGGTTTTCCACATTCAGCAAGAGCTTACCCCCAAAGGCGGGGTGGAGTGCTGGCTTCAGACAAGGGGAGGAAACACCGCCTAGCATGGGTTGAAGGGCTGCCGTTCCGTGCGGAAAAATTCCAGTATATCGTCGAGGTAAACTGCGTCCTCTTCTTCCATATTGATCACCCGGTTCCACCATTTTGCCGGGGTGATGGCACGAGCCATGTACGCGGTAGCATTACCGAAACGCTTGATTTGAATGTCATAGGGATTGCCCGCCTGCTGTTGCAGGTATAGCATCCCATTCAGTTGCGAAGCCGTGAGTACCTTCTGAATACGACGGGCAAGCTGCCTGGTCATGACTGGAAGTTGCATGAGTCTGCTTTCTTCGTGTAAGTTCTTCGGATTGCACCTCAAGATCGAAGTCAGCCTCTAACTGCCCGCTCACTTCGCGCACATGGATATCGTGAGCATGCACGCCCTGTAGCTCCGCCAGGTAGTGAATCTGATCGACCACCGTTTCGCTCGGTGAGGCGGTTGGTTCAAGATGCACCAGCACATCTACCTCGCTCTGCGGGGAGATGCTGCACGCTGCTAGAATGGCCGCCCTCTCTACGCGTTCGCTCAATTCATGGCTTTGTTCGAATTGAACCTTTCTTAATTGTATGGAATCATGCAAGCGAGGGCAAGGAGCAAAGTGACCAGGTAGCGCCGCAGATTACTCCTACGAGAAGAGAGCGCTCAGTACACCCCTGGGTTTATTCACCACCCTCGTACTTGAACGAGACCTCCATCTTCACCCGGTAGGTCAGAGGCTTTCCAGGCTCGATGTGGACGTCCTGCTCGGTAATGCGGGCGACCCGCAAGTCCCGCAGTGTCTGTGAAGCGCGCTCGATGGCGGCTGCAGCCGCCTTCTCCCACGACTCATTACTGGTGCCCACCAGCGCAATTACTTTGTACACACTTTCTGCCATGTTGCTTTCCTTTCCTTTCGTTCAAGTTACATTTGTTCGTGGTCAGTAGCCAGTTTACTCACTCCTGAGCATTGATCTGCAGTTCAACACGTGTACACGTGTTGTTTTCTGGACTTCTGCTAGCAAAGTGTATCACATTCAGGCGTGTGATAGCTTTCATCAAGCCACCCAGTAATGCCCGATAAAGAGCACAATATTCAGCGCCAGCAACGACAAGGAAAATACAACCACCACCCAGTGAAAATGTTCTCGTTTGCCCCAGAGGGCGAAAATGGCGGTGACCGGGAACAGGATCATCGTATAGCGAGGCAGCGATGTCAGGGGTTCGGCGCTCTGCGGGAAGCTGAGGGTGAAGAGCACTATTCCCAGCGCGAAGAGCGCGTAGTGGAGTGGTATTCGCCTCCAACCCAGGGCTAATGCTGCCAGTGGGATGAGTGTAAAGCTCAGATCGAGCAGGTTTTGTGAGTATGAACTACCAACACCCGACGTAACGAAGACCGAGCCGATTGAGGAGACGATGCCAACCCAGGGAAAGGAGAGCTGACGGTGCCAGTGAAAATTGGCTTCCTGTGAAATGAACATGAGCGCGTTGCCTTTGGCGAAATAGAGGTAGATCATGTAGGCGATCACCCCGCATGGAATAAGCAGGATGGGGGCGAGCGCGTTGATCTTTTGCCTCCAGGAATGCAGGCCGCGCTCGGCAGGTGACCAGAAACGCTGCACATAGATCACCAGAAAGGGAATCGCCAGGATAATGCCCGTTGAACGGGTAAATGTTGCCAGGAAGCCGAGCAGACCGGCCAGCCACCAGTCAATGGCTTTGCCCCTGCGCAGTGCCAGGAACAGCGCGAGGCACAACAATACAAAGAGCGACTCGGTATAGCCAGCGAAAAAGAAGAGCGCGTAGGGCGAAAACGCGAAGTAGAAGAGCGCGCGGCGGGCGATCCCCGCTTCAAAATCCTCGGCCAATAAGTGATAGAGCAGCACGAGCGCGAAATAGAAGCAGATATTCGCCAGCAACAGGCCCGCGATATAGTAAGAGTTGGGAAAGAAGCCTCCCAGCAGCAGGCCGCCGAAGTGTTCTAGCAAAGGCCAGAATGGGAAGAAGGCGGTATCGGGTATGTAGGTATAGCCATGATGGGCGATATTCACGTAGGCGACGGCGTCCCAGTGGTACCACACGCGCAGGCAGAGGTCAAAACTGGTAGAGCAATCGAGAGGCATACTCTTATCTTTTGGCGGAAAGACCACGATACCAAAGTAACTGACAAGCAGGATCACCAGGCGGCTGAGCCCAAAGACCCAACCGGCCTCTTTCCATGCAACTCTTACTGCATTCATATACTCATCCAATCTGTTCGTTATCTCATGCAACCCAGAAGTTCCCTGCAAAGAATATCGTATTGATCACCAGGAATGCCAGCGCCAGCGCCATAAAGACGCGGTAGAAATACTTGTTTTTACTCCATACCGCGTATATGACGGTAATCGGAAAGATCGAGATCATATAGCGCGGCTGAGAAGTCAGTGGCTCCAACGTATGCGCGGGGAAACTGAGCGCGAAGACTGCTAGCACAATGGCAAACAGGCGATAGTGCCAGGGAATGCGCGTCCAGCCTGGCGCCAAAGTGAGAAGCGCGATCAGGACAGATGTCACGTCTAAGATGTCTGCTATAATCAGAGATGTGTTAACCGAGAAGGCATGTATAAGCAAGCGTACTGTATCCCAGGGCCATGTGAACTGGCGGTACCAGATGGTTTCTTCTTCCACGCGGAAGATCAATGGACTGCCCTTAATTAGATACAGGTAGAACATATAGGTGAGTATCGCCGCGGGAATGAAAGCGATAGGGGCAAATGCGCTCAGTTTCTGTCGCCAGCTTGTCTCACTGCGCCTGGTCCCTCTCAAGTAGTGATAATAAAACATTCCCAGATAGGGAAGCGCTAGAGCTATGCCCGATGAACGGGTCAATACCGCTAAATATGCCAGAATTCCCGCAAGCCACCAGTCTGCTGGCCTGCCGCGCCGCAGCAGTAAGAATACCGACAGGCACAGGACGAGGAACAACGGTTCGGAATACCCGGCAAAGAAGAAGAGGGCGTAGGGTGAGAAGGCGAGGATAAATAAAGCTCGTCGCGCGAGCGCCAGGTCAAAATCCTTGGACAGCAAGTTGTAAAGCAGGACAAGCACAAAATAAAACAGGATGTTGGCGAGTATCAAGCCAGCGAAATAGAATGAGTTCGGGAAGATGCCTCCCAGTAAAAGACCTCCCAGGTATTGAACGAGTGACCAGAGCGGGAAAAAGGCCACGTCGGGTGTGTGTTTGTAGCCGAAGTAGGAAATGTTGAGAAAAGAATTCACATCCCAGCGCCGCCAGGAAAAAACAAGCTGGTTGACGGCAGGCGTCGAGAACCTCCAGCGAACGTTGTATCCCAGTTGCTGCGCATAGCCAGCGGAAAGCTGTGGGAGTACGTAGACGCTGAAACAGGTGGCGGTGAAAAATAAGAGGCGACTCAGAAGGAAGACCTTCCCAGCCTCCTTCCAGGCAGTTTTATGCACTTGCGCAGTTTTATCATCTACGGTTTTATCAACTTGCATTCAGATAGGACCTTATCTTCTCAGGCAACCTGGATTGGCGCTATTTCCTATGACTGTGTTTATGACGAATAGGAAAGTCCTCAGGATACGCAAGGGCCGAAAGGTAATACATTCTCTACTTGCACCGGTGGAAACAGTGAAGACGGCTTGCAGCTCTGAATTTCCAGAAATTCAAGCGACCCACAGATTGCAGATAAATGAGATAGTAAAGAGTATGAAAAAAGCGAGAGAAAACGCGAAGTACCATTGATGGAAGCTCCTCCTTTTCCCCCAGATACCTAAAATGACGAAAATAGGGAAGAGAATCAGCAAATAGCGCGGCTGCGAAAGCAGGGGGCTGATGCCCTCTAAGGGAAAGCTCAACGAGAACGTGGCTAAGGTCGCCGCGAAAAGACGATAATGCAATGGAATGCGTTTCCACCCAAAGCCCAGCACAAGTAGGGGAAGAAGTGTGAAAACAAAAGACACCAGGTGCTCCAACAGGTAAATCCATGACGGAGCGACGAAGAAGGCCTTGATCACCAGGTAGCCGGTGGTCCAGGGAAAGCTGAAGTGGCGATTCCAGTAATTTTTTTCGGCCAGGCTGAAAATGAAAGCATCGCCTTTGGTAAAGTAGAGGTAAAGCAGATAGGCGATTACGCCCATAGGAATCAAAACAATTGGGATCAAGGCGTTCAGCTTTGCGCGCCAGGTATGCTTTGCGCGCTCGGAAGGTATCCAGAAGCGCTGCACATACAATACCAGGTAAGGGATCGCTAAAAAGACGCCGGATGAACGAGTTAAAGCCGCGAGAAACCCCAGCAATCCTGCGAACCACCAGTTTCGTGCCTGGCCTCCCTGCAATACGAGAAAACTGGCGATGCACAGCAGCACAAACAATGACTCGGTATAGCCCGCGAAGAAAAACAGCGCGTAGGGCGCAAAGGCCATGTAGAAGAGGGCGCGCCGGGCAATAGCAACATCGAAATGCGCTATAAGCAACTTGTAGAGCAAGACAAGCGCGCAGTAAAAGCAGAGATTAGCAAGCAGCAGCCCGCCAATGTAGTAAGAGCCGGGGAATATCCCGCCGAACAGAAGGCCGACGGGCCACTGGAGCATCGGCCAGAGCGGAAAGAACGCCGTATTTAATTTATCCGCGTAACCCTGGGCGGAAATGGCCACAAAATGCGCTACATCCCAGCGATACCAGGAGAAGAAGAAGGCGTTCAGGCTGGAGGGGTCATCGCTGTAAGGAATGTTCTGGTAGGGCGTATGCAGCGCCGCGCTCTGGCTTTTGATGAAAGGCAGCAGCTCCCGCAGGGAAAACATAGTGATGGCGCTTATGACGAGCAGCAATAAACGACTGAGTAGAAAAACGCGTCCAGCTTCTTTCAATGCCTTCTTCCCTTGCTGCATGCTTGTTTCCCCTGAGATGCTCATGCGACCCACCTTCCATCAACGAAAAGAGTTAGCGCTTCCCCTCGAAGATCATCCGCGTTACCGTGTTTTACCGATCACCACCTCGACGCTATAGTTCTCCAATTTCTTCAATGAAGTTGGCGCAATGAGTTCACGGTAGACCTCGTGAGGCACGTGTTCAGGAAGCTGGTTAGTCTCGATTACGAGCGTATCAGCCAGCGTATCCGCCTGTATCGTTGCCCTATAGCTATTGAGCAGCGAGGCCAGTTCCTGGTCGGTGTACAGCGCCAGCTCGATGTGATCTTCGATATTGAGGCCCGCCTTCTTGCGCATATCCTGAACGTAGTGTGTCAGGTCGCGCACAAGGCCCTCTGCACGCAGTTCTGGCGTGATCGTCGTCTCAAGCGCGACGACGTAGCCATGCTCTTCCGCCGCGACGAAGCCTGGGCGGGCGGTGGCAACCACTTCAACCTCATCCCTGGTTAGCTCGACCTGTTGGCCGTCAATGGTGAACCTCAACATGCCTGTCTCATTGAGGCTCCTGGCTGCTTCCTGCATTCCGCGCGCATCGAGCGCCTTGAAGGCTGCCAGGATTTTCTGCACCAGTGGGCCGTATTTCGGTCCAAGCACTTTCACCTGTGGTTTGAGCGTATACGCCAGCATGTCACTATCGCTGCTCATCAAGTGGAGTTGCTTAATATTCAGTTCTTCAAGCACCTGCTCTTGAAGACGCAACAAGGCCTCTTCCTCGGCCTGATTCGCGACGCGCACATAGAGCGCGTTCAAGGGCTGGCGCACCTTGATCTGCGCTTTCTCGCGCGTCGAGCGTCCCAGGCCAACGACGCGCATCACCAGGTGCGTTTCGCGCGTCAGCGTTTCATCGATCAATTCTTCGTGAACGGTCGGCCAGTCGCACAGGTGAACGCTGGCCGGGGCTTGCGCGTTGACGCTGCGAACGAGGTTCTGGTACAGCTCTTCCGTCACGAACGGCATGAATGGCGCGAGCAAGGTGACAAGCGTGGTCAGGCACTCATAGAGCGTGAGGTACGCGGCCACCTTGTCATTGTCCATGCCGGTTTTCCAGAAACGCTCGCGACTGCGACGCAGGTACCAGTTCGACAAATCCTCCAGGAATTCCTGGACGGTTGCCGCGGGCTTTGAACTGTCGTATTGCTCTAGCCCATCCGTGACCGTGCGAACGGTCTGCTGTAACTCAGAGAGAATCCAGCGATCCAGTTCGCTGCGCTCCGCAACTGGCAACGTGTAGCGGGTCGGATCAAAGCCATCGATATTGGCGTATGTGACCAGGAAGCCGTAGACGTTCCAGATTTTATCGAGTGTCCTGCGTACCAGCATCCACTTCTCGCTCAGGCGCACCGGCAGACCCGTCCGCGCCGCTTTCTCCATATCCTCCTCGCTGGGGATACGCGGGAAGTTGAGGTTCTGTTCGGGCACGTGGCTGGTAAAGAGCCAGCGCATGGTATCGGAGCCGACCCGTTCAGCCGCGTCGTCGAACACCACCAGGTTGCCCTTCGACTTGTGCATGGGCGTACCATCTTCGCCCATCAGCAGGGCGTAGCCGAAGAGCGTTTTGAACGGCGTCGTTTCCTCCAGCACCGTACTCATGACTAGCAGCGAATAGAACCAGTTTTTGAACTGGCCGGGGAAGGACTCCGTGACAAAGTCCGCCGGGAACCATTGCCGCCAGTAATCGGGATCCGTGCGGTAGTTGAGCGTCGAGAAGGAAACGATGCCCGCGTCTAGCCAGGGGTTGCCGACATCTTTGATGCGCGAAACCTCCGCGCCACAGTGCTTGCAGCGAATTTTGACGGCATCCACCCAGGGACGGTGCGGCGTGTGGCCCTCGAACTCTTCCCAACCCGCCACAGCGCGCTCCTTCAACTCGTGTTCGCTGCCGATGACCTCAAAGGTACCGCATTGTGGGCAGTCGTAGATGGGCAGCGCCAGTCCCCAGTAGCGTTTCTTGGAGATCATCCAGTCATCCATGTTGCGCAGCCAGTCCATCTCCCGTTCCAGGCCGAAGGCTGGAATCCACCTGGCCTGGCGTACCACGCTCATGATCTCGTAGCGCAATTGGTCCATCGAGATGTACCACTCATCCACCAGGCGGAAGATCAATTCCGTCTTACAACGCCAGCAGATGGGATAGCGGTGTTTGTAGCTCTGCGGGCGGTAGAGCAGGCCTTTCTGGGCCAGGTTCTCCGCGATGGGCTGCGCTACTTCTGACGCCGTTTGTCCTGTAAGCCAGTCGTAACCCTCGGTATAGACGCCAAATTGGTCTACAGGCGCGATGACGGCCAGGTTGAACTCTTTCGAGAGCGCAAAGTCTTCGCGGCCACAGCCGGGGGCGATGTGGACGATGCCGGTACCTTCGGAGGCACTGACATCCTTCCAGGGAATGACCGTGTGCACAACATCCTTTGCCGCCGGTAGTTCATCGAACGGCCCCCGGTAGCGCCATCCGATCATCTCGCTGCCCTTAAGCGTTTCAACCACGTGATAATCGCCCTTGTCGCGGCCTTTGAGGGCTTTCAAGACGGGCAGCAGGTCTTCTGCGAGGTAATAGAACTCTCCATCCTGCTCTACTTTGACGTATGCAAGGTCAGGGTGAACAGCCGCCGCGACGTTGGCGGCGAGTGTCCAGGGCGTGGTTGTCCATACCAGCAGGTATTCGCCTGGGCGATCCAGCAGGGGAAAGCGCACATACAGGCTGAGGTGGCTGGTCTCTTTATAGTCCTCCGAGAGCGTTTCCATGTTGGAGATGCCCGTAGCGCAGCGCGGACACCAGGTCATCACATCGTGCCCTTTATAGATCAAGCCCTGTTCATGGCACTTTTTCAGAAACGACCAGATGGTGTAGTTGTTTTCGTCCGAGAGCGTGTAGTAATCGTTGCCCCAATCCATCCAGTAGCCAAGGCGGATAGACTGCTCGATCATGCGATTGGCGAACTTGAAGACGCGCTGTTTGCACAACTCCACAAATTCGGCGATGCCGAAGGCCTCGATATCCAGCTTGGATTTGAAGCCAAGCTCTTTTTCCACTTCGACCTCGACCCACAGTCCCTGGCAGTCAAAACCGTTCTGGTAGCGCTGTTTGCATCCCTGCATGGTCTTGAAACGTTGGTACAGGTCTTTGTATGTGCGCCCCCAGGCATGATGCACGCCCATGGGGTTATTGGCGGTAATTGGGCCATCCAGGAACGAGAATTGCTTATCACTATGGTCGTTGCGATGCAGGTACTGCTGCAATGTCCCCTGCTTGTCCCACCACTCCTGGATGGCCTGCTCCAGCGCCGGGTAGTCTACGCGGTCCGCGGCTGTTACTGGTTTGAATACATTCGATTTCACTGTCACCCTGGTCTCCTCGATCAATCTTCTAATTTAATCTCAATACGTTTATTGATCTTGCCTTTATTCTCGGTCTTAATTATCTTGATGCCGCGCACTTCTTTGGTATGGTTGACGTGTGTCCCACCGTCGGCCTGCAGGTCTAATCCGACGATTTCAACGATACGCACATCCTCGATGCCCGGCGGGAGCAGGTTAATCTTTGTGCGAATCAGGTCCGGTATGGCAAACGCTTTTTCTCGCGGCAGCGTATAGACGCGAATCGGGTAATCCGCCTCTACCGCCTCGTTCACCTTCTCTTCGATGGAGGCGATGCGCTCCTTGTTGAGATTCTCCATTGCGAAGTCCATGCGGGCCTTATCTGGGTACATCTGTCCCCCGGTGACCTGGACGCCGAACTCCTTCCAGATGGTGCCGCAGAGGATGTGCAGCGCGGTATGCGTCCGCATCATCTGGTAGCGGAACTCCCAATCGATGGTTCCAACAACTTCGGTGCCTATGGGCGGCGGCAGGCGATCAAGTGTATGCCAGACCACATCGTCGCGCTTGTTTAAGGCGATCACGCTGGCTTCTTGCTGTCGATTATCCCAAGTAATGGTGCCGCGATCGGGCATCTGGCCGCCCCCGCCCGGAAAAAACACGGTGGCATCGAGCGCGATCTCATCACCGTCAACCGCGACAACTTTGGCGCTGCATTCATACGTGAAACTATTTTCATGATAGAGCAGCTTTGTTTGCATCTTGCATGCTCCTGAACTAAACGAACAACTCAAAAAAATGCCCCCCATCCACTGTAGGGACGAGAGGAACTCCCGTGGTACCACCCTGCTTAGCCATAGTATTCCGAAACGATAAGATGGCTCGCTCATTTGATGTTTTTCCTTCAAGGTAACGGGAAGGTTCCGGCCCGGCCTACAGCGTATTATCCCTTCAACCGGGAAGCTCGAGAGTGATATTCAACGACTCGCCTGTATCCGCTTGCACCCTGAGCGGACTCTCTTCAACAGGGTCGGGTGGCTTACTCGTTCCGTCTTTGCCTCTACGAGGCTATTTTACCATATATGGCAATAGCATAGTTCTGTTTCTGCTAGCTTGATTCTAGCATATTGGGATGAGAAAGACAACGCACCCTCTAGGACTCCTGTATGGTTTCATTGTTATATTCATATACATCAGTTATTATGGGTAAGGCTACTATTAGGTCGAGTAAAAATCTAAATGAATATGTTTTTGTCCCTTTACATGAGAGAAATTCTAGGTTTTAAGAAGGGGTTTGCAGGTGAACAGTCTTATTGGAAAGAAATTGGGAAATTATCGGCTAATGCGTGAACTGGGAAAAGGTGGGTTTGCAGTGGTGTATCTGGGGGAACATGTGCATTTGAAAACGCTAGCGGCTATCAAAGTATTGCATCAGGTACAACTGTCAAATGATGAAGAGGAAAGGTTCCGGCAAGAAGCCATAACTATTGCCAATCTCAAACATCCGCACATTATACGGGTCTTAGAGTATGGTATACAGGAGAGCACCAGTACACCTTTTCTTGTAATGGACTATGCGCCCATGACTTTACGGCAGCGTTACTCCACAGGAACCAGATTGCGACCACGTGAAATTTTGCCTTATGTCGAACAGGTTGCTGGTGCCTTGCAGTATGCTCACGATCGCAAGGTGATTCATCGCGACGTCAAGCCAGAGAACATGTTGCTGGAAGAAAACAACAATGTTCGGCTCAGCGATTTTGGTATTGCAGTCGTGTATGCAACGTCACGCGCCGCGAATACGCAAGACAAGTTTGGTACCCCTCATTACATGGCGCCTGAACAATTTCAGGGCAAACCCTTGCCGACCAGCGATCAATACGCGTTAGGCATTGTTGTCTACGAATGGCTCTGTGGGACTCGCCCTTTCACTGGTTCAATCGCGGAGCTTATTCGTCAGCATGAAAGTGCTGTCCCCACATCGATGCGTGAGAAAGTGCCGTCCCTCTCCCCGGCAATTGAAGAAGTAGTAATGAAAGCTCTGGCCAAGAACCCATGCGAGCGCTATGCGAGCGTATCAGACTTTTTCCTGGCTTTTCAAGAGGCTTGTCAGGGAGAGCAGGCAGATGACGATGCTCAGAACACCATCGCAATGTCCTCACAAACACCTCAATCTCGCTCACCAGTAGCTGCTGTGAAAGCGCGCGCAATGCCTGTCGTGGCGACTCCGCCGGAGGATTCGTCTGTGCTCTGGAACGTTCCCTACCGCCGCAACATGTTCTTTACGGGACGCACACAGGTACTCACCTTGCTGCATGACATCTTCTGCTCAGGAAAGGTGGCGAACCGAACACAGGCCGTGAGCGGACTGGGTGGTATTGGAAAGACGCAAATTGCGGTTGAGTTTGTATATCGCTACCACAGCGAGTACGAGGTCATTCTCTGGGTACGGGGTGATACGCGAGAGAAGATGCTTTCAGATATCGCAACTCTCGCCACCATACTCAATCTGAAAGAGCAGCACAATGTCACCGAAGCGGTACGGTCCTGGTTGAGGAAGAACACAAAGTGGTTGCTAATTATCGATAACATCGAGGATCTCAGGCTCGTACAGACGCTTCTTCCTGCAACGGTTCGTGGCCATATCCTGCTGACGACACGGTCCCAAACGACAGGAAATATTGCGCAGTGTATCGATCTGGAAAAAATGACATTGGAAGAGGGATCCCTGTTTCTACTAAGGCGCACAAAGATATTGGCGCAGGATGCAAACCTGCAAGATGCTTCGCCGGCTGATTGCCAGGGAGCGAAATCCATCGCTGAAGTTCTCGATGGTCTGCCCCTCGCGCTCGATCAGGCCGGGGCATACATTGAAGAGACTGGATGTAACCTCTCTAGCTACCTCAACAGCTACCAGACCGGACGTAAGAAGTTGCTCAACAGGCGCGGTGGCTTTGATTTTGACCA
>Ga0137379_10006143_pt1 | contig 11381 bp, 7 predicted proteins | sample SagtaG_18_FD_104812 | JGI IMG/M metagenome (GOLD analysis project Ga0137379, IMG submission 104812) | Vadose zone soil microbial communities from Sagehorn Ranch, Mendocino, California, USA - Sage2_L_80_16 metaG | ecosystem: Environmental > Terrestrial > Soil > Vadose zone | place: USA...
CCTCGCAGCACCTGCCGTAGCGAGCGACCGTGTCGCTCGACAAACCCACACCCTCAACCACACCGAGCACGGCATCAGCCAGCCCGGACACCATCGACCCCATGGCACTATCCTTTCACTCGATGAACCGCCGGTTCGGACGAACATGGCGGCACCATCACCATGGGCGGAGAACGTCAAGGAAGAGGTCCCATGCGCGCAACTGACGCGCCGGATTATCCCGACAGGCGACAGTCACGAGAGTGCGTCATCCCAGGTCACAGGCCCATCACGCGTGCAAGGAGCGGGCTTCGGAATAACCCGAGAATCGGAGTAATACCAGTTATTCCGAGATCGGAATAACTGGTACCTGTCAGCCGTCCCTGAGCTGCTATCGCTGGCCGCTCAGCGGCGCGAGCAGGCGCAGCCGGCGAGGAGGCAGGCATGAGTGCGCTCGCCCCGACCCTGGAGGCCTACTTCACCCAGCGGCTCATCGGCCAGCGCCGCGCCAGCCCGCACACCGTCGCTGCCTACCGCGATGCCTGGCGGCTGCTGCTCGGTTTCGCCGTCGGCCGGGTCGGCAAGCAGCCCAGCCAGCTTGACATCGCCGACCTGGACGCCCCGCTCATCGCCGATTTCCTCACCTATCTGGAGCAAGAGCGCGGCAACAGCGCCCGGACCCGCAACGCGCGGCTGTCAGCCATCCGCTCGTTCTACCAGTACGCGGCGCTGCGCCACCCCGAGCACGCCGCGCTGATCGCCAGGGTGCTCGACATCCCCGCCAAGCGCTGCCAGCGCACCGAGATCCGCCATCTCGACCAGCCCGAGATCGACGCGCTGCTCGCCGCCCCCGACCCCGGCACGTGGACCGGGCGGCGCGACCACGCCCTGCTCGAGGTCGCCGTCCAGAGCGGCCTGCGTGTGTCGGAGCTGACCTCGCTGCGGCTATCCGACGTCCACCTCGGCACGGGCCCGCACGTGCGCTGCGAAGGCAAAGGCCGCAAAGAACGGTGCACGCCGCTGTCCCGCCAGACCGTCAAGATGCTGCGGGAATGGCTCGAAGAACGCGGCGGCTCGCCCGGCGACCCGCTGTTCCCCACCCGATGGGGCGCGCCGCTCAGCCGCAGCGCCGTCAGCCGCGTCGTCGCCCGGCACGCCGCGGCCGCTGGTGCCAGCTGCCCGTCACTGAGCAGCAAACGGCCCACGCCGCACATCCTCCGGCACAGCTGCGCCATGTCCTTGCTGCAAGCCGGCTGCGACCTGGCCGTAATCGCGTTGTGGCTGGGTCACGAGCAAGTCGGCACCACCATGCGTGCCTACCTGCACGGCGACTTGTCAATCAAGCAGCGGGCGCTGGACCGGACCCGGCCTCCGGACGTGCAGCCAGGACGATACAAGCCGCCCGACCAGCTTCTGGCCTTCCTCAACAGCCTCTGAGCCGGTAATTATGCGACCCAGACAGCACCGGGCTCGCAGGTCCGAGAGGGGGCCGCCCCATAATCCGGGGCTGCTCATAGGACCCGCTATGCGGAATTCCGCATAGCGGGTCATAGCGCAGCTCGACCCGCCGCCCGGTCAGGGCCGGGTCGACCGCGTAGGAGTTACCTATTGACTGAACTACCGACGGTGTTCTTCTGTTCACAGGACGTGCCGACGGCAGGGTGATTAGGGTCACCGGCCGTGAGCACTGCGGGGGATCGTGAGCGGGACCTGGCGGCACTGAGCGTCCCGCGGGCAGGGCGGGTGGAGCAGACCGGCAGCCCGTGGGAGCCATGCCGGCTGATCGGGCCCGACGGGGCGGTGGTCGGGCCGGCGGGCGAGTACCTGAAGGAACTGCAGGCTGGCGGGCGGACCGGCGCCACGCAGCGCTCGTATGCGCACGCCCTGTTGCGGTGGTTCCGGTTCTTGTGGGCGATCGGGGTGCCGTGGGATCAGGCGACCAGCGTCGAAGCCCGCGACTTCTGCCGGTGGGTCCAGGTTGGCGGCAAACCGCCGGCCCGGCACTGGCGGTGGGCAGAAGACAGGCCGGCAGCCCGGCCGACGGCTGCGCCGGCTGTGAACCCGGTGACCGGCAAGGCCGCCCCCGGCCGCTGGTATGCGCCAGCGACCGCGGCGCACGGCGAGACCGTGCTGCGCGAGTTCTACGCGTTTCACCTGGATGCGGGGACCGGGCCGATGGTCAACCCGTTCCCGCTGGTCCCGGCCCGTCGGCGCGGCCGGGCCCGAGCGCACCGCAACCCGATGGAGCCCTACCGCAACGAGCGGGCCGGGCAGTACCGGCCCAAGCTGGCTGCCCGCCGGCCGCGGTGCATCCCGGATGAGAAGTTCAACGAGCTGTTCGCCGGGCTCGGATCGCACCGCGACCGTGCCCTAGTGGCGTTCTGGGTGTCCACCGGGGCCCGGGCGGCCGAGTTGCTGAGCGCCCGGGCCGGTGACGTGGATGCCGGCCAGCAGCTGATCACGGTGATCCGCAAGGGCACCCGGGCGCTGCAGCAGCTGCCCGCCTCACCGGACGCGTTCGTGTGGTTGCGGCTCTACCAGGCGCAGATGCACGGGCTGGTCCCGGCCGGGCGTGATGACCCGTTGTGGTGGACGTTGCGGAAGCCGTTCCGCGAGCTGACCTATCACGCCGCCCACCGGATGTTCACCCGGGCCAATGACGCGCTGGGAGCGAACTGGACGCTTCATGATCTCCGGCACACGGCGGCTTACCGCCTGGCACGGGATCCGGGCATGCCGATCACCGACGTGCAATGGATCTTGGGTCATGCCCAGCTGACCACCACCCAGATCTACGCTTCGGCTCCGGCGGAGGAGGCGATCGCCAGCATCCTGGCTTTTCATGCCCGCCGGGCCCGGGCGCCCGGGCCTGCCGCCGCCCCTGCGCCGGGATACCGGGCCGAGTCGCTGAACGTGCTGTTCGGGACGGAGCGCTGGTGACCGCAACCCAGGCCCCAGCCATCGCAGGCCCGCCGGCCGGACCCGGCGGTGACCGGCGCATGGCCGGCCGGCCGGATCTTTCTGAGCTGCTGGAGTGGTTCCCGCCACGGCAGCGGCCATGCAGCTGGGTGGCCACCGGGCTGACCCGGGGCCGGATGCTGGCCCGGCTGCTCGCGCCGCCGTTCGCTTTCGCCGACAGCCGCTACCAGGCCAGCGCGGCCCGCGGGGTGCGCCGGGTCCTGGACTGGCTGGAGCCGCAGCCCGGGGCGACGTGGCAGGAGCGGTGGCTCGCCAGCGGCGCTGAGCAGCATCCTGACTGGCGGCAGCTCGCAGCGGGCCCGGGCTGGCTAGCGCGCCACGGTGACGCCGGCCGTTACAAGGGCGATGAGTGCTCCGCCGGGCTGACGGCCCTGATCTGCGCAGACGTGATCAGGCCGGGCCTTGAGTGGCTGCTGGTGACACCGGCGCCCAAGAACCTGGCCGCCGCGATGGCCCGCACCCGGGACCCGCAAGCGTTCGCCAGGCTGACCGGCGCCTGCGATGACCTGGCAGCCGGGCGGACAGCCCGCCATTTCGGCCTGGCCCGGATCGCCATGATCATGGCTGCCAAGGGCGGTTTGGTCAGCGACATCACCGTGGGAGACTGCATCGAGATGATCCAGGCGTCCGCGGATGCCTGCCAGCGGATCAGCAAGGGCCGCGGGTTCCGCAGCCCGTTCTTCTACCAGCTGCTGCGTTCCCTGGGCACCTTCCCTGACACCGCGCCTGCCACCACCCGGACGTTCAACGTAGGCGGGCAAATGAGCGTGGAACAGCTGATCGACCGGTACGGCATTGAATGCCGGCCAGTGCGCGACCTGCTGGTGGACTACCTGCGCCAGTTCCTGGTCTCCAGCGACTACTCCACTGTGGAGCAGATGTCGTATGTGCTGGGCAAGCTGTTCTGGCGGGACCTGGAGCTGCACCAGCCGGGCATCACCTCGCTCCGCCTTCCCGCCGAGGAGGCCGCAGCCTGGAAGCAGCGGCTGCGGACCAAGACCGCAAGGACCAGCACGCCCGGGCGGCGAGGTCATCGAGAGCCAGGCGCCGCGCATCAGCGCCACCCAGCACCTGGGCACGGTCAAGACCTTCTACTTTGACATCGCGCCGTGGGCGGCTGACGACCCGGCCCGGTGGGGGCCGTGGGTGGTGCCATGCCCGGTGCGTGACGGCGAACTGGACCACAAGAAGCAGGCCGCCCGGCGCAAGTCGCGCATGGACCAGCGGACCCGCGAGCGCCTGCCGGTGCTGCCCGCGCTGGCCGCGGCCGCCGAGGCCGGGCGGGCCGCGGCCGCGACACGGCTGGCAGCTGCCCGCGCCGCTAGCCCCGGCCAGCGGTTCACCGTCGGCGGCCAGACGCTGATCCGGCCGCGGCTGGCGCGTGAGGTCGGCAGCAGAACCTGGGCCGACGATCCCGCCACCGGCAGGCGCCGCGACCTGCAGGCCGAGGAACGGCGCGCGTTCTGGTCCTGGGCCGCGGTGGAAGTCCTCAGGCTCACCGGCATCCGGATCGAGGAACTGTCAGAGCTCTCGCACCACAGCCTGATCCAGTACCGGCTGCCCGCCACCGGGGAGCTGGTCCCGCTGCTGCAGATCGCCTCGTCCAAAACCGACACCGAGCGGCTGCTGGTCATCTCTCCCGAACTGGCCGACGTGCTCAGCGCGATCATCACCCGGATCCGCGACGCCGACGGCAGCGTCCCCCCGGTGGCCGCCTACGACTACGGCGAGAAGACCTGGAACCCGCCGATGCCGCTGCTGTTCCAGTGGCGGTGCGGGCTGGAGAACCGGCCGTTCAGCGCGGGCGCGATCAGAAAGTTCGTGAACATCACGCTGGCCGCCACCGGCCTCACCGGCACCGCCGGGCAGCCGCTGCGGTTCACTCCCCACGATTTCCGCAGGCTCTTCCTGACAGATGCGGTCATGCACGGCATGCCCCCGCACATCGCGCAGCTAGTCGCCGGGCACCGCGACATCAACGTCACCATGGGATATAAGGCGGTCTACCCCGAGGAAGTCATCAACGGCCACCGGGCCTTCATCGCCCGCCGCCGCGCGCTGCGCCCCAGCGAGGAATACCGCACGCCCAGCGACGCCGAATGGGAGGAGTTCCTCGGGCACTTCGAACGCCGCAAAGTCGCCCTCGGCGACTGCGGCCGGGCCTACGGAACGAGCTGCATCCATGAGCACAGCTGCTTAACCGAAATGATCTTGAAGACGTGCGATGTGTCTCCGCCTGCTACTTGGATGCGCAGGGTAACGAAGAGATTCGATGCCCCGCGTTTCCCCGGGCGTGTCGGAGCGGCAGTTGGCTTGCGCGGCCGACCGTCGTCTGTTCCATCACGGCAGGGCGTCGGCCACGGCGTCAGTGATCAGCTGTTGATGGGCGCTGAGCCATTGCACCTGGGTCAGCATGCCCAGGCCCGGGCGCCCGGCCAGCATCCGCTTGGCGAGCATCTGAAGACCGCGGCCCCGCAAGAACACCGGGATCGCTGCCGCGTCGTCCCCGGACAGCGGTCGCACGGACGCGTAACCGCGGACGAAGCGCTGGACACGCGGCATGTCCAGCCGGGTCGCCTCATCGTATGGCCGGCCGCTGCGCCACAGGCCGTAGCCGATGTCGGCCAGGGGCGATTCCAGGTGGGCCAGCGCGAAGTCGATGACGCCACACGGCCGGGGCGGCTGCCCGGCTGCGAGCACATTGTGGTTGGTGAAGTCGCCGTGGATGACCAGCCGCGGCAAGCGGCCATGACCGATGCGTTCGAGGTCGGCGGCGAGTTCCCCGGCCAGGCGGCGGACCAGGCGTGCCTGGTGGTCGTCCTCCCCCGGCGGTGCCCGGCCGGGCCGAGGCCAGCACGGCGGGCACCTGCGCCAGCGGAAGCGCGACGGGGCGCTGGCTGGTCACCCGTGCCTGGCAGGCGGCGGCGTGATAGCGGGCCAGCAGGGCACCGATCGCCTCCATCGGCGGCCGGGCAGCCCGCCCCACCACGTCCCCGGGGATGAAGGAGACCACCTCCCAGGCTCCGGCCGTGGTCACCGTCCAGGACCGCTGACCGAACGCGGGCAGCGGGCGGGGCGCCGGGAAACCGCAGCTGGCCAGCCGGCCAAGAAAACCGTGCACCCACCCGGTATCGGCGGCCAGGTCAGCCCCGGGCGCCCAGTCCGGAGCAGGATCGAGGCGACGCAGCACGCCAAGGGTTCCGTCCCAGTCGATCAGCCACATGCGAGCCTGCCGGTCTGGCAGGCTCTCCAGAACCACCAGGCCCGCCTCTTCGAGCAGCCCCGCAGGCGGGTCACGCTCCACACCACGATCGTCCCACCCGCCCGCGCAGGCCGGATCACGCCAGCCGGTCAGCTGCCGGAGGTGTTATAGCGCTTGGCGTGGCGGCGGAGCTGGCCGAGTTTCTCATCGAGCGTGACGAGGCTGAGGTCCAGGACGTGGACGCCGTCCCGGAAGAGGGTGAACCCGAGCCGGCCCCAGACCCGCTGGAGCGAGGCGACGGCGTGCTGCCATTCCCTGCGGCTGTCCGGATGATCGTCGTGTCCTGGGTCATCGGGGCCGCCGAGCGGGGCCGGGTAGCAGACGGCGGCACGGGCACCACTGGACAGTTTCCTGATCGCCGTGCCGGCCAGCAGGGCTCCCAGGCCGAAGCCCCGCCATGGCGGGGTGAGCCGCACCGAATGCAGGATGAGGATCCGGTCGCCGGCCGGCTCGAGCTGCTCATCCAGGTCGGGGTCGAGCTGGCCGTCGCCCGGATCGAAGAGGGCCTGGGCGATGCGGCCGAGCTCGGCGTCCGCACCGTCGAGCAGGGCGAACGGGTCGTGGGTCTGGTAGAGATCGACGAGCGTGATGCTCATGTCTCCCACGTGGGCCTCAGCGCCCGTCTCTCCCTCGTGGATGCCGGCGGAGACGTGCCAGGTCTCAAGCGCGTCATCGGCGCCAAACCACCAGAGGTGCTCGTGGCGGTAGGTGAGGGTGATCGCCCGCGGATCATCCGGCGGCGTGTGGTGGTCCTTGTCGCTCACACGGTCCCCTCTGGTTCGCTGCTGGCGTCAGGAGGTTACCGCGGCCGGCGGGTTGGCGCCCGAGGTCAGCTGGTGTCGCGGCTGGCTCGCCCGGTCGCGCCGCGGACTTCTGGCATCCCGAGGATGATGGTGGTGCTGCGGGTGGCGAGCTTCCGCATGGCCTCCAGTTTCTGTGCGGCGGCGGCCAGGGTGGTCTCGATCGCGGCGACCTCGCCGAGCCAGCCCTGCTCCCTGGCCTCCCGGAGCCGGTCGCCCAGGTTGGCGCGAATCTCCTCTAGGCGCGGCTCCTGAGCTGGGTCGACTCGGAGGAGCGGGCATCTGACACAGGCATTTTCATGCGCACATGGGGTCCCGAAATCGCGGCCGCAGGTACCCAGGGCTACCTTCCGCAGTTCGAAATGGGCGAGGAACTCGTCCCATTCGGAGGCGGTCAGATCACGGTATTCTTCACTGGGCCGCTCGGCCCGGCGGCGGGCGATGAACGCCCGATGATGGGCGATCACGTCCTCGGGGTAGATCGCGGCATAGCCCATCGTGGTGTCCAGCAGGGCGTGCCCGCAGATTTTCGCCGCGATGTGCGGGGGCAGCCCGGACCGCAGGGCGTCGGTGACGAAGATTCTCCGGAAATCATGGGGCCGCCATTCGATCGCTTCGCCGGCGGCGGCGATGTGTGCGGCCTGCGATGTCGCGACCATGCATTCACGGATGTAGCTGCGGCCGATCGGCCGGTCCTCATTGCCGTAGCGCCGCTGGAACAAGAACGGCATGGGCGGGCTCCAGGTCTGCTCGAACACGTCGTAGGCGCAGACCAGCGGGAGGGCCGGGTCCCCGGCCCGGACCCGGAAGATGATCGCGGTCAGGACCTCCGCGAGCTCCGGCGAAACCAGCAGCAGCCTCTCCGCATCGGTTTTGGACGGGGCGACCTGGAGCATCGGCACGACCTCCCCGGTTATGGGCAGCGTGTAGGCGATGAAGCTGTGGTGAGTGAGTTCCAGCATCTCCTCGATGCGGATGCCGGTGTGCCGCAGTACCTCCACCGTGGCCCACGACCAGAACGCCGCCTCCTCCTCGTGGGTGAGGTTACGCCGCCCGCCGGTGGCGACCTCGGTGACGTTGACGCGGCCGGCCTGACCAGGCCGACGACGCTGGAATTCCTGGCCGGCGGCGGTGAATATGTCCCCGGATGGGGTGCCGCGGGCGGCAGTGAAGCGCTCCTCGGCGTCCGCGCGCTGCTGCCCGACCGCCCGCAAGAGCGCGGGCAGCAGCGGCAGTTGCGTCCTGGTCCGCTGGTCCATCCGCGACTTCACCCGCGATTTGAACTTCTCCTGCGTGCACTCGGCGGCTTTGACCGGGCACGGCGCCACCCACGGCGCCCACCGGGCCGGGTCATCGGCGGCCCAGCGGGCGATGTCCTCATAGAAGGCCCGGACGAACACCAGCTCGCTGCGGTAGTTAATCCGCGGCCGCACCGGCCGGCCGGCGGCGTCGCGGATGAAGGCCAGGCGTTCCCTCCACGCCTGCGCGACCTGCGGCGGCAGCTGGAGCGAGTCGATGCCGGGATGGTGGATCTCCAGGTCGCGCCAGAACAGCCGGCACAGGTTGCGGGCGATGGAGCGCAGCGAGGTGTGATCCAGCTCGGGAGCCCGTTCGGAGAAGTACTCCACCAGCAGGTCCCGGACGGGCCTGCACTCGATCCCGTATCCGTCCACGATCTGCGCGATGCTGCGGCGGCCCTCGATCCGCAGTGCCCGCAACCGCGACGGCGCCCCGGCGGGGAGCACACCGGTGTCTTTGAGCAGGGCGTAGAACAACGGCCGGCCCGCGCTGCCCCGGAAATGATGTTCTTCCAGCGCGGCCGTCAGCTCGAGGCAGTCGCCGACGGTGATGCCGCTGACCAGGCCGCCCTTGCGGATCACCATCCAGGTGATCTTGTTCAGCGCGTCAGAACGTGCCCAGGCCGTCGCGTGCCGGGCGCAGGCTTCCAGGCCGCGGAAAGCACCAGGGTCGAAGGCGGCCCGGGCCTCGGCGAGCATCACCGTCATGCGCTGGCTCAGCAGCCACCGGTAGCCGGGCCGGATAACCTGCCCGGCAACCAGCAGGACCAGCCCGGCGAACAGCTCGTCGCGGTGATGACGCCGGGCCGGGACACGCCCCTTCAACGGCAGCTCGGTCCAGCCGGAACCGGCGGCGTCCGCCCCGCTGGCCAGCCACCGCTCCTGCCAGGTATCTCCGGGCTGCCGCTGCAGCCAGTCCAGCAGCTTGGCCAGCCCTCGCCGCCGGGTCTTATCCCGGGTCAGGTCCGCGCCCGGGTCGGTGAACAGGCCCAGCAGCCGCCCCACCAGGTCCTCCCGGCTCTGCCGTGTCTGCCACCAGCCCTCCTCACAAGGCCGTGGCTCCCATACCGGAGACCCGCCCGCCGCTGGCGCTTCGATGACCTTGGCGGTATCGGCGACGCCGTCGTGGACCGCCACTGTCATCGGTGCTCCCCACCGGGCGCTGAGGTGCCGAACAGTGCCGCCAGCACCTCTGGGCGGTAGCCCGGCGCCGGCGGAGCCGGCGGCCTGGCCTGTCCGGCGCGCTGCCGCTCGTGATGGGCCAGGACGTGGGCAATGACTTCGTCCGGGGCGGGCGCGGTGTAAATCTCGGTCGTGCTGAGGTGGGCGTGCCCGAGGACCCACTGCACATCAGCGAGGGTCAGGTGCGGGTCGCGGACCATTCTCTTGGCGGCGCTGTGCCGCAGGTCATGCAACGTCCAGTTCGCGCCGAGCAACCGGTTGACCCGGGTGAACACCATCCGGGCCGCGTCATACGCCAGCGGCCGGAACGGACGGCGCAGCGTCCACCACACCGGCTCATCCGGCCCTCGCGGAGCCAGATCCAGCATCTCCTGCTGGTAGAGCCGCAGCCAGACAAACGCGTCCGCCGAAGCGGGCAGGTGCTGCAAAGCCCGGCTGCCCTTGCGGACCACGCCGATCGTCTGCTCCTCCGGGGCGACCAGGCCCTGATGAGCGCCCAGCAGTTCGGAGGCGCGAGCACCGGTGGAAATGTAGAACGCGATCAGCGCCCGGTCCCGGTTGCAGGCCAGCCCGGCGAACAGGTCGTTGAACGCCTGGTCGGGGATGCTCCGCGGTGCCGGCTTGGGTTCTTTCGGCTGGTAGGCGGCCCGCCGCGTAGGCCGCCGGAACGGCTGCATGGGATTGTGGTGGGCATTGAGCTGCCCGTCCTCCGCGCCCTTGGCCTGCGGGAACGGGTTGACCAGCGGCCGGCCGTGCATCTCCAGGTGGTACTCATAAAACGACCGGATCACCGCGCGAGCATGCCGCCGGGTCCGGGCCGCGTAGTTCTCACCAGGCGTCGCCTTCCCTGTGACCGGGTTCACCGAGCCCGGAACCGGAGCATCAGGACGGCGCTGCCGCTCCGGCTTCCTGGCAGTCTTCAGCCACAAAGCGAAGTCACGAGCCTCCACCCGGCCAGCGAGATCCCAGGGAATCATGACCGCGTCCAGGAAACGGAACCACGCCAGCAGCTCATAGGCGTACGACCTCAGCGATGCCGGGCTGGCGTCGTCGGCCAGCATGTGGTGCAGGAACTCCGTGACCGCGGGCACCTCGGCGCCCTGCTCGTCGACAAGCCGGAAGGGCAGCAGCGCATCGCCGGTCTCCTCGACCCGGCCGGCCCGGGCCACCGCCAGCCCCGCGACATCCCGGATCGTCGTGCTGTGTTCCGGCATCTGTACCTCCGCGAGCCGCCGCACTTCGGCGACACGCGATAACAGCACATCCACGCCACCACCCGTAGTAACCGGCGAGGCCGAAGCGGTCCCGGACTGGCGGCAGCGTCACTGTCCGTTGACCTCGGACGGAGCCAAGACGCGCCCTCAGCTGGTTCGGTCAACGGGGCGTGCTCGTGCTGGCAGGGCGTTCCGTAAGGCCGGGCGCATTCCCCGAGTTCCACCTTGCGCTCAGTGAAGTGCTGCTGGAACTCGCGCCACTCGGTGTCGGTGGGCTCGCGGTACTCCTCCGGCGGGCGGACGGCTCGCCGCCCGTTCAGGAAGGCGCGGTAGGAGCGGATCAGATCGTCCTGGAACACGGCCAGGTAGGCCTCGGTCGTGGTCACGGAGGCATGGCCGAGCAAGCGGGCGGCGATGTGGACCGGAAGCCCGCCGGTGACGGCGTCGGTGGTGAAGATTCTGCGGAAGTCGTGCGGGAGGTAGCGCAGCGGCTGCCCGGTCTGGCTGGTGATCCCGGCCCGCGTCAGCGCGCCGCCGATCAGGCGGCTGAGCATCTTGTAGTTCATCACGTCGTGCTTCCAGCCGACGCGGCGCTGGAACAGGTGCGGCAGCGGCGGTCCGGTGACGTGCTCGCAGGAGTCGTAGCGGGCGACCAGCGGGATCACGC
>Ga0137379_10006144_pt1 | contig 11381 bp, 7 predicted proteins | sample SagtaG_18_FD_104812 | JGI IMG/M metagenome (GOLD analysis project Ga0137379, IMG submission 104812) | Vadose zone soil microbial communities from Sagehorn Ranch, Mendocino, California, USA - Sage2_L_80_16 metaG | ecosystem: Environmental > Terrestrial > Soil > Vadose zone | place: USA...
ACCGGCTGGCCCCACCGCCGCCTCGACGAGCTGCTCCCGCCGAACTGGGCCGCCGCCCGCGCTGCCCCCACCGCGGCCTGATCCTCCTCCCAGTCGCCAAAGCCTCTCACGCCCGCTGCCGACCGCCTACGTGCGGTTGGCCGGGCGGATACGCTGCGCCGCTACACGAGCAGGAAGCTCCACCTGGCCTGCTGGCGAAGAACAATGACAACTATTATACTTGTCACATGAACCGCATCACGACCCTCGATCTCCGCGCGCACATGGGCGAGCTCCTCGACCGCGTCCGGCTCCGGTTCGAGTCGTTCGTCGTCGAGCGCAAGGGCCGCGAGGTGGCGGCGATCATCCCCGCCGAACGCCTGCGGCGGCTGGAGGACTTCGCCCGCCGGCGCGCCGCCGAGCTGCAGGCCCTCCAGGACGAGCACGTGCGTGAGAAGGGCTACGACGCTGCCGAGATGGAGCGCGCGATCGCCGAGGCGGCTCGCGACGTGAAGACCAAGCGGAAGGCGCGGAAGAAGTGAACGCCTGGCGCGCGGTCCTCGACGCGCAGGTCTGGATCAGCGCCGCCATCAACTCCGCCGGGCCGGCGCGTAAGATCGTCGACGCGGCCGCCGCCGGCGCGTTCCGCATCGTCACGTCCCCGTACGTCCACGCAGAGGTACGCGAAGTCTTCTCCCGCCCGGCCGTGCGACGCTTCCTGGTGCCCAGGTTCGACGAAGCGGCGTGGCTCGACTTCGTCGAAGTGACCGCCGCCGACGTCGTCGAGGAGGCCGTCGGCCCGCCGGTGGTGCCCGCCGATCCCGACGACGATCCATACCTCTGGACCGCCTACGTTGGCGCGGCCACCCATGTCGTCACGCGGGACGCCCAGGTCCTCGCAGTCAAGCACTTCCACGGCGCACAAGTAGTCGACCCGAGCACATTCCTGCGCATTCTGCGTGTTACCTGACCGTGTTACCTGACATTGAGTCGCGGGATTCCTGTGTCCTTGGGTTCCTGTCCCGCTTTCACAGCCTCACCCAGCCCCACTTGCGTCCCTGATTGCGTCGGCAAAACCCAACGAGCTCCACACCTTCGGGTCATCCATGTTCGTCGCGACTCGCTCGAGAACGTCGCCGATAGCGTCCAACACCCGTCTGCGCAGCTCCCAGGCGTCCTCCGGAAGAGCATCGATGACGCTCACAAGAAAACGTTCTGTACTGGGGTCGCACGTCCCTTGCTCAGTAAGCGCTTGTGAGAGTCTGCTCACCACTCCTGCGTCCTTCTTGCATGCCTCAGCCATCCACCCACCTATAAGCTCCGGCTCGCGAATGTTCCCATGGGCAGCGGTGATGATCAGCGCGTCAGTACGCGCGTCGCCGTGCCATCGACTCGGCTCCGCATTGATAGCATCGAGATCGACAGCCGTCTCCTCAGCAAGAAGGCCCACAAGCCGCAATATACCCGGGCGGTCGATATTGTTAGCGGCGAGCCGCATGAACGCGGCGTCGACCTCCGCAGGCACATTGAAGTGCCACAGGGCGTCCGGCGGCCTCTCGTCAAGCACATCGAGCCACGGCGCTGTTAACTTGCCATCTTTGAGCAAGTACAAGAACATATCTCCGTACAGGATACGCGGCTTTGCCGTTGCGATGACTGAGCGAAGGATCTCTGGCGTCAACCATGTGTTAACATTCTGATCCTCACACGGCAGCCGGAGCAGCGACAGCACCCACGCAAGGAGCTTTCGGCGAACCCGAGGGTCGCTGGCCGCCCAAGCCATGTCGTGAATCCGCTGCATCGGCGACTGTGTACGGGGAGTTGCCCAGAACAACCAGTCACTAAGTGCACTCATCGGGCAGCCGCGTGTGCCCACCGAAGCATCAAACGGCAGATTGTCGGGCGCGGCGTACAAGACATCATCACTGGTCAGAGCAGCCTCACGCCACCGCCGTTCGGCGTCAAGCCAGTTCGCGCCGTTACCCATTGCCCCGGCGGCAGCGGCATCAGCGAGCCGCACAAGGTCCTGCCGCGACTCTGCCCAGGCGAGGGATGCGCCCAACACCCAGGGCACCCTCAAAGCAGACCACGTCCAAGTGGGGCAATTTTCCGCGATCCGCCTCAAGGCCTGCGAAAGATTACTCGGTCCGGGCTCTCTTGCAAGACGCTCCCCTTGAACAATCGGCTCCCACGCATTGTGATACTCCCCTTCGGGTAGAGGTACCGTCAACGGGCGAAGCCCAGACAGCCGCGCCGTGCATCTCGCCTCCCCTCCAAACGCAATACCTAGGCGCAGCTCGTTCACCTCACGGGTCCCAGCCGCAAGCCCCAGCCAGCCGTGACGCTCGCGCCGGAAATGACCGGCTGGCGTTTCGCGCGTGACGGCCAAAGCACGCCACGGCTCATGCAGCCGCACGACGTCGTTCGCCCGCTTGAGCAGCCACTCGCCAATGGCGGCCTTGGGAGCGCTCACGAGCGCATCCAGTTGAGCCTCACGATTATCATCCCACCACCGATCGGCCAGCGCCCTGGCCCATGCGACTTCACGTTCGGCCAGGTCAGCTAAGACTCGCCAAGCGCTCAGATCGGCTGGATGCCGCCGATCTAACGTCGCCCGTATTCGCTCCTGATACACGTCGGACAGTCGTTCCTCGTACACGAATGCCAGCCGAGAGTGGACCTCCGCTAGAGGAGCATCCAGCGCAGCCAATGCGCACTCCGCAAGGAGACGCGCGTGGCGAGGTTGCGTACTCGTCACACCGTCCTCCAGTAGCGCCAGCGCCACGCTCGAACCCGCCTTGATACGCATGCGCCCCATCGACGATGGGTCAAGGTTCATATCCACGCATATCGCGTAGACAGCATCTCGCAAGTGCTGCGCGTCAGCGAAACACCTTCCCGCCGCAAACAAGAACACGTTGCGCCAACTTTCGACTGGAGCGATACAACGAAGGCGTTCGCGCACGGAATGCTCAGAGCCAGCCATTACGGCTTCGGCTGCCATAAACTCCTGAAGGGATCGTATTTCGAACCCCACTGCGCCAGCTTCGACGCCCACCAGAAAGACCAATCGCTGAGATGCGGCGTCGATGATACTCGCCTTCAATCTGGCACGGTCCGCTTCATTATGCCCTTCGGCTTGTAGCCTATTGTCCACAATCCGACCAAAGGCGTCAGCCGACAACTTCGGATCAGTGCCGCCGCCCCTTTCCGACGCAACCTGAAGTGCAAGCGCAACGTGCGTGTGTATCGTGTCGATGTCTTTCCGATACTCACGCAGGAGCGTGGCCGCCTCAAGGTCGCGCTCCATTTCTCGCCGATAGATCACTTGGTAGTACTCATGAAACAGGCGCCACCGCTCCTGAGGCGGGTTTCCGACCTGGTCAACTAGAGTCGCCATGATCGTCACCTGCAGCGGACTCCTCATCAATTTGGCCGTTTGCTCAAGCCTCGATGCAAGCTCAAGTCGAGACTGTATGCGTTCTCGCCGCTGCTCATCCTCCGGATGCCGTGCAGCAATAAGACGTTCCGCGTATTGCCGGGCTCGCTCACGCGAGAGCGGAGCAAGATACAGGTGGCTGTACAGTTCCGGAGAGAACTCGTTTCCGAACCCTTGCGGTCTGGTAGTGGCAATGACCAGCAGGTCAGCCTTTTCGTACGCAGCGTCGACCCAGAACTCCTCCACCGATTTCACTACTGCTTGTCGGTTGCTTGACGCTGGGACCTCATCTAGTCCATCGAGCACAAGTATCCACGGATACTCCCGTAACCATCTTCGGAGATCATCTGGGGCGACCTGCCTGCCGGTCCTCTTCGAGATCAACTGCGCAATATACGCGAGTAGTGATGCCCCGTGTCGCTGGCCCTCGCCGTCCAGCCATGCAGCGAACGAATTCAATACAACGCGTACGGGAAACCGACGGGCGGTCGGCAGTTGTATGGAATTCGCCTCGCACTGCTGCAGCAAGAGCGCCAAGGCCCTAGCCGCTTCTGGCGAGATACCGCGCGACGATTGGAGCAGCGAGCCTCGAAACACCTGACATACGAACTGCCCGAGGGTTGTCTTTCCCTGACCGGGCCCCCCGATGAGAACGATTCGCCCTCGATCGGGCAAGCCAGCTCTATCGACGTCAGGGCGTTGGCGCTCCCGGACGGGGGCGCTGCAGTCAAATTGTTCGCGCGCGGCGTCGAGGACCTTTCGCAGAAAATTGTTGCTTGCATTTCTGGAAAAGCGCTCCGCGGGGGGTTCTGCCAAGCGCCCGCGTGATGTTGGCAAGTCTACAAATACGCGCGCAAGAGGGATTCGCTCCTCGATGGAATGCCCGGCTTGCTCCAGATTCGAGTATTGATCCGACAGAAACTCTTTTGCCAGGAATATCTGGAGCGTTGATTCGAAATCGGGTGAAATACCCTTGATGTGCTCTATAATAGCATGCAGAACATCTCCGGTGGTAATCCAACCGGCAAATTTGCGAGCGACTTCCGGGTACGCATCGAGGAACGTTCTAATCTGGTCGTAGTCCCATGACGCCCAGCCTTTGAATTGCAGCCGACCTCGATACGATTCTATAAGCTTAGCCAGTTGGTCCTTCCCGCCACTGGCCGCGCCCGGACTGAGCACAACATTACTGCATATTATGTAGTATTCAGGCGACTTGCGCAACGTGCCTGGCTTGACGTACTCTTCAAGTTCTTTCTTGATCTGCGCAATTAGCCATTGGCCGTCGCGGCGTGTGTCGTGTGGCCGCTGTAGGAATTTCGCCTGTAGGACGCAATAGCCGTCCCAGTGTTCTACTCCAGGAAATGTCATCTTCCCGGTAAACGTCGCCTCCCGGCCACCATCGGGCCCGGACCCAAACACCGACAGCCCAGGTCCGAGCACACGAACCCCGAGCGCCTGGATCAGATGCTCGAATGACGTCGGCGAAAGTCCGGTCAGGTCGTAGTCTGACATTGCCGTCCCCTTCTACTACCCAACGTAGATCGCGACTTCACACACCTTGCTCTCGCACGGTAGTCCCACCCCTTGCTCGCCTTCTGATCGGCGCGTCGCAAGGTCTCCGATTCGGGCTGTGCATGATGCGAGGCTACTCGATCCGAAGGATGGTTAGAACCCGCAGACTGAACGAGTTCATGTACCAACTGTTAATCATGGCTGGACTACTTTCCGGTCGGCTAGCCCGCATGGGCGCGCGTCGTCGCGTTCATCTGCTGCAGCAAGGCGATCGGGCGGTTCACCTCGTCCACCTCCTTGCATGTGAACGCGTGCGAACGGCCCGCCGCGAGTTCTGCCAACCCTTGCCGAAGGTTGCGAAACGCATGGCGCAAGAGGCGCACCTGCTCGCCATCGATTGCAACGCGACGAGCGGGCACGGGGAGGTCGTCTGTGGACGCGCGGGGACGGGCGCGGGCTCGCGGCGCTCGCGCAGGTAGCGCAGGCACTGGTCCTTCGCCTCAGCCATCGTCCACACGCGCACCTCGAAGGTGCTCGGGCCCCCATGCTTCGCATGGTACTCAGCGATCGCCTTCTCGACCCGTCCCTTTCGGCCATCGGTGTGCACGAGGAAGACGAGCTCGGGGCTGAGCGTGTCTCCGAACTCGGCCGCGTACGACGTCGCGTCCGATCCGAACTCCGTCCGGTCGCGGAAGAACCCGGTGTAACGGTCGAGCTTCACGATCGTCGCGCCCGTCTTGGCCGTGCTCACCGGGACGATCGTATGCGTCCCGCGCTCGGCCTCGACGAACACCCGGCGTTGCGCGCCGTGGAATTCGACGATCGCGTCCGGGACGACGCACCTGGGCTTGCCGCCGATGTCGAACCGCGGGCGGATGGCGTACCAGCGGCCGGTATCTGGGACCCAGCGGAAGGGGAACGCGGCCCTCCTCAGCGGCACGCCGCCGGCCGAGGCGAGCGCAACGAACAGCTCGTTCAGCCATGTCATGTGCTCGAGGAACTGCGGCCGGACGGGCTCCGTCGGGTAGGGCGGCAGCCGGATCAGGTCCTCCGCCCCCACGAACCCGGCCGCGGTCAGCGTCCATCCACGCACGCGCTCACGTCTGGCGTTGACGAACTCGTCGCCGCGAACGAACCCGCCAGCGGCGAGCGACCGCAGCCGGCGCAGCGGAACGGATGGCGATCGCGCAGAAGGCGCTCCGCCACTCCGACGTGCGGCTCACTATCCACACCTACGGCCACCTCGACGACGCGGACGTCCGCGAGGGCCTCGCCCGCACTTTCGTGCAGCCCCGGACTGCAAGCGGACTGCAAGACGGCGGCGAGGGCGAAAAAAGAACACCCGTGCAGCCCTCTCGGACTGCACAAAACGGCGTCCAACATGCTGATACTCCAAGCGATTCCGAGCCGCCAGCCCCTAGAACGGATGCACGAACAGCCCGCTCCGCAGCTTGGGCTCGAACCACGTGCTCTTGGGCGGCATGAGCAGGCCGGCGTCGGAGACGGCGATGAGCTGCTCGATCCGGGTCGGGAAGAGGTGCAGCGCGAGGGACCAGCCCTCGTCACGCACCCGCCGCTCCAGCTCGGCCGCCCCGCGGATGCCGCCCACGAAGTCGACGTTCGTGTCGCGGCGCGGATCGGTGATGCCGAAGATGGGCGCCAGGATCTGGTCCTGCGCGATGGAGCAGTCGAGCGACGCCACCGGGTCCTTCGCGTCGTACGAGCCGGGCCTCACCCGCGCCCGCCACCAGCGGCCGCCGCAGAAGACGCCGAAGGAGAGCGGCGCGTCGGGCGCAGGCCGCCCGGCGGGCTCGAGATCCAGCTTCTTCCGCAGCTCGCCGAGCAGCGCCTCCGGCGCGCGGCCCTGCCGGTCGCGAACGAGCCGGTTGTAGGCGAGGATCTGCATCTGATCGTGCGGGAACACCACCGCCAGGAAGGCGTCATGCTCGCCGGGCTGGCCCACCCGCTGCGCATGCACGCGCGCCGCCGCCGCCGAGCGGTGGTGGCCGTCGGCGACGTAGAGCACCGGCACCTCACGGAAGAGCGCCTCGAGCCGGGCTCCCGCCTCTGAGGGCACCACCCACAGCCGGTGCTCGACGCCGTCCGGGGTGACGAGGTCGTACTCCGGCGCGGCCCGCTTCACCGCCTCGATCTCGCGGTCGATCCCCTCACGCGCGAGGTAGGTCAGGAAGACCGGCTCGTCGTGCGCCGAGAGCGCCTCGATATGGCGGGTGCGATCGTCCTCCTTGTCCGGGCGCGTCTTCTCGTGCTTCTTGATGACGTCGGTGACGTACTCCTCCACCGAGGCACAGGCGACGAGGCCGGTCTGCCGGTGCTCTCCCATCTTCTGCGCATAGACGTAGAAGCGCGCCGACGCCTCCCGCCGCAACACGCCGCGCCCGGTGAGCTCGTCGAGGTTCCGGCGCGCCTGCTCGTACACCTCGGGTGCGTGCTCGTCCGTCCCCTCCGGCAGATCGATCTCCGGGCGGGAGACGCGGAGGAAGCTGTCGGCGTTCCCCTTCGCCATCGCCCGCGCCTCGGCGGTGTTGATGACGTCGTAGGGCGGGGACGCCACCCGGACGGCGTGCTCAGGAGCGGGGCGCAGCGCTCGGAAGGGGCGGAGGATGGCCATCGCGGCTCCAGTGCGGTGAGCCCGTCTCTTACCACCGCAGCCCGCTCCGGGCAGCCGTCCCGAGCGCGGGTGAGGGCCTACCCCGGGGCCGCGCCGCGTCACCCGTCCGCGCAGGCCGATATCGATATCGGTCCACGCATCCCGGCATGCGGCATGGCGAATTCGCCGGGCAGGGAGGCCCGGGCCGAGTTGGGCCGCGGTCTACCCATTGCACTGCTCCCGAGCGTCCCAGCGACGGCTCTGGAGCACACATGGACGTCCATCTGCTGCAGCGCATCGCCGCCTGCCCGAACCTGCCGAGCGTTCCGGCGGTCGCGCTGGAGGTGGTGCGCCTGTGTCAGGCGGACGAGGTCGAGCTGCGCTCGCTCGTGTGCACGCTGGAGAAGGATCCGGCCATCACCGCCAAGATCCTGCGCACCGCCAACTCGGCGTCCATCGCCGCTCGCAGCCCCGTCACGACGATCACCCGCGCCCTCACGCTGCTCGGCACGAACAGCGTGCTCACGCTCGCGCTCAGCTTCTCGCTGGTGGCGACGCGGCGGCGCGGCCGGCACGGCGGCTTCGACCACGATCGCTACTGGCGGCGCGCCCTCACCGCCGCCGCCGCCGCCCGGACGCTCGTCGAAGGTCGCGAGCTCGACGGCGAGGAGCTCTTCCTGTGCGCGCTCCTCCAGGACCTCGGGATGCTGGTCCTGGCGGAGGTCATGGAGGACTACGGCGCACTCGTCGCCGCCAGCGCGGACGATCACGCTGCGCTGGCCGAGCTCGAGCGCGCGGCGCTCGGCGCGAGCCACGCCGAAGTGAGCGCCTTCCTGCTCTCGCGCTGGAACCTGCCCGGCCTGGTGCTGGAGACGAGCCGCGGCTCGCACGACCCTCCGGCGGGCCCGAGCGAACCCCCGGCGCTCGCTCACGCGATGGGCTGCGTCCACGTGGCCGGCCTGATGGCCGAGGTGCTGGCCGGGCGCGATCCCGGCCCGGCGGCGGCGGCCGCCGAGCGCCTGTTGGGGATGTCGGCCCCCGCGCTTCACGCGGCGCTGGAGCGCACGGCCGCAGCGCTGCCGGAGGTGACCGGAATCTTCGAGGTGCCGCTCTCCTCGCCCGCCGAGGTGGAGCGGGTGCTCGCGCGCGCCCGGCAGGCGTTGGTGCTCGTGTCGGCCCGGGTCGAGCGGGCATCGACGAGGGTCCTCGCGCGCCCGGAGCTGGAGCGCGCGCTCGACCTCGCCGTCGCGGCCGCGGTCGATCAGGGCGAGCCGCTCACCGTCGCCCGCTGCCGCGTCGAGCGCACGCGGTCCCTGGATGACGGGCTCCCCGCGGCGGCCTGCGACCGGGTCCTGACGGCGGTGGCGGCCGCCCTCGGCGCGGCCGTCCGCGCCTCCGACCTGGTCGGGCACTACGGCGGCGACGAGCTCGTGCTCGTCATGCCCGAGACCGACGAGCCGCAGGCGTGCCTCGTCTCCGAGCACCTCCTCCGGGCCGTGGAGCGCGCGCGCCCTCCCGGTCCGGACGGCGCGCCGCTGATGGTGTCCCTCGCGATCGGCCAGGCGACGCTCCACCCCGGCGACCCCTTCGCGACGGCGCAGGCGCTCCTGGACGCCGCCGGCTCCCGCCTGCAGCGGACCCCGCCCGGCCCGCAGGCCTTCTCCGAACCCACCGCGCTACAGGAGGCGAAGCCATGATGCCCGCCCTCGCCGTCGCGCCCGAGCTGGAGCGGCGCATCCTCGCCTCGCCTCGCCTGCCCTCGCTGCCCGCCGTGGCGCTGGAGGTGCTGCGCCTCTGCCACGCCGACGAGATCGACCTGTGGAAGATCGCCGACGCCCTCTCCAGCGACCCGGCCCTGGCCGCGCGCGTCCTGCGCGCCGCCAACTGCGCCTCGCTGGCAGCGCGGGGGAGGGTGGGCACCCTCACCCGCGCCGTGCCGCTGCTGGGCTCGAACGCAGTGGTGGCGCTCGCCCTCTCCTTCGCGCTCGTGCGCGGCCGGCGCCGCGACGACGGCGGGTTCGATCGGGGCGCCTTCTGGCGGCGAGCGGTGTTCTCGGCGCTGGCGAGCCGCACCCTGGCCGAGGCGGGCGAGAGCGGCCTCGACCCGGAGGAGGCCTTCCTGGCGGCGCTCCTGCAGGACATCGGCATGCTGGCGCTTGCGGAGGTCTTCCCGCGCGAGTACGGCGAGCTCTGCTCCCAGGCCGGCGGCGAGCACGAGACGCTCGCCCGCCTCGAGCGCGAACGGTGGCAGGCCGACCACGCCTCGGTGAGCGCGCTCCTGGCCCGGGCCTGGCGCCTGCCCCCGCTCCTCCAGCACGCGGTGGGCAGCAGCCACCTCACCCCCGACCCGGGCGCGCCCGCCAGCGAGGTGCACTTCCTCCGCTGCGTGGCGCTCTCCGGCCTGCTCGCTGACATCTGGACGGCTCCGGCCGAGGGCGGCCTGCGGTCGGCCCTGGAGGCGGCGCGCGCCCGGCTCGGGCTGGGCGAGGCGGAGCTGGAGGGCGTCCTGGCGCGCATGGCCCTCGCCATCCCGGAGACCGCCGGCGACTTCGACATCGACCTGGGCGGCCCCGCCCAGGTGGACGCCGTGCTGGCCGAGGCGCGTCGGCTCCCCGCCGCGCTGGGGCTCGCGCCGGCCGCGCCCGATTCTGGCGCACGCGTCGAGAGCGGCGCGGCGCTCGAGGGCGCCCTCCGCCTGGCCTTCGACTACGCCCGTACGCATGGTGAATCAATGGCCCTCCTCCTCGCCGTCCCGGACCTGAGCCTCCCGCCCGAGCGCGCGGCGGCCCTGATCGGGCTCCTGCGCCGCTGCGTCCGCACCACCGACCTCCTCGGCCTGGGCGGCGGGGGCGAGGTGCTCATCCTGTTGCCGGAGACCGATCTGCCTGGGGCGAAGGCCGTCGCGGGGCGGCTGCTGGCGCGCATCTCGGCCGGCGGACCGCGCCTGCCGCTCAGCATCGGGGTGGCCGCCGGGCGCGCCGGCGGCGTCGCGCTCGATCTGCTGCGAGCGGACGTCGCGGCGCGCGCCGCGGAGGCGCACGAGCGCGGCGGCAGCCAGGTGGCGGCGGTCCACGACCAGCACCCGGGAGCGAAGGCATGATCGCGCCGAAGCGTCCAGCCGGCCCGTTCGCCGTCGTCCTCTTGCTCTCGGCGCTGACCGGCGGGGCGCTCGCGCGCGGCGTCTGGTGGGCGGCCCTCGTGGCCGGGATCGCCCTCGTCGCCTTCGCGGTCCGGATGGGCTCCCACGTCCAGCGCGCGTTCGTCGAGGAAGATGCGTCCCGGCGGCGGCTGGCCGCGCTCGTCGAGGAGCGCACCGGCCAGCTCGAGCAGCGCAGCGCCGAGCTGGCCCAGACGGTCCGCCGGCTGGAGGTGGCGCGGACGCACCTCGACGTCACCGACCGGCTGGCGGCCGTGGGGCGCCTGGCCGGCGGCGTCGCCCACGAGGTGAACAACCCGCTCGCCATCGTCCTGACCAACCTCTCCTGGCTGAAGGACCACCTCCCCGCCGCGCTCTCGCAGCGGTCCGCCACCGACGATCCGCCCACCGAGGAGCTCCTGGCGGCGCTCTCCGAGTCGGCGCAGGCGTGCCGCCGCGTGGCGGACATCGTCCGCGACCTGCAGGACTTCGCGCAGGAGCGGGGGACCGGCACGGGGGCGGCCGAGGTCCGCAATGTGCTGCAGCACGTGCAGCGCCTCGTCTCGACCGAGGTGCGCTCGCGGGCGCGCCTCACGGTGGAGCTGCCGCGCGAGCCGCTCTGGGTGGGCGGTCCGCCGGCGCGGCTGGGCCAGCTCCTCGCTCACCTGTGCCTGCACGCGTCGCGCTCGCTCGGCGAGGGC
>Ga0137379_10006146_pt1 | contig 11379 bp, 11 predicted proteins | sample SagtaG_18_FD_104812 | JGI IMG/M metagenome (GOLD analysis project Ga0137379, IMG submission 104812) | Vadose zone soil microbial communities from Sagehorn Ranch, Mendocino, California, USA - Sage2_L_80_16 metaG | ecosystem: Environmental > Terrestrial > Soil > Vadose zone | place: USA...
ACAACAACAAGATGCCTTCACGGACAGGGAAATAGCAGGTCCAAGTCCAACCGCTTCGCCTGCACCAACTGCCACAGCAACGGCAAGTCCAACGCCGACCCCGACTCCAACGCCGACACCTTGCGTTGTTGGATATATGATAACTCAGATCGGTGACAGCATCGTGCCCGGCACGACCGACACCGGCAATCACGGGGATGACGTAATCACCAACGTGGTGTTACCCTTCACGTTCACACTCTACGATACGGCCTACCCGACCGTTAATGTGTCGTCCAACGGCAATGCCCAGTTTACAACCATGGACGCCACCTTTATTAACGTTTGCCTGCCGTGGCACAACCGCAACTACAGTGTCTTCCCGTACTGGGACGACCTACGCACGGATAATCTGGGTTGGGCTGGCTGCACGGGGTATCCTAACGGGCTCTGCGGCATTTTCACCTCGGTGAGCGGCACGGCGCCCAATCGGGTATTTAACATTGAGTGGCGCGCAGTGTATTCCGGTAACACTGCGCTAAAGGCCAACCACGAGCTGAGGTTGTATGAGGGGCAGAGCCGTTTTGATGTGATCTACGGCACGGTGGGCAACGGTAACACCAGTGCCACGGCAGGCGTGCAAAAGAACGATCTCAGCTTTACGCAATACTTCTGCAACGGCACGGGTGGCGCAGCTACTGGCGGACAAGCCTACACCGTCTTACCTTGCGGGACTCCGTCACCAACACCGACGGCTACGGCGACTGGGACGGCAACAACCACCCCGACTCCAACTGCGACGGCGACACCTACTGCTACAGCAACAGCAACAGCGACAGCGACACGTACACCGACAGCAACACCAAGTGCGACGCCGACTGCTACACCAACAGCAACCGCAACGGTCACATCAACGCCAACACCAACTCCTACAACAACGCCAAGGGCGACACCGACACCGAGGTCTCTTCCAAGTCCGAGGCCTCGTCCCACGCCGCCCCCTCGCCCGTAAGCGGAAGCTGATAGTTGATAGCTGAGACTCCGTCGGCCGCGGTCAACGACCGCGGCTACAGCTACGCCGGCAACACCGTTGAGAGTGTCACTTCGCTGTCGATGGTTTGTGTAGAGACGTCTTCTACCGTCGCCCCGACTTTTGATCCGTCGCGACCAACTATCCAGACTTGCTGGCCTTGTTCGAATCGCCCACGGGTCATTACTTTGAGTAGAACACCTTCCTCAGTGGCCGGATTATCCAGCACCTCGACGCAGATTGCATCGGTCTTTCCGAAATCTCCCTGCAAAGTTAATTTGTCATCAATTTTTGGCCTTCGCATGGAACACAGATGCTAGGTTTCCCGCTAGAAATAATCGGTGCTCGTTGCCCAGTCGAGCGTCTCCGCGCTGACAAATGGAATATTTATCTAAACAGTCTCAACCAACTCGCGCGGCTGCTCGACGTGGGCCTCGGTCTTGTCGCGCTTGAGCACGCGATACAAGAACCAGACAATGAAACAGTTCGCCAGCAGAATGAGCGCGCTCACCAAGCCCGGTCGGTGCCACAGGTGACGAATCTCAATTGGGATTAGTCCACCCGTCGCGCAAATCATCAGCAACTCGGCCCAGCGTTGCTGCATGTAAACGCCGATTCCCTCGGTGAAAAGCACTACTGAATAAAACAATGCCAACAGTCCGGTTGCGTGTAGCGCGCCTCCGGCAAGGACAGCCTGCAGTTTGTGAAGCAAATACATGACGGCTCTGCTGTGTTCGAGCAGGATTTGATCCGCAGCCCAACTCCATAGAGCATCCATCCAGCCAGTCCGCGCGTTAAGAAAAAGGAGCGAAACCGAGAGCAGGAGCAACAGTACGCCTTTGAAGATCTTGAAAAGCGCGATCAGCTTGAGATAGCGAACACGACGCGCTCCCTGCAAAATGGCTGGGTCGTGGTGCGCCGCATGACTCATTAATTCACTGTTCGCCGATCTTTCCGTCTTCCGCAAACTCGCTCGAAAGCGACTGCTGTAGTGTGCGCTTCGCTCAGCGCAAATCCAATGATGCTGCGAGAAGTCCGCTGACACAGCGGACGCTACAGCAATAGGGATCCTCTGGTCACGTTATCGTGGCAACTCAACCGGCAATGACCGGACTTTCCCGGCAGCAAATTTCCAGCTTGTTGCCATCCGGGTCCTCAAAGAAAAACGCGTAGTAGCCGGGACTGTAATCGGCACAGACTTCCGGCCCTTCAAGCGCCTTGCCGCCCGCGTTGCGCACCAACCTCGCCACCCGATCAACTTCGTCGCGCGTATCCGCCCAAAATGCGATGCGCGTGCCGTTTGGCCGATGGTTCTTGTCCTCTGTGAACCCAAAAAATTCCGAGGGCCCGCCACCACGAGCAGCATAAAACGTGTGAAAGTCGTCGCCTGGACTCTCGTGACCAAACCCAAGCTGTGGCAGAAATTTTCCGTAGAACTCCCTTGCTACCTGCATGTCCCTCACTCGTAAATCAATGTGATCAAAGCAGCGCGTTTTCATCTTGTGATTCTCAATCGGGTCGCATGGCAATTCAATCGTTTCTGGCACACGATCTCTTCGCAGCGCAATTTGGGGCCGCTTCGCGCTATTGCGCTGGATTCGGCTACCGCGTTGCAGGCAGAAACCGCCTCAAGATTGGTTTCAGTTTTTCTACCGTGGCTTGTGGCCACAACTTCCGGTCTGTAACCAGTGCCGTGTCCAATGCGAAGTGCTCCGGCCAATTCGGTTCGGGCGGAATTCGAGGGATCACGTCCACAATCACTCTCCGGGCGGTCTCTGCATTTGCCACCAAATGACTGAGAACGATCTCAGCCGAGACTGCTTCTTCTTCCACTTTCCAGCTATCGTAATCCGTGATCATGGCCATTGTCGCAAGTGCGATCTCCGCTTCGCGCGCCAGTTTTGCCTCCGGAAGATTGGTCATCGCAATGACGTCAAAGCCATTGCGATGATTGAATTCCGATTCCGCGCGCGTGGAAAACGCAGGCCCGTCCATGTTCACATAGGTGCCGCCGTTGTGCACCGTGACGCCCAGTGATCTGGCTGATTCCGCCAGGAGATTGCGCAAGTTTGCGCTGATGGGCTCAGCGAATGCGACATGCGCCGCTATGCCATTCCCGAAAAACGTATGAATCGCGCGCTGGCTGGTGCGATCATAAAACTGCGAAGGTAAGACCACGTCCCGCGGCGCGTATTTTTCCTGCAAGCTGCCCACTGCCGCCACAGAAATTATCCAGCGAACGTTCAATGACCGGAGCGCGTAGATATTTGCCCGATAATTGATTTCATGCGGCAAAATCCGATGACCGCGTCCGTGCCGCGGCAAGAAGTAAACCTGACGGCCGCTTAATTTTCCCCCAACAAGAATGTCCGACGGCGATCCAAACGGTGTGTCGACATTGTGTTCGGTCGCGTCGCGAAGTTCCTCCATCTGGTACAGACCGCTGCCACCGATGATGCCAATCGCTGGAACTTCACTCATATGGGTTGCGATTTAAGACACGAATTACGCGAATTGTCACGAATCTCGCAAGGGGTAGAGCCAACGATGGATCAGGAAATGCGTGCGCCCTGTCTTGGACGACCTTTGCCCGATATGTATTGTTCTGGCTCATCCATGCCGAAATTTTTCATCAAGACTTACGGTTGCCAGATGAACGAGCGCGACTCGGAACAGGTCGCGCACTCGTTAATCGCACGCGGCTACGAGCGGGTGGCGCGCGAAGCGGAAGCTGACGTCGTGCTTTTGAATACGTGCAGCGTGCGTGACATGGCTGATCAAAAGGCGCTGGGGAAAATGGGAATGCTGGGGCGCATGGCAAAGGAACGGCCGCACGTCGTGTTCGGTTTTCTCGGTTGCATGGCTCAGGCACGCGGCGCGGCGCTGCTCAAAGGCTTGCCGCATGTCGATCTCGTAGTCGGCACTCAAAAATTTCACCGCGTGCCGGATTACGTCGATGAATTGCTGTCACGGAAGAAGAGCGGGTTTTCGAAAAACGCCCAACGCCGAATGGAAAACCGCATGGACGATCTGCGTTTTTCGATCGTGGATGTCGCAGAAGAAGCCGGTTCGCAATCGACTATCCGCGAGCAGCAGCTCGCGCCGAAGCAGGCGACGGCGTTTGTCTCGATCATGCAGGGATGCAACATGCGTTGCACATTCTGCATCGTTCCGCAGACGCGCGGCTCAGAGCGCAGCCGCTCCATTGACGAAATTGTGAGCGAAGTGCGCGGTCTCGTGTCGCGCGGCGTGAAAGAGATCACGCTGCTGGGACAAATCGTGAACCTTTACGGTCGCCACGAGTTTCCGAAGGTCGATAACAAAGCTCCATTTGTGCAGTTGCTCGAAACCGTTCACAACGTCGAAGGCCTGGAGCGACTTCGTTTTACTTCACCGCACCCGATCGCTTTTCGCGACGACTTGGTCGACGCGATCTCGAATTTGCCGAAACTCGCCGAACACGTTCATCTGCCGTTGCAATCTGGGTCCAACAGAATTCTCAAGGCGATGCACCGTGCGTATACGGCGGAAAAATATGTCGATCTTGTCCGGCGAATTCGGCGGGCCCGCGAGGGGATCGCGATTACGACCGACATCATCGTCGGATTTCCAGGCGAAACAGCAGACGATTACAAGCAGACCCGTGATTTGGTCGAGGAAATCCAGTTTGATAACGCATTTGTCTTCCGCTATTCGCCGCGGCGCGATACACCGGCGGCGGAGATGCCCGATCAAATCGACGAGCCGACCAAGGAAGCGCGCAACCAGGATTTGTTGCGAATTGTAAACGAGTCCACGCGACGCGCTGGCGAAAGGCTGGTTGGGCACTGCGTGGAAGTTCTCTGCGAAGGGCCGAGTAAGACAAATCCGACGCGCCTAATGGGTCGAACGCGCAACAATAAAATTGTCGTGTTTGAAGGAAACGAGAACCTAATTGGAGAACTCGCTTACGTACAGGTGCAACAAGCCAACGGATTTAGCTTGTACGGCGTGCCGGTGCAGAAGTAGCGCCTAATCGCAGGTTGAAAACTTGCGCCACCTTATCGAAACTCACCCGCCACCCGCGAAAGTCGCCGCATGATTTACCATCTGTCCTTGCATACCGCCGGAATCATCGCCGGCGCATTCCTCGTGTTGGTGGGCTTGCTTGGATTAATTGCACCGGGCTCCGCTAATATCGTACGGCGCCTTCCGCGCTCTAATATTACGGGAATTATCCTGCTCACGATTTGTCTCGTTTGGGCATTTTGGCTGCTCGCCACGATCCAGATGGGCGAATTTTCCGCCTTCCGGCGCCCGCTCCTCATTGCGTTGCCAATCGGTTACGGGCTCACCCTGCGTTTCGTCGACGAGTTTCTTGCGGCACGCGCGCTTGGAATTCTATGTTTGCTCGCGGCAGAGCCGCTGCTTGATGCAGCTTTTCTCCGCTACGAAACAAGCCGATTACTAATAACGGTTTTTGCTTACCTGCTAATCGTTGCCGGGTTGTTTTGGGTCGCGATCCCGTACCTGCTTCGCGATCAAATCAACTGGAGCACGCGCAGCGTTTTTCGCTGGCGCTGTCTGCATGCTATCGCGCTGATTTACGGAAGCGTGATTCTCAGGTTTACGTTCACGCAGTACTAAACTGTAGTGGCGGTCCCTGACCGCCCGCAGCGAACATTCGGTTGTTTTGGCGGTCAGAGAGCGCCCCTACAGTTGGAAATGGACCGCATTCTGGTAATCCGCGGCGGCGCAATTGGCGATTTCATACTGACATTGCCATCGCTCAAGGCGCTGCGTGACGCCCGTCCGGATGCACACATCGAGATTCTTGGTTACAAGCACATTGCGGCGCTCGCGGAAAACCGCTTTTACGCGCAAGCAGTACGCTCGATCGAATACGGGCCGCTCTCGAGCTTTTTCGCCAGGAATTTGGCATTGTCGACAGGGTTGGCCGACTATTTTTCGAATTTCGATTTGATTGTTAGTTATCTCTACGACCCCGACCGGATTTTTGAAAAAAATCTGTGCCGGTGTGGCGTTGAAAATCTGCTTTGCGGACCAGCCAAGATTTTGGAAACCGCCGGGCATGCCGCGCGCCAGCTCGCGCGGCCGATCGAAGACTTGGGAATCAAAGTTCCCGATCTTAGTGAAAGAGTTTTCCCATCGGTAGACGATCAACGATTCGCCCGGGAGCTCCTTGGGTCTCTGCAGCAGCCAATTATCGCGATTCATCCGGGAAGCGGCGGGGCTGACAAGAACTGGCCGCTGGAAAATTGGATTGGATTGTTTTCGCGGCGCGCCGCTTTTTCGGTTGCCGAAGAGAAAAGTCGACGGACAGGAAATTGTTTTTCACTCATCGTCGTTTCGGGCGAGGCGGACGAAGCACAGACCGAGCAGTTGGAGCGCGAGTGGAAAAATCGTGGTGTCCGGTTTGTTAAAAACTTGCCGCTGCCTCATCTGGCCGCGGTGCTTGAACGCTCCATCTTCATCGGGCACGACAGCGGAATCTCGCATCTCGCCGCAGCTGCCGGCGCAAATTGCATTCTGTTGTTCGGCCCGACTGATCCGAATGTTTGGGCGCCTCAGAACAGCAATGTGCGAATCCTTACTGCGCCAAACGGCAGGCTTGCTAATTTGAAAATCGAAGCAGTCGACGCAGCTCTCGCTGCAACCTTACGACCCTGTTAACACGGAAACGCTGCACGCTGCAGGTCTCTTGGCTTGCCTCTTAATGTTCGTAGCCATTTGGGAATTTCTGATGCCATTTCCAAGCGCTCGCGATGATCGCGTCGAGAGATTGGAACCGCGGTTGCCAGCAAAGGTCTTCTTTGATTTTTTCTGAGGACGCGATCAGCCGTGGCGGATCGCCAGGTCTGCGTGGCTTTTCAATGGTCTCGATCTTTCGGCCAGTAATTTTGCGAGAGGCCGCGATTACCTCTCGAACACTGGAGCCGCCTCCCGTGCCGAGGTTGTAAAATCCGCTTGTGGTTGCGCCAAGAGCCAGAATGTGCGCGCGTGCAAGATCAACGATATGAATGTAATCGCGAATACAGGTCCCATCGGGAGTGTCGTAATCAGTACCGTAAACTTCGACATTCGGTCTTTGACCCAATGCGACCTTCAGCACATTGGGAATCAAGTGGGTCTCCGGTCGATGATCTTCGCCGAGGTTTTCCGTGGCCCCGGCTGCGTTGAAATAACGCAATGAAACAAATTTCAATCCATAAATTTCGTCGTACCAACGCAGAATTTTTTCGAAAGCCAGTTTCGACTCGCCATATGGATTAATCGGATGCGTAGGCGCAGTTTCGTCGATTGGCACCCGTTCGGGCGGTCCAAAAAGCGCGCACGTCGACGAAAAAATGATCCGTCGCACACCCGTTGTCACCATTGCATCCAGCAGGTTTAAACCGTTTGAAACATTGTTACGAAAATATTTGGAGGGATCGCGCATTGATTCAGGGACGAGTGCGTATGCTGCGAAGTGCATGACCGCATCGGGCCGCGCACCCGAAAGCGCAGCATCGATTTGCGCACGATCGGCCAAATCGCCGTGGATGAAGTTCGCCCGGGAATCGACGGCGCGCTGGTGGCCTTCAACCAAATTGTCGAAGATGGCCACTTCGTGGCCTTCATCCAGCAAAAGCTCGGCAGTAACGCTACCGATATAGCCCGCCCCGCCGGTGACGAAGATTCTCATGGGCGGGGAAAATGCAGCGCGACTCGCGTTAAATCAAAGCGAAGTGTGGGCAGGAGAGGATTGCGCGACGGATTTGCCCTTCTTTTTCTGAAGGGCTGCGACCATTTGCCGTGCGCAATGATGTTTACAACGCGGCTGGAGGACTTTCAAACTCTGTTCCTCAGAGCCCCATTGTAAAACGTCGATGTCGACGTAGCGGACGCCCCAGTTTTTCATCTCGAGGCGGCTGGGCTTGTAAAGATCGATTGTGTCGGTGCCGATCAATGCAGCTCCATAATCGTCGATAACATACTCTTCGTTAGTGTCAGCGAGTCGGAACCGTGTTCCGAGCGGGTACCGCGACCAATCAGAAGCAGCGCTCATCACGTGTCGGCCGGAAAGATACTCGCCCAGCGCGTTATGGACTCCGCTTCCTCCTTCGTGATGAGTATAGGCGGTAGTGCGGACGTGCGGTATGCGACGCCCACTTGTGAGAGTCGGTTTCGATTGAGTGGCACACCCCACTAGCAAACAAGCTAAAGCTCCTGCGAGCGGCAGGTTAAGGCATCGCATCGCGCCCTCAATAGCAGCCTATCCAGTCAAGGGCAAGGAATAATTTACGAAAATTCCCTAGGGTTTAGAAATGACTGATCCAGTTAATTTTGAGAGCGCGAGCGTTTCGCGTCGGCATTGGTGATGCCAGCCAACCCGCTAACTCGCGGCCGCTTGCGAGAGATTGCTCGTGCAATGAGGACAACGCCTCGCCTTAATCGGGATCTTCATTGCGCACGCCGGGCAATCTTTCATGTCAGGAACCTTTTCAGCGGGTTTTCTGAGTTGATTTATTAAACGGACCAGAAGAAAAACTGCGGTCGCGACAATAAGAAAGTTAATCAAGAGCGTGACGAAGTTGCCGTAATTCCAAGTGATCGCCCCGGCCTTCGCGGCGTCTGCAGGAGTATGGAATGCGGCGGAGCCGTCCTTTGCGGCTCGCAAAATGACGAACTTGTTTGAGAAATCGAGTCCCCCACTGAGAACACTGATCGGGGGCATGATCACATCTTTCACCAGCGAAGTAATAACTGAACCGAAGGCCGCGCCGATTATGACGCCGACGGCAAGATCAACCGCGTTGCCTTTCACAGCGAATTCTTTGAATTCTTTCCACACGTTTTTAACCCAACTCATATCGTTCCTCTTACTTTTTGTTCTCTTCATCCTCAGTCTTGGGGATTACGACGTTCGCGAGCTTATTCGGCACGACGATCACTTTCAGGTACGGCGCGAGGGCGTCGCCAACAACGCTCTTCACCTTCGGACTAGCCTTCGCTGCTCGTTCGACGTCCTCTCGTGGCGAATCCACAGGCATTTTGATTCGATCGCGCAGTCTGCCGTTTATTTGAATGACGATCTCAACCTCGTCCTCGACGAGCAACCGTTCATCGTAGGTTGGCCAGGACTGTTCAGTGATGTCGCCGCGCGCATCGCTGAATTTTGCATTTAGTCTTTCCCATAGATCAGAGGCGATGTGCGGCGCAAATGGATTCAGCAATATCAGAAAGGTGCGCATCGCCGACACGGGAATCGAGTCAACGTTGGTGAATGCATTGACGAAAATCATCATTTGTGAAATGGCGGTGTTAAACGAGAAGGATTCGATGTCTTGAGTAACTTTCTTGATCGTGGCATGCAGCATCTTCTGCTGACCCTTGTCCGGTTCGACGTTCTTGACCTTCCCCGATAATTCCCACGCGCCTGCCTGGTTCTCGGTCATGAGCAGACGCCAGACGCGAGCAAGAAAGCGCGCAACGCCTTCGACACCGCGCATGCTCCACGGTTTCATTTGCTCGAGCGGCCCCATAAACATTTCGTAGCAGCGAAATGCGTCTGCGCCGTACTGGTCGATCACGTCGTCGGGATTAACAATGTTCCCGCGCGACTTCGACATTTTCTGATTATCTTCGCCGAGAATGATTCCCTGGTTTACTAGCCGTTGGAATGGTTCCGGCTTTGAGATGCAGCCCAGATCGAACAGCACCTTGTGCCAGAAACGCGAATACAGCAGGTGCAGCACCGCGTGCTCCGTGCCTCCGACGTACAAGTCTACGCCACCGGGCTTCGGACCGCCCATCCAGTAGCGCTCTGCTCCTTCGCCGACAAACCGCTCATCGTTGCGCGGGTCGCAAAATCGCAGGTAATACCAGCACGAGCCTGCCCACTGCGGCATCGTGTTTGTCTCACGAAGTGCGTTGACGGAGTAACGAATCCACTCTTTTGCTTTTGCGAGCGGCGGTTCTCCAGTGCCGGTCGGCTTGTAATCGTCGAGCGCAGGCGGCACGACGGGCAATTCTTTTTCATCCAACGCGCGATGCTTTCCATCCTCCCAGACGATCGGGAATGGCTCGCCCCAATATCGTTGACGCGAGAATAGCCAGTCTCGCAGCTTGTAATTGATCGCGCGTTTGCCGAGGCCGTGTTCTTCGAGCCAGGCGGCGATCTTTTTTTTCGCTTCTGCACTCGTCAGGCCGTTAATAATTGGCGAGTTGACTGCGATGCCTTCGCCGGTGAATCCAATTGCCGGCACGTCTGTTGTGGGCTGAACGACAATGACAACCGGCAGTCCGAACTTTTTTGCAAATTCCAAGTCGCGATCATCGTGAGCCGGCACACCGCCGATCGCGCCGGTCCCATACCCAAGCAGCACGTAATCAGCGATCCAGATTGGAATCTTTTGGTTGGTCGCCGGATTGATCGCGTAGGCCCCGGTAAACACGCCGGTTTTTTCTTTGGACAGATCAGCACGTTCTAGCTCGCTCTTGCGCGCAGTTCGTTCGCGATACTCGCGCACCGCCGGCCACTGTTCTTCGGTAGCAATTCGATCGACGAGGGAATGTTCCGGCGCGAGCACCAGGAAAGTACCGCCATAAAGCGTGTCCGGGCGCGTAGTGAAGACGCGAAGCTTGTAGCCGGAATGGCCGCCGGGATCATCGATGCCCACTACAGGGAAATCGATTTCCGCGCCCTCGCTCCGGCCAATCCAATTACGCTGAAGCAATTTGATTCCCTCGGGCCAATCAAGGTCGTCTAGTTCATCGATCAAGCGCTCCGCATAGGCCGTGATGCGCAACATCCATTGTCGCATCGGTCTTCGAACGACCGGGAAGCCGCCAACTTCGCTCTTTCCGTCAACGACTTCTTCGTTGGCAAGAACTGTTCCTAACTCCGGGCACCAGTTAACGGGCGCCTCAGCGACATACGCGAGCCGAACGCTATCCGGGTCAGCCCCACGATAGGTGGAAATCGGCTCCGCGCGTTTTGTTTCCGGATTGAACCATGAATTGTAAATTTGAAGAAAAATCCACTGCGTCCATTTGTAATACTTCGGATCAGTTGTGTTGATCTCACGTTGCCAATCGTAGGAAAAACCGATCCGCTTCAATTGCCTCTTGAATTTCGCCACGTTCTCGCGCGTCGTGACGGCAGGATGCTGCCCACTCTTAACCGCATATTGCTCGGCGGGCAGACCGAATGCGTCCCAACCCATCGGATGTAAAACGTTGAAGCCGCGCGTCCGTTTGTACCGGGCAACGATGTCCGTCGCCGTGTAACCTTCGGGATGCCCGACGTGCAAGCCCGCGCCGCTGGGGTAAGGAAACATATCAAGGACATAAAATTTCGGTTTCGCCGGATCGAAACCTTTTTCACC
>Ga0137379_10006159_pt1 | contig 11369 bp, 8 predicted proteins | sample SagtaG_18_FD_104812 | JGI IMG/M metagenome (GOLD analysis project Ga0137379, IMG submission 104812) | Vadose zone soil microbial communities from Sagehorn Ranch, Mendocino, California, USA - Sage2_L_80_16 metaG | ecosystem: Environmental > Terrestrial > Soil > Vadose zone | place: USA...
ACCATCGTGTTGATCGTGTTCTTCAACTCGAGGATCTCGCCCTTCACATCCACCGTGATTTTTCGCGATAGGTCGCCGCGGGCAACAGCCGTGGTGACTGCGGCGATGTTACGAACCTGAGCTGTGAGGTTGCCGCACATGGCGTTCACCGAGTCGGTCAGATCTTTCCAGGTCCCGGCCACGCCCGGCACAATCGCCTGTCCGCCAAGCTTGCCGTCGGTGCCGACCTCGCGAGCCACGCGCGTGACCTCCGACGCAAAGGAGCGCAACTGATCCACCATCGTGTTGATCGCTTCTTTGAGCTGCAGGATCTCGCCGCGAACGTCCACCGTAATTTTCTTGGATAGATCCCCGCTGGCCACCGCGATCGTCACGTCGGCGATATTGCGCACCTGTGCCGTGAGGTTGCTCGCCATGGAATTGACGCTTTCGGTGAGATCCTTCCAAACACCGCCGACGTCCCGGACCTGCGCCTGCCCACCAAGCTTGCCGTCGGTGCCCACCTCGCGAGCCACGCGCGTGACCTCCGAAGTGAAGACGCCGAGCTGTTCGATCATCGTGTTTACGATTGCGGCGGAGCGCAGGAATTCTCCTTGAAGCGGCCGCCCATCAATGTCCAGTTGCACGGTCTGCAGCAGATCGCCCTGCGCGACCGCGGAAATGGCGCGGGTCATTTCTCTCGTCGGCCAAAGAAGGTCTTCGATCAGTGTGTTGACCGACGTCTCCATGTCTCCCCAGGCTCCACTCTGCCGGTCGAAGCGCGCGCGCTGCCGGGTCGTTCCCTCTTTGCCGACGACCGTTCCAACGCGTTCGAGTTCCTCCGCCATCCTCTTGTTGGAGGCAACAATATCGTTGAAGGCGTCGGCGGCCTTACCCGCGAGACCCGTCCAATCCAGCGGCAGCCGTACGGAAAAATCACCATCCCGCATCGCTTGCAACGCGCTAAGCAATTTGCCAATGTCGAAGGAATCTCGAGAATTTTGCGCGAGATCTGTGCCTTGAGCAATCGTACTGCTCCGATTAATTTTCATCAAAGCGCTCCAAATTTATTGAACCGGTTTTCCCGGCCTTTAAATGCCCCAGTACGATACTGAGGGGGCATTCTCAGCCACAAGCGTAAACTGGCGGGTCTCGCGAGCATTTTTAGTACCGTTTAGATTTTATGAATCGGCGGCATCAGGTTCAGGTTGCTTTCCCTTGAGACCTACCGAACAAAGTCGGATAATTCTTGAACGTCTACTTTTCCAAAAGGAGGTCAGCATGTTTGCTCGAATCGTTACGATGCGTTTAAAGCCAAATACCACGCAGGAATTCACTCAGACGATTGAGAAGAAGATCCTCCCGATACTCCGCAGACAAAAAGGGTTCCGCGATGAGATCACCTTCATAGCTCCAGGCGGAACGGAAGCTGTAGGAATCAGTTTATGGGATTCAAGGGAGCAAGCCGACACCTACAACAGTGCCGGCTATCCAGAGGTGATGAAGGAACTGACGAAATTGGTCGAAGGAACGCCGCGTCTTGCAACATACGACGTAGCCAATTCGACTGTTCACAATATCGCTGCCCGATCGGCGGCGTGATTCAAATACCAAAAAATAGCCGCGGATCGCGCGAATACGCGAATAGGCCGCGCGCAATCCGCGGCTAAAATTGTTTAATGCGAACGCTGGCTAAAGCCAACAAGCAAATGTAGTTGCGGGCTTTAGCCCGCGTTTGTAGCCTTACGGTTCGATTGCGGCGGTTTCGTCGCGCAGCATGTAGAGCCGAAGCCGCTGAATCTTCCCAGCCTCATCGAACAGAAAAAAAACGCTGCCCGGTACCATAATCCGCTTTCGATCTTCCCGGTTCGTGTACACCGCAGTGAATTCAACAGCCGCAGCAGTTCCGCCCCAAGGCGGCCTGGTGCTATAGACCAGTTGTGCGGGCTTCTCGCTGCGCGTTATGAAGTCGATCCGGTAACCCAGTTGCACGTATTTCTTCGCAAAATCGGTCGCCCATTTTCGGATTCCCTCGCGGCCATGAAAAACGACCGGCCCCATTTGATTTTCAGATGGCCCTACCTGGTGGAAGGCGTCAGGACTGTACAATTCAAGGAAGTGATCGACCACCGCATCGGTTTCTTCACGTCCGTCCACAGAGATGTACCAGTCGTCGAGTGCATTCAACCTGAGGAACCACTGGTCCACCAGCAACTCTGGGTTCTCGGTCGAGCCGGCAGGCCTGTCGGACTTCTGAGCGGGAGGAGTTTGCGCTTCTGCGAAAGATAGCAGCGCAATGAAAGCTGCCGCGAAAAGGAACGCGGTGGAAACAGGTGTTTTCATGGGTTGGCTGCTTTCGCACAGCGGAAACCAATCGTATAGGTTCGTGTCGAAGGATCGCTGTAATTTCGATAGTGATTCATGAGATTCCGCTCATCGTCGTCGGACCATCCACCGCCGCGAATCACTTTGTACGTCCCGGATGCCGGGCCTTGAGGGTTCCGATCGGGCGTAACGGTGTAGTAGTCGCGGTCGTACCAGTCGCTGATCCATTCCCAGACATTTCCAATGATGTCGTACAGCCCGTAGCCATTCGGCGGATAGGAGCCGACCGCCGCAGGTCCCCAGGGATAGCCGACGTGCGCTTGCCTGGTTCTTTCTCCGCCGCCACCGCCGCCATTGTCTGGGTCGTTTCCAGCCAGGCCTACGCCTGTATCGCCCCAGGAGAACTTCTGTTTTTCCACTCCGCCGCGCGCTGCGCGCTCCCACTCGGCTTCCGTCGGTAAACGCTTCCCCAGTGACTTGCAATAGGCGTCTGCCTCATACCAGGTCACATCGTGAACCGGTTGCCGCTCTTCGCCTTTGGCGACTTTACCCCCCGGCCAGTACCACAGTTTGGGTTTGCCGGCCATCTCGGCGAAACGCGCATACTCTTCATTGGTGATTTCGTACTTGTCCATGTAGTACGCATCGACTTGAACCCTGTGAGCAGGTGTGTCATCGCGCCGGTCCCGCTCGAGCCAGCCAACTTCGTCGATCAAGAAAAAGTGCGTCCGGCCCATCCAGAAGTCTCCGGCCGGGATGAGCACCATTCCTTGCGCTGTCTGCGGAGTTTCCACTGCCTTCTGCGTTTCCGCCAAGACGGGTTTCATCCGGCCGAACGAAGGAATCAAAACAAGAACAAATATCGATAGCGCTGCTTTTTTCATGTGCCTCACACCTCGGTACGTACACTTACGAATGTTCCTAGTCAAGACTTTTTAATCTAAAATCGGCAGTCGAACGGGGCCAGTCCCGGCGATGCGAACGCGGGCTAAAGCCCGCGATCAGGAGGGGGGAAATGGTTTCTAAAACTCGGACACTGGCACTTCTGATCCTGCTGGTGCTGTCCATGGCGAGGGTGAGCCTGGCTCAGCGAACCACGGCCACCTTCGCGGGAATCGCTCAGGATTCGACGGGAGCGGTTCTGCCCGGCGTGGAGGCATCGCGGAGACACATCTTATGTGATCGGCCGGGCTCGCTGGACCTCGGCCACCTACTTCGGCATCAATGCCAGTCCAGGACAGAGAATCGAAAAGTTCTTTAACGAGCGGGATCCCGCCAAGGCCGAAACTCCTGGGAGCGTGGGGCGCGGCGTTCCCGCAATCATGTACACCGGTATGACGGCTATTGCTCAGCGCGAACGCAAGCAATGGGGCGTTACGCCGAGCTACCATATCGAGCAGCAGTTTTCGATGTTCCGCGGCGCCCACTCGTGGAAGTTTGGCGGCAAGCTCGATCTTCGAAAAGGAGGAGCGCCGGACAGCACCAATGCCGGGGTCAGCTACGTCACTCTGGACGATGTCATGCGCAACGCGCCGAGTGCGGTTGGCCTGAATATGCAGCAGAGTGAATTCTACAGATGGACCATGAATAGCTGGTCGCTCTATGGGCAAGACGACTGGCGCGTCAGCCGGAAGCTGGTCCTGAACCTGGGAGTCCGCTATGACACCTTCCGGGCATTTGTCGCCACCGGTAAGCCTCCGGAGGATCTCACGGCCCTTTACAACTTTGATGGGCTGCTCGACCCGGTCAACTTCACGTGGGCTCCGCTGCGCGACATCAAGCAGCCGTTTGAAAATGACAATATGAATTTCGGCCCCCGGATCGGATTCGCTTACACCGCCGATAGCAAGGGTGACTTCGCCGTGCGAGGCGGCTTCGGTGTGAATTTTTCGGGATTCGATGGCTCGAGTTTCGAAACCGCGCCGAACCGTCGTCCCGATTTGCCAGTCACCGTGAACTTCAGCAGGGCCGAATCCGTCTTATACGGCTTGAAGTTTCCGGCGTACAACGAAGACATGGTGGGGATCGTGCTGGCCCAAAAGAGGTCGGCGCAGATGAGTACCCGCATCAACCCGAATTTCCAATCTCCTTACGCCATGAATTACTCGCTGGAGATGCAGCGGGCGTTGAATCCGTCACTGATCGTGGAAACGGGATACGTGGGCTCCCGCGGAGTCAAGTTCAACCTGTCCAGGACGTTCAATTTAGTGGACCGTGTCACCGGAATTCGTCCGAATCCGAGCGACATTCAGGGAACCTATCTCGACAATTCCCAACAGACGAACTACAACTCGTGGCAGACATCGCTCAGGCAGCGGTTCACCCACGGGCTGGCGCTCAATGTCCACTACACCTGGGGCAAGGCCCTTGCCTACGCAGGCGGCGACGTCGGTGCAATCTATCTGGGCGACTCACGCACCTTAAGTGAGGACTTCAATAACATCAAGATCGAGCGCAGCCTTGCGTCGGGCGATGTGACCCATAACGTCTCCGCCGACTGGTTGTATCAGGCGCCCACGCCGTTTTCCAACTCGCCCGTAGCCCGGCAGGTTCTGGGAGGCTGGAATATTTCCGGCATCTGGAAGGCTCGGACGGGACAGCCTCTGGGCGTCACTCAGACGGGTGGCCGGCCGGACCTACTGGACGTCAAGGGAGCGGTCAACACAAATTGCTGCAGCTTTGGAAACCTGCAGTATCTGAATCCCGCCGCGTTCGCATTAGTGACGGTGCCCGGCTCCGCACGAACGATCCGCCGAGGCACTGCAGGCGCCACGGCGCTGAGAAGCCCGGGAATGTGGGACGTCGATTTATCGTTCGGGAAGAACTTCAGTCTTAACGAAGGTACGAAGCTTGAATTAAAAGCCGATATGGCCAACGCACTCAATCACACGCAATATAACGGCATTGCAACGAACCTGAGCGGGATCGGGTTTGGCCAAGCGACCGCAGCCGCCACTGCTCGTGTGATTCAGCTTCAACTACGCCTCAGTTTTTAGGCATGGTCCCACAGGAATTTCCGGCCGGCGGGGCGTGTTTGGTTTACCTCGTAGACGTGGGCTTCAGCCCGCGTCTGTACGCATCTTCAACTGCTTTCGCATTCACTTTTCGGATTCGTAGCCCAGATTTACTTCGGCTCTTCGATGACTGGCGTATCGCCGCGTTTCTTTCCGTGGAAAGTGTTATAGACGATGGGGATTCCTCGCTCCTGCATCAGCCGGGTGATGAGAGCCACAGTGTCGTCGTGATAGATCGCCGAGGACATTCCGACGGGCACGCCTTCCGCCCAATTCAAAGGCGTCATTCGAACCGAGCTCACGCCGAATCCGAAATCCTCGCCTTTGTCTTGCGCCGCAAGGTCCGCGCCGCGATCGACCAGGAGTTGCACCACCTTGTTCGCTCCCTTATATGCGGCGCCGTGCAGCGCCGTAATGCCGTCCTCATTGGCATCGTTAATCGCAGCGCCCTTGTCCAGGAGAAGCTTCACCAGTTCCACGGTCTCGTCTTCCGAGTACTGGAACGTGAAACCTTCCGCCCAGCCCACGCCCGAGGCGACCATCAACGGAGTACTCTTATCGAATGTACCGATGAGTGGATCGGCGCCGTGAGCGAGCAGTAGGCGAACGACAGTGAGATCGCCGCAGAGCGCCGCGCGTAGCAGTGGCGTTGCCCCGGCTTCCTTCAACCAGAGAGACGTATTTGCCTGATGCACTTCTACCCGAACCTTGATCCGCTGGTTGGGGTCCGCTCTGCGGTCCAGAAGCATCTTGATGAAATCCATAACGCCGTCCGTGCTCGGCGCCGGTATTGCTGTCGTTAAGGCATCGCGATTCGAGACCGCCAGATAAAGGGGCGTCCAACCTTTAACGTTCGCCTGATTCGGATTGGCTCCGCGGTCCAGCAAAAGCCGGGCAATCTCGTAGTGGCCATTCTGCACCGCGACGAGCAGGGGGCTGCTTCCATCCACCGCAGCTTTACTGATGTCTGCGCCCGCGGCAACCAGGACCCGCACCGTATCGAGGGAGCCTTGCCGGGCCGCAAACAAGAGAGGTGTGAGACCGCCCATCGGGTCGCCCGTGGGTTGCCCGTCGCGCCCAGGCCGCCCGAAACCCAGACCGTTCCGTCTTATGGGTCGTATGACTTTGGACTGAGCTTCGAGGTTGGCGCCATTATCGAGTAGAAACTGGACCACGCCGGCATGGCCCTGCTCGGCCGCCCACATCAGCGCATTGGTTCCCCGCAGGTTTTCCGTCGCATTCACTTTGGCTCCATGATCGAGGAGCACCTGGACTGCATTCCGCTTTCCGGTACGTGCCGCCATCATCAGTGCCGTTTCCCCCCGCGACAGGACGGGGGCATTCGGGTCAACGCCGGCTTTCAACAGCGTCTCAATCATCGCCGCGCTTCCGTTCACAGCCGCAAGGAACATCGGCGTCGCTCCTGCGCGGTTCGCCGTTTGCGCCATCGCTCCGGCCCGGATCAAAGCGCCGGCCATTTCCAGATCATCCCATCGCGCGGCCCAGTGCAGGGCCGTCGTACCGTCGGACTGTGGAGCGTTGACGTCCGCTTTTTGCTGAAGGAGGGAGCGCAGCGCTTCACCGTTCTTTTTCATGGCCGCGTCCGCGACGTCGCTGGCCGCGGCTGCAAAACTGGTAACGGAGAACAACGCAACCACGAATGATATGGCGATGAGCCGGCTAAACACTTCTAGCGTTCCTCTATTGAGTAATCGGCTAGTTGGGTCAGTGAGTTACCCAATTACCCAATTACCAAATAATTTCACCCAAGCGGCAAAGGTCCCGTGCTATCCCCAATGCTTTCCTGCTCGATTCCAAACATGTGCAGCGTCTTCAGCAGAAGATTCGCCGTGGTCCCCGTGCGTTGGATATGGCGGCCTCCCTTGTGTTGTCCCATGGCGCCGCCGATGAACATGTTCGGCACAGCCTTGTGGCTATGCAGATTGCCGTCGGACATATTGCTGGCCCAAAAGATCAACGTGTGGTCGAGCAGGCTGCCATCGCCGTCGGGTGTGGATTTCAGCTTGGCCAGGAAAGGCGTCAGACACTGCACATGGAACCGGTTGATTTTGGCCCAGGCTTCGAGGGTCGCGGGCCGTCCGCCATGATGCGACGTGGGATGATTCCCGCTCATAACTCCGGATTCGGGATAGACCCGCATGCTCACATCATGCGCATACATCAGCGTCGAAACGCGAGTGATATCCGCCCGGAACGCCAGCACCTGCAAGTCCCACAACAAGTTGATATGCTCGGTGAACGATTCTGGTATGCCGAAGGGAACCTCAGCGGCCGGGGACGCCTCCGCAGATCTCGCCACATTGCTCAGCCGGCGTTCGATCTCGCGAATGTCCTCCAGGTATTCGTTAAGCCGGGTACGATCGGTTGCGGGAAGACTGTTGTTCAGGCGTGCGACTTCGAGCGTGACCGCATCGAGAAGGCTGGCCCTTGCCTGTTTGCGCGCCGCCCGCTCTTGCGCATTGCTCCCATCGCCGAAGAGACGCTCAAAGACGACCTGGGGGTTGGCTTCGAACGGAAGCGGCTTCGTCGGCCCCGACCAGGAGACGGAGTTCACATAAGCGCAGCTATAGCCCCATGGGCAGGTGGCGAGCGAACTCTGGTCCTCGCATTTCACTTGTATCGAAGGCAGGACGTTTGCCTGGCCGTACTTCTGCGCGATGATCTGATCGATAGTCGTGCCCAGATGGATATCTGCGCTGACCGTCTTCTTCGGTTGAACGCCGCTGAAAACCGCCGCGCTGCGCGAATGATCGCCGCCGGTCTCTCCGGGCCCCGGCATCGATGATGTCGCGTCCAGCCCGCTGATCACCGTGATCGAATCCCTCCACGGCTCGAGCGGCTTGAGAATAAACGGAAGTTCGGAGAGCCCGCCTTCCTTCATGGCCCAATGCCCAGGCTCCCAACCGTGTGGATTGAAGATCCCCACAAATCGTGGGGCTTTTGCGGTTGCCTGCGCTTTGGCCGAAGGGACGAGAGCGGGAAACATGGATTCCAGCAACGGTAACGCCAGCGTGACGCCCGCGCCCCGCAGAAACGTCCGGCGAGGAATGTGTTTCTTCGTGATGAACATTGTTGTCTCCAATAATTCCGTCAAACGACCGATCGGACTATTTGGTCAGTCGGTCAGTTGGTAATGGGGTTGTTGGACAGCTACGTGTGACATTGTATATGGGACATCCCAACATTTGACATTTTCGGGGCACGGCCGAGATTGCGTCCCCTAAATGTCAATTGTTGGAATGTCCCATGTACGATGTCCAATGTACTTGTCCAACGACCCAACTACCCGCTAACCCACTGACCTACTGCTTCCGGTTCACTTGAAACGGAATGCTTTTGACGATTTCGAGCACAAGCGCCGAGAACCGGTAATCGGCCTTGCCTGCCTCGCGCACGATGGAGCGTACCGCCGGCATATCGTCATACTCTACTCCCCGGCCGAGAGCGTACGTGAGCAACTTTTCCGTGATGGTCCGCTCGAATTGCGGCGAGTAGCGCAGAAGCGCCTGCCTCAAACTCACGACGCCGTCAATCCGGCTGCCGTCCACAAGCTGGCCGGAGGCATCGAGGTTCTGCCCGCCTTCCCTCGTGCGCCACTTTCCGGTCCCATCAAAGTTTTCGAGAGCGAAGCCAATCGGGTCCATCATCTTATGACAGCTGGAGCAAGCCGGGTTTGCGCGGTGTTCCTCCATGCGCTGCCGCATTGTCTGGACCCCGGCTGTTGGGTTGGGCTTCAGCGGCGGAACATTGGGCGGAGGATCGGGAGGATGCGTGCCCAGAATATTCTCCAGAACCCACTTACCGCGCAGCACCGGAGAGGTCCTGTCGGAGTTCGAGGTCACCAGGTGAACGCTCCCTTTTCCCAGCAGTCCGCGGCGCACGTCCAAATCCCCTTCCAGCTGCACGCGCCGGAATTGGGTTCCATAAATGTTTGGAATCCCATAATGCACGGCCAGACGTTCGTTGACGAACGTGTAGTCTGCCGTTAGCAGCTCGATCAGGCTGCGGTCTTCGCCGAGGATGCTCTCAAAGAACATCTCCGCCTCGGTCCGCATCGCGTGCCGCAGATTATCGTCGAAGTCGGGATAAATCGTTCCTTCCGGAGTCTGGCTCTGCAACGTCCGCAAACCCAGCCACTGTCCCGCGAAGTTCTTCACCAGCTCTTGCGAGCGTGGATCTGCAAGCATGCGCCGCACCTGTTGCTCGAGCACTTTGGGATCTTTCAGTTTTCCCTGCCCGGCGAGGTTGATGAGCTCGTCGTCGGGGCCGTTGCTCCACAGAAAAAAGGACAGGCGCGAGGCCAGCTCCAGATCGCTGATCCGATAGGATTCGCCGGGCTTGATGCTGGCGGGAGCAGTTTCGGTGCGGAACACAAATTCCGGATGCGCGAGGATGAACTGCAACGCTCGCTCGATGCCGTCTTCAAAATTGCCGTTTTCCCGGCCGGTCCGGTAAAGACTCAGCAGGGTCGCGGTATCCTCGTCAGTGAGCGGTCTGCGGTACGCCTTGCGCGCCAATGTGCTGAGAATCGTTTTGGCGCACGCCAAGGGGTCGCTTCCCGCGGACGGAGTGCATACGAAAATCTTCCGGCGGCTGGGTGTGTCCTTCGCAGGCAAGCCGTTCACCGGACCCTGGATGGTGATCTGGCTCACTTGCGGCGTTTGCATGATGCCCTCGATCGGGTTATCGTCCAGGATGCTCCGCCGGTAAGAGCGGTTCAAGAAAACATGCGGAATATAAGTGTTCGCGATAAACGCGAGACCCACCGCGTGCTGGCCGGCTTTGACCACGACGCGAACCTCGTTCTTGTCGGCCTGGACATTGGCAGTCAGCGGTATGTCCTTACCGATCGAGTACAGCTTGATCCTCCCGCCGTCGACGGTGAGTTCGACCTGCTCATTCTCGGCGTCGCCGCCGTACAACGTGCCGACGGTGTTCCTCACGGGCACCCACGAGATAACGTACTCTCCATCGGCCGGGAAGTAGTGATGGACAAGCATCCCGCCCCGCGTACCAAACGGCAGACCATCGACCTGTTCTTCCTGCGAATAATCCTCGCGGGTGTAGTAAATCTTCCTGCCCGGAGCCGTTTCATGACCCAGCGCCTGCCGGCTCAGTTTCGACGCCGCCGAAACATATCCTTCCACCAGCGCCGGCGATACTTGCAGTCCACTCTCGACGTTGTCGAATCCGTAGCTGGTATCGTCGGCGGGCAGATATGCCGCAGGATCGATATCGAGGCCGATGAGCTCGCGAATCGCGTTCGCGTATTCCGTGCGGTTCATCCGGTGGACTCCCGGAGCAGCAAGTTTCGGCTTCGCGGCGGCAGCCCGGTCCAGTTCGTCCTCGAGCGCTACGGTCAATGCTTCATACGCGGGGGCACTGGGCCGCGGCAGACCTTGTGGGGGCATCATGCCGGCCCGAAGTTTGCGCACCACTTTTTCCCATGCCTCGGCATTCTGAGCGACACGAGCCGGATCCATCTTGTCCAGCATCAGGCCCGCGGTCTTCGTTTTTTCGTTGTGGCAGGTGACACAATACTGGTCCAACACCGCGCGAGGTGACTGCGCGGATCCGCCGGCATTCTGCCCCAGAAGAAGCCCTGCGCCAATGAGAAGTATTCCGCCGAAAATCAAAAGGCTTTTCATCGAATATTGCTGAGCAGTTTACCAGTGATTTGATAATGGGTCACTTTGAATGCGGGGGAGCAGGTGTCACGAAGCGTACCCTCTCCCAGGGGAGAGGGATCTCGATTCTGGCGCCCTCTCCCCCGGGAGCACTCTTGTGCAAATTACGGGATGCGGTTCGCTCCAGAAGCAGGATTGATGCGGGCTTCATGGGATTCTCTATTTGGAAACCTGTTTCGGGCATGTCCCTCTCCCTTTGGGAGAGGGTGGCGCGAAGCGTCGGGTGAGGGCAGGAAATGCACCCTCATCCGGCCCTTCGGGCCACCTTCTCCCAGAGGGAGAAGGACACGAGCCTCCATTTCGGGTAATTTGGACACCACTGCCCCGGGAGAGGGTGGCCGAA
>Ga0137379_10006165_pt1 | contig 11366 bp, 8 predicted proteins | sample SagtaG_18_FD_104812 | JGI IMG/M metagenome (GOLD analysis project Ga0137379, IMG submission 104812) | Vadose zone soil microbial communities from Sagehorn Ranch, Mendocino, California, USA - Sage2_L_80_16 metaG | ecosystem: Environmental > Terrestrial > Soil > Vadose zone | place: USA...
AAAGCAATGCCCATACTTGAGCAACTTCGATCACTGCTTAAGTATGCAGTTGGAACTCAACTCCGAAGAACGCCTGCTGGTGGGATCTTCACACCAATACCTGCTTTTCGGTGATAGTTCCGTTGATTAACGAGTTATCCACGTAAATAAAGGACTGTAAAATGGTATTGAGCAGCAATGAAACAAGTTGGGCAACGACAATAGTGATGTTGGTTATTTCATCAGCATTTGCTTCTTTCCTGACGTACATAACTGTCAAAGCCCAACACGCTAAAAGTATGGAAGAAGTCCAAGACGCTATAAAAAATATAATCGCTCGCTTGGTGCTGTGGTTGAGCAACATCGGAGCTTTTGCGTTACTTGTACGAGAGCTCATATCGTCGGAGCCTGTTAGCCGAATGAGCATTTTTATAACGGTATGGATGGCTTGCATTTTGGTCATCACCTTTCTTTTTTCGATAATAATGAAAGTCATGAAAGCACTTATAAGATCGACTGAAATGCACTCTCTAACTATGGATGCGACAAACAGATTAACTGAATTGGTTGGGGACATTGTTCGCTCGTTGCCGTGTAACAAGCCGTCAGAAGTAAATCCCCAAAGCGAAGTCCCGATAGCGCTACAATCGGGTAAGAACAAGAAAGCGAAGCGAATAACAAGGCCGGTGGACACCGACCGGGGCTAAGAAACGCTCCGATGCGGGTCACGGCCCGAGCCGTTATATAGAAGAAGGTCATGGCCAAAGGGAAACCAAAATAACCGCCATTTGATGAAGCGGAGGTGATTCACCCATGATTTCATGCGTGGCTAACTCCACGAATTGAAGAAACGCGTAATTTTATGGGCGTTCTCCTCTCTATTTATGAAATTTGTTATAGTGAAAGGGAGTACAGTAATATGAGACTAACTCATCTGATGATCAAGAATTATCGGCTATTTGCTGAGCTCGCTTTGGATTTTCATCCTGAGTTGACGGTGATTGTGGCACCTAACGGTTGCGGAAAGACTACCGTACTTGATGCGATAAGGGTCGCTTATAGCCCCTATCTCTTTGTGTTTCCGACTGGCAGAGGGAGCGGTATAGAGCCCGGTGATGTTCACATGATCAAAACCCTGGAAGAACTCGGCCAAATGGAGCCGGTGACTCCGGTGGAGATATATGCCGATGGAACCTTCGACGGCCAGCTTGCAGGCACATGGAAAAGGGAAAAATATTCATTAAAAGGAAGAACTACAATAAAGGATGCGCGTCTCCCAGCAGAATTCGGCAAAACGCTTCAAAAACATGCCACAAACGGAGAATTCTCAAAGTGGCCGCTAATCGCATATTATGGTACCGGACGATTGTGGAACCAGAAAAAGCTCACCGATAAGAAGGCTTTCGCTTCCGGGTTTCATTCGCGCGCAGCTGGCTACACAGACTGCATGGAGCCGGCCTCAAGCTACAAACTCTTTCTAGGCTGGTTCAGCTATGCCAGTCGTTCCGACAACCAGGTCAAGCTACGTTTTATCGAAAAAACTCCTTCTGCTTCCGCTAAAGACATTGCGGAAATTGAGGGGCCATTCACCGGTCTTATTCAGGCGGTCCAAAGGGCTGTTAACATTGTACTGGCCCCCACCGGGTGGGGTGACATTCATTTTTCGGAGACCATCGGCAGCCCGACGGTCCAGCATCCAAAATTTGGCACATTGCAGGTAGACCAGATGAGTGACGGTATTCGTAACACTCTCGCCTTAGCTGCGGACATTGCCTACCGTTGTGTCCAACTCAATGCCCATCTAGGCGAAAACGCTGTAACCGAAACAGAAGGGATTATTCTGATAGATGAAGTGGATATGCACCTTCATCCTGAATGGCAACAACTCATTCTCGGATCATTGAGGAATGCCTTCCCAGCTCTTCAATTTATAGTTACCACTCATAGCCCTCAGGTGCTAACTACCGTGCCGCCCGAGTGCATTCGTGAACTTAATTGGGTAGGAGATACCGTGCAGGTTGATATTCCTGACTTCTCCCTGGGGGCTGAGAGTCCCCAGATTCTGGAATCGATTCAGGGAGTCAACCCACGCCCCCAGCAACTCGACATTGTCAAAAAGCTGAACCGGTATTTGGAACTGGTCGGCAAGGATGAATGGGACGGGCCTGAAGCGAAGGCGCTACGAATAGAACTCGACGCCTGGGGTGCCGGGCATGAAACAGCCCTGGCCAAAGCCGATATTGACATACGCATGCGTTCATTTCGGCGGAGGCATGCATGAAGAAAGTCCTCAAATCAGCTGCTGTTCCGCCTCTACTGGCAGCGTATCAGGAAACCAATCCCGTAGACGCTTGGGATCAATTCAAGGGCAATGATCCAGATGGGTATAAAGCGGTCAAGGCCAGTCTAACCCGTGATCAGCGTAGCCTTTGCGCCTACTGTGAAATAGACCTTGTGTCCGGAAACGGCAAGGGCCTCGACGATTTTCGCGTCGAGCACTTTTTTCCGAAAAAACCGCACAACCCGCCCCCTAATCGATCCCTTGAATGGGATAATCTCCTCGCTGTTTGCACCGGCGGTAACACCAGAGCCCTTACTGCCAAAGGTCGGTTCACCTCACCTGACAGCAGTTGCGACGTCCCGAAGGCGAATAAGGACTGGACCGACAGCATCCTGAACCCACTGATAGATGTCCCTTCTTTTCCGAGACTTTTTCGTTATGAGGAGCAAACCGGGGCAATGGCTGTTGATGAGGCGCTGTGTCCCCCTGAACTCAAGGCGAAAGCGGAAGCGACCATACAGCTGTTACATTTGAGCCCTCTCCCGACGGCAAAAATTCCGTGTTCGCGTCTGCAACGATTTAGGATTGCTATATTCGATAAACTGCGCGAGGAAATCAGTGAACTGCTCCAGGCAGGAGTTGACGAGCCGACCGCTGCCGCACAATTGGCGGAAGTCCATTTCAGCGACAACCAGCATAAACCGTGGCCTGCGTTCTTTACTTGTATTCGATGGTATCTAGGGACTGCTGCGGAGACAAGGTTGAAGGAGATCGGGTATAATGGCTAAAACGCAGACGGAGAACCTTTGGGGACGCCCTTAGCATATTCACATTTGAGGAAAAGGAATGTTCCAACTCTCGTGTGGACTCGGTCGTGGCGGAAAATCTGCCACGCCGCTCAGCTCTCAGCCATTAATCAAACCAATACGAAGGCAGATACTATGACCAACAGCACCCCCGACATCCTGAAGAAAATCGTCGCCCACAAACAGACAGAAGTAGCGGCTGCCAAGGCTGCCGTAACGATCCGCGAACTCAAAGCGCGCATAAATGACCTTGAGGACGTGCCGCGCGGCTTCGAGCGCCGCCTGCGCGAAGCGGTGGCCTCGGACTGGACCGCCATCATCGCCGAAGTCAAGAAGGGCTCCCCAAGCAGAGGGGTCATCCGCGAGGACTTCGACCCGCTGGAGATCGCGGGGATATATCAGGACAACGGCGCCACCTGCCTGTCGGTACTGACGGACGAGAAGTTTTTTCTGGGACACCTGCGCTACCTGTCCCTTATTCGTGAGGCGGTCTCTCTGCCGCTGCTGCGCAAGGATTTTATCTGCGATCCGTACCAGATCTTTGAGGCCAGAGCCGCCGGAGCCGATGCAGTTCTGCTGATCGCCGCGATGCTTGATCTGAATCAATTACGCGAGTTCCACGCGGTAGCAAAAGAGAATTATCTGGATGTACTGCTGGAGGTTCATGATGAAGCGGAGATGGAGCAGGCGTTGAAAACCGACTGCTCCCTGATTGGAGTAAACAACCGCAATCTGAGGACGTTCGTAACCGATCTCGGCACCACGGGCCGCCTGGCCCGCATGATGCCGACTGATCGACTGCTGGTGGCAGAGAGTGGCATAAACAACCGCGACGACATCAACCGTCTTTCAGCCGACGGAGCTCAAGCATACCTGATCGGCGAATCCATGATACGCGAAGCCGATATCGGCCATAAGCTTCGGGAACTGCTTGCAACCAATTAACCTACTTGATTATTGTCAGCCCGCGCTCCTGAAGCATAGCGAGCGACTGGAGCAGTTCCACCGCCCGGCGGAGCTGAAAGTCATTCTGTAATTCCTTATCCGCACTCTGTCCATGCACTGCATCGGGCGCCTTGATCTGCGGCTCGTCCGGCTTATCTACTGGCGCCAGACGGTTATTCAGGTCTTTTTCCTTAATTTCCCCCTGTTTAGGCAGCACAGGAACCGCTACCGGTCTGATGGCGGCTACTTCAATATCCGGAACAATTCCCTTGGCCTGAATCGAGCGGCCGCTGGGGGTATAATAACGCGCAGTTGTCAGCTTGAGAGCGGCATTACCCTTCATCGGAATTACCGATTGAACCGAACCTTTGCCAAAACTCTGTGTTCCCATGACAATGGCCCGTTTATGATCCTGCATGGCGCCGGCGACTATTTCCGAAGCGCTGGCGCTGCCGCCGTTAATAAGTACGATAATCGGATAGCGCGGTTCTTTTTCTCCCAATGTCGCGTTATACACCTGATTGGCTTCGGAAGTTCGTCCCCTGGTGCTGACTATCACGGTATTTTTGATGTCATCGCCGACAAAACAGTTGACGACTTCGACGCATGAATTTATCAGGCCGCCCGGGTTGTAACGAAGATCAAGAATCAGCCCCTTCAACTTTCCACCCGACTTCACGTGAAGATCCTTAAGGGCTTCCTTGAACTCACCTCCGGTACGCTCCTGAAACTGCGATATGCGAATGAATCCGTACCCCGAGTCAAGCAGCTTCGCTTTCAGACTTTTTATCTTTATGATGTCGCGAACCAGTTTGAAAACGAGTGGTCTGGCGTTTTCACCCCGCATTATTGTCAGGGTCACCGGCGTACCCTTTTCCCCCCGCATCCTTTTAACCGCTGCCGCAATATTCATCCCGTCGGTTGGCGTCCCGTCGATCTTCCAGATGTGATCATTCGGCTGAATGCCGGCCCGGAAGGCGGGTGTGTCATCTATGGGGGCAATAACCGTCAGTCTCCCCTCTTTTGTGCCGAGTTCTATCCCGACACCGCCGAACGAACCGGACATCTGGACTTCCATCTCGTGATACGGCTCGGGAGGCAGATAGGCGCTGTGCGGATCGAGGGCGGCAAGCATTCCGTCGACCATTTTAAGTACCAGTTTTTTTGAATCCGGTTTTTCAACATGGTTGGTCAGAATAGCCGCATATGCTTCGCGCAGAAGATCAAGCGCTTTTGCATCCTCGGGAGGATGACTCGCATGGCGGCGACCGTAGAAGACGACTGTCAAAAGGACAACGGCCGCCAATACAGTCACCAGTTTCAGTTTATTGGTGCGGAATCTAAAGGCAGGAAGCATTACAGTTATCTCCGTACGTCAATTCCATAACTTTTTATTTTACGATGCAGATTACTTCTTTCAAGTTCGATCAGTTCAGCCGTACGGGAAATATTCCAGTCGTTTTCCTCGAGTTTGTGAATAATGAACTCCCGCTCGAAATCCTCACGGGCGTCCCGCAATGCCGACCGTGTATGAGCGCCTTCCGGCAGCGCAGAAGGCACTGTTCCTGTTAGAGGATCACCCGCAAAATCGGAGAGATTTTCCGCCGTGATAACACGTCCGGGGGCCACGATCAATATCCGTTCCACGACGTTTTTCAGTTCACGCAGATTACCAGGCCACGAATATTGCCGTAATCTGTCGATCGCCTCCGGCAGAAACGCCTTTGCTTCGCCTCCTTCGCGGCGGAAAAACTGGGCGACAAAATGCTGAACAAGCGGGCCGATATCTTCCGGGTGTTCTCGCAGCGCCGGGGCCCTGAAGGGTACCGTGCTCAGTTGATAATAGAGATCAGGACTGAACTTTCCCGCGGCCATCTCCTGCTCAACGGGTCTGGTGGTAGCGCCGATAATACGAATATCAGCGGAAAGTCGACGGCTTCCCCCGACCCGTTCAAAAATCCCTTCCTGAATAAACTGAAGAATTTTTACCTGGGTGCCGAGCGGCAGCTCCCCTATTTCATCCAGAAACAGCGTGCCGCCATCGGCCTGATCAAAGCGCCCTTTCTTATGTGACGTCGCACCGATGAATGCGCCCTTCTCATGGCCGAAGAGCTCGCTTTCAATCAGTTCTTCCGGAATAGCAGAACAGTGTACGGTTACAAAAGGACGCTCACGCCTTGGACTGTTGCAGTGAATTGAACAGGCGATCAACTCCTTTCCGGAGCCGTTTTCACCGCTTATCAGTACGGAAGCCGATGTTGACGCTACGCGCCTGATCTGTTCCCTCAAGGCGATTATTTCAGAAGATTCGCCGACAAGTTCATACTCTGCCGATGCCGAACGTTTCAGTTCGGCATTTTCCACCTTTAATTCCTGCAACCGCAGCGCGTTTGCCACGCTGATCAGTACTTTTTCGAGCGAAAGCGGCTTTTCAATAAAATCGAAAGCGCCCAGTTTGGTGGCCCGAACCGCCGTCTCGATTGTCCCATGTCCGGAAATCATGATGATAGTGACCTGCGGAAACTCACTTTTAAGTTTTTCTAGGACTTCCAGGCCATCCATGCCGGGCATCCAGATATCGAGAAGAATCAGGTCGGGAAGCTCCAGACGGGCGCATTCAATACCTTCGACACCGCTTTCCGAGCTCAGTACCTGATATCCCTCATCTTCCAGAATTCCGGCCAGCGCGGTTCTGATATCTTTTTCATCGTCTATTATCAGTATTGTGTGGTGCATTAAAACTCCTCATACAGCATTATATTTACCCCGCCGGCAGCTCGATAACAAAGACCGCCCCGTGCGGCATGTTATCGCGTATTCGTACAAATCCGCCATGATCATTAACAATACTGCTCACTATGGCCAAACCGAGTCCGGTGCCGCCCTTCTTGGTTGAAAAATATGGTTCAAACAGGCGCTGTTTGTCCTCCGGTGTAATTCCCGGCCCATCATCGGCAATGCTGACGGTCGCCATTTTCAGGACATCATCAAAGTGAGTCGACAGGGCAACGGTGCCGTGCTCCGCCATGGCGGCGACGGCATTTTCAAGAATGTTGATCAGTACGCGCTTGATCTGGTTGCGGTCAATCATCAAAAGCGGCATTCCGGCATCGAAGGAGACGTCGAACCGCACCCCGCGATGCGCCTCCTGATAAAGCGTTAAAGACTCGCGAATCAAGCCGTTAAGATCGTTGGGTTCAGGCTGGATAGCGGGCATACGGGCAAATTTGGAAAACTCGTTTACCAGGTTTTTGAGCTCATCGACCGATTTGATTATCATTTCCGTGCATTCGTCAAAGACCTTCTCATCGTCGCTAAAGCGGGCAAGATATCGCTTTCTGAGGCGTTGAGCGGAAAGCTGGATCGGTGTTAACGGGTTTTTTATTTCATGGGCTATTCTGCGGGCGACCTCACGCCAGGCCGCCATACGTTGAGCCCGCATCATCTGCGTCAAGTCATCCAGCACGACGACCATCCCCAGTATCTCTCCGCTTCCGGCGCGCAGCAGCGTCAAATGCAATTGCAGGGTTATGCGGGAACCGCGCAGGTCCAGAAACACCTGCTTGCTTACCGTTCCCAGTTTTGACTGCAGCAGTTCCCGGATGGATTCCGAGGCAATTTCAAGGTGCTTTTCATCGATGACGTCACGGTAGTTTTTCCCAAGAACGTTCGCCGCACTTAAACCGAGCAACCGCTCGGCGGATGTGTTAATCGTCCGCAACGCCCCCTCGCTGTCCATGGAGATTACACCGGCCGCAATGTTGCGCAGCACAATTTCCATATACTGCTGCCGGCGTTCAATTTCCTGGTTACTCCGGAGCAGCTCAAGGTTGGAGACATTCAGCGCGAGCTGCTTGGTGCGAAGATCATCCGTCATGAGATTGAAGGACTGAACCAGCATGCCTATTTCATCAACGGTATAGGACTCTATCCGGACATCAAGGTTTCCGCCCGCTACGGCGCGGGTTGCATCGACCAGTTCCTGAAGCGGCCGGGTCATACTGTTTGCCAGATAGACACCCATCCAGTACGCAAAAAAAACAATCACCATGGCAATCAGAAAGAGTGTGACGATATATGCGGTCCGGATCGGATTTTTCAGGATCTTGAGCTGACGAAATTCATGGTACGATGCGGTGATCTCCTTCATCTTGTTCACAAGCGAATACGGCACATAATAATTGACGACAACAACGCCGACAATATCCGACTCGTTCCAGGTCGAACGAATCGGCACGATACCGCGTATCAAGTCGGCCTTGCCGGCCTGGTTCACCCTGGTCAGCTCTTCACCCGCCAGACCGCGCTTGATATCTTCGGAAGAGGGGTTGGTAAATTCCCCTTTCGGTACCGCCGGATTTGAGGCCCGGACCAGCTCTTCACGCTGGGCGGAATAGACCTCGACCACCCCCAGGTTGTACTCACTCTGCTTCTGATGAATAAGCGCTTTGAGTTGCGGAAGGTTATGCTCGTTAAGCAGCTTCTGCTCTTTGATAAAGTTGCTGATCTGTTTGCCATAATAAATTGAATTTGCAGCAGAACTTTTGTAGTACGTCTGCGCGACTTCAAGCGACTCACTCAAAGAAGTTTCAACCTGGGTGTTGAACCAGTTATGCACGGTGTTGTTTATAAAACCGGCAGCGGCAAAAAAGAGCAGCAGGGTGGGAACCAGCGATAAGGCAACAAATGAAAGGACAAGTTTTGTACGAAGCTTTTTTGCAAAAGGGTTTGAACGACTTTCGACAAAAAGTTTCACAACATTGCGGCTGACCAGGTACACCAGAAGAATGACAAGCAGAATGACAATGTTGATCACAGCAAAAATAGCTATATTGCTCCCCAGTTTGGAATCAGCGCTCAGCTGGGTCAGGCTGATTTCCGCCCTGGTCAGAAAAATAATTAAAACGACAGCCAGAACGATGACGATCGCTTCACGAAATCTTTTATGACGTTCCTGTTGTGAAACTCTGCTAATCATGCAGCCGGAATTCCTTTCTTCGAACTGGGAGCCGATTCTAGCACAAATGGAGTCTGTTTCAAAACTCATTGTTGCATTTTTGCATCAATTGCCGATTGGCATCAGGTATGATATTGTCTGCGTCGTGTAACTTCTGTTGAAGTCCAACCATGCGCATTGCATGATACGGAAACCGGATATAAAACTGATATTGAAATCTATCTAAGGAGCAGATTATGAGTAATGCCGAATTGAATACCACGGTTCAAAAGGGACTCGATCTTCTTGACCAGGGAGAGGCCAAGCAGGCGATTGCTGTCTTCGAATTGTATTGGGACGGCAATAAAAATCAGCCTGACAGCTGGTTCTATCTTGGCGATGCATTGGCTGAAGACGGACGTCTGGATGACGCCATCGCCCGCTACCGTGAGGGGCTGAAGCTGTCACCCGAAGATGTCGATGCTCTGACGACGCTGGGGGACATGCTTCTCGAAGCCGGCAATCACAAGGAGTCGCTCGCCTGTTACAAAAAAGTTCTGGAAATTGATCCGAAGGATGCCGACGCCCTCGTGAGTATCGGCCTTGTCCACAACAGCCAGGACCGGAGTGAAGATGCTATCCGTGCCTTCAGGCAGGCTCTTGAACTCGAACCGGACAACGTTTTTGCGCTAAACGCCCTTGGTGATTCGCTTTACGGGCAGGGAGACGTCGATGGAGCCATCGCCGCATTCACCAAAGGGGTGGAAATAGATCCCGAAGACCCGGCGGCCCATTTCAATCTGGGCGAACTTTACTATGATCTGGAGGAGCTTGAAGAGGCCGAGGATGCCTGTCTTGAAGCGGTACGGCATGATCCGGCCTACAGCATGGCGTACCTGACACTGGGGGGCATCTGTATGGACCAGGACCGTACGGCCGATGCGATAGTGCATTTTGAAAATTATCTGAAACACGAAAGATCCATCCAGGCTGCCGACATGATTGCCGAGGTCAAGGCGGTTATCGAAGGTCTCAAAGAAGAACTAAAGGGGTAGCAATGTCGCAGCAAAAGCCAGTCCTGATCGACTCCCACGCCCATATATACTACCGGGATTACGCCGGCGACTTTGACGGCATGCTGAAACGCGCCGAAGATGCCGGTGTGGCGGCAATTCTTGTGGTCGGCACAGACATCGAGTCGAGCCGTGAATCGGTCGCACTCGCCGAGAGATACCCGCAACTGTACGCCGCCGTCGGTATCCATCCTCATGATGCCGGACGGGTCACCGATGCCTGTTACGATATTATCCGGGCTCTTGCACTTTCCAGCCGAAAGGTCGTTGCCATCGGAGAAATCGGGCTTGATTTCTTTCGCGACCGCTCGCCGCGAGATCAGCAGGAGCTTGTTTTTCGCGGTTTTCTCCGGATCGCGGCCGAGCTGCACAAACCGGTGATCATTCATGATCGCGATGCTCATGACCGTGTCATGACGATTCTGCGGGAAGAGAGCGTACGAACCGGTGTTCTGCACTGTTTTTCCGGCGATGCGCTTATGGCTGCAGAGGCCTCCGCACTCGGTTTCTATATTTCGATCCCGGGAACAATCACCTTCCCGGGCAACCAGAGCCTGCGGGATGTTGTTCGGTCGACAAGTATCGATCGCATGCTGGTCGAAACCGACTGCCCCTATCTTACCCCCGTCCCCCATCGTGGCGGCCGCAACGAACCTGCGTACGTAAAGCTGGCTGCCGAGAAAGTGGCCGAAGTCAAAGGTCTGACCCTGGAAGACGTCGCCCGCATCACGACCAAAAATGCCGGTGACCTGTTCGGCATCAGGCTTTGGGACCAGTCAACCAAGATCGCCTACAAGATTCGCAATTCGCTCTATCTTAACATTACCAATACCTGTTCCAACCGCTGCTCCTTCTGTGCGAAGTTCGACGACTTTACGGTCAAGGGGCATAATCTGCTGCTGGACCGGGAACCTTCCTTCGAGGAGGTTATGGCGGCGATCGGCCAACCCGAAGGTATTGATGAGGTCGTCTTTTGCGGCTACGGTGAACCGCTGAACCGCCTGGATCTGGTCAAACAGGTGGCAAGAGTCCTCAAGGCCCGCGGCTACCGGATTCGCATCAACACCGACGGTCAGGCCAACCTGACCCACGGAAGGGACATTCTGCCGGAATTGGCCGGCCTCGTTGACAGTATCTCGGTCAGCCTGAATGCTCCCGATGCCGCTACTTACAGCCGTATCTGCAACACCCCCTTCGGCGAGGCAGGCTTTGCCGGTGTCTGTGATTTTATCCAGGCGGCAACTGTGCATATTCCACAGGTTGCTGCCAGCGCTGTGACGGTGCCGGGGATCGATGTCGAAGCCTGCAGGGTGTTGGCGGAATCGCTGGGAGCTGAGTTACGTGTG
>Ga0137379_10006169_pt1 | contig 11363 bp, 8 predicted proteins | sample SagtaG_18_FD_104812 | JGI IMG/M metagenome (GOLD analysis project Ga0137379, IMG submission 104812) | Vadose zone soil microbial communities from Sagehorn Ranch, Mendocino, California, USA - Sage2_L_80_16 metaG | ecosystem: Environmental > Terrestrial > Soil > Vadose zone | place: USA...
CCTCCCTCTGTTCTCGTGGATCGTGATGGCGTTCGAAGTGAGGGCTAGCACGTTCCCACAGAGCGGTCCCGCCCCGTTATTCAACCTGAACTTTTTGACGATGTCTAGGTTCACCTGCTTGCGCGGGCTCACGTAGAAAAAGAGAAACCCCTCGTCCTGATGCGCCTTCAGGAAATGGACGATCGCTGTTGTTTTGCCAATACCGGGATTGCCCGTCAAAAAGAGAAAAGGCGTGGTGCATCGCGGATCTAAGGCCTGCATCACCAGCTCGGCGTGGGCATCTAAGAGGGATAACTCTTGCTGAACCCTGACCCCAAGACGTTCGAGCACGTCCGATTTCACGCGATCACGCGGCAGAGGATCCCATCCATTCACAAAGCCCCCTTCGCACTCGCGGTACGGCTGCACCCAGTGGACTCCATCGCCTTCCTGGGCGACGCGGACGATGCGCTGCGTGAAGTCGTCCCCAGTATTGTTAAAACTATACGCCGCGTTCGCCCGGATCGTCTCCAGGACCTTGGCGCGTGCGTCCTGGATGGCCTCATCGCCTGCGTCCCAGCGGTAGATTTTCGCACAGGTCTTGAGGATGTCGAGGCTCTCTCTCCCGATCGACAGGGCATTCACTCCGCGGTCAGTATAGCCGACGACGTTAAAGTGAATGGGGTCTTTATCAGTCAGAATGTGCTTCTCTTTGAGAAAGGCATAAAAATCGTAGGCGTAACTCCCTGCTTGAATGAGCTTGGCGCTTTCCTTGTCTTCGCGTTTGAAGGCGGTAAAGTAGGTTTCCAGGCCGGGCGAGATCACTAGGCCTGGTGAGTCATGGGCGGTATCGATACTGAGGTTGGTAAAGACGCTCTTGGAGCGGAGATAACCCAGTTCCTGCGCCAGCAACTGCAGCACGATGCGCATATCTTCTGGATCTTTCATACTCTCCGCCGAGGTGACTGAGAAGACGGAGAGGTCCACGCAGAGGATGCGCCACTGTGCGCCGTGGTGAAGCAACATGAGCGTATCCGCGTGTAGAAAGCGCCCTTTATCATCGTATTGCTGCGTGTTGATGGTGCTGACGTCAACGCCGTGCGCTGTCAGTTGCGAGAGGACAGCTTGCCTCTCCTCGCTCTCGGGCGTGTTATTGGTGTAGATACTGTTATCGCCACAAAAGCTGCACTGGTAGTAGAAAATCTCGATCTTTGCCTCTTCGGGATCCCAACGCAGCGATTGGAGGTACTCCTGGAAGAAGTTGATGCCAGCCAGAAAGCCCTTCTGCAAGAAGAACGCGAACCACTGTTGTACGATGCGCCGTTTGCGGGCGGCGGCGGGGAACCGATGACGCTTCAACGCACCTCGCACCATATCGGGGAACGAGAGTTTGCTGAGATACTCGTGATAGAGGTCCGCGAAGGCGTGGGTAAAGTCGCCCTCATGCTGGTGGATGTATGTCAGTATTCCAGCATTAAACCCCACCTCGAAGAATCGCCCACAGTCTTCGGCCAGCGTGAAGGTCTTCACGCTTCCTTTGTTTGCTTGTGTCGTATGCGTAGGCACCACGGTCTTCATTCCCTTTCTTTCGCCTCTGTCAGTGTCTCGTCCTCGCCTTCGAGTAGCCTGGCCACGTACCCAGTGTAGTGCTTGTTGAGGATGCTGCGTACGTCTGAGAAGAACGCCAGCGCGTTAAAGCGCACCCCGCTCATCATATGGGGAAAGAGGGATGCTTTCCCCACTGAATCCGAGCCGATGATGTTCTCGTATGGATCGAGCTTAAAGTTAATCTCCTGTTTCTTCTCGTAGCGAGAGAAGTGTAGTAAGGTGAGAAAATCCAGGAACTCTTTCTTGAGCGATCCAGGCTGGGTCCCATTGAGCAAGTTATTGCGTATAGCCTGGTCGTAGATCGGGTCGTCGTAGACATTGACCAGCGTGGCATACGACACGACGCCATTATAGACCTTGCTCTTGTCGATGGTAAAACCATTGAGCAGGTTGAAGAAGACGATCGAACTCTGATTCGGGTCGGCGAACAGGCTTCTCAGCTCACTAGTATCAGCGACGTAGAGCGATTCGATGCGCTTGAATTTCTCTCCAAGTCTGACGACGTAGTATTTGTCGCAATATATTGGATAGATGTTCAAGTCGCCTTTGCCGTCTTTGAGTGCCTGAATAATGCCTTTTGACATGAAGAACTGCTCTTCCTCCGTCTCCGCACTGCTCACATGCAGAGTGCTACTGTACGGGGCCTTCGCCACGTAGAGAATGTGCCTGCATCCCCTCGCATAACACTTCTTTGCCTCCTCCAAAATAGCGGTAGGATGCCGATACATGGAATCGGAATCCTCGTTCGCTGAGAACGTGTTGAGGAGGGTTACATGGACAAGTCCCTTCGTGTCGCTCTGCAGCAGCAAGGTCTCGCCGTAGATCGTTGAGAGGGACATCGCCGAGTCCTTATGGGCGTCGCTCTTGCGGCTGGAGACGACAATGATCGCTAACTTATCAAGTGATGCAGGGGAGTCGAGTTGAAACGTCTTCGGCAGCACGCTGTAGAGCGAGGCCAAACCATTCTGCAATTTGTAACTGGCTCCCTGCTCGTTGCGCAGCACGCCGATGTGAAAGCCCTGCGTGTGAGCGACGTACTGGTGCTCCTCACTCAGCAGGTGTCCGAGGAGTTTGGCGGTGGATTTGATGCCCTCATCCTCACTGGCGGCTTGCTCCTTTTCGCTATCAGATTTTTGCGTGAGGTGGATACGCACCAGGGGAACAAAGGCCCGCCTGCGCCGCTCGAGCAGATCCGTCTTCACACTGTCTAATAGCAGCCGTAAGCAGAGATAACCCAGGAGTAAAAACGTCAATCGGTGGACAAACGCTTCCCGCGAGTCGGGCTTGAAGGGATGCTTGTGTTGGTAGGGGATCACAATGCGCGTGTATTTCTGGTAGTACTGTTGGCAGAGCGTTTCGCTCTGCTGGTCATTGGGAACGAAAATGACGGGAAGCACCTCGAATGAGCGGATGTCGTACCGCATGGTAAACGTGCGAACGCCCTCCTGTGCATCCGCATAATAGTACATCGGCTCGAATGCCAGCGTGACGGGGAGCGTCGCCAGCGAGCTCCCACCCGCGCTCGGCTGCTCGATTCTGATGTACTTCAAGGCATTCAAGCCCTTGTCCTGGACGGCATCCTGCCAGATAAACTCTTTTTCGGTCAGCATTCTCTGCGGATCGGGGTCGATAATGCTCTCATCGATACTCAAGTGCAACGGACAAGAGTCAACCTCAAACTTGCTGCTGCTCTTTTTGATGAAGGATTCCAGCATCCGCTTCAGGCTGGCCAGGCTGTTCCTGTACTGCTCACCGTTCAAGCCCCTCTTGAGCCAGGACAGCCGCCGCTCCTTGGCCTGCTCGGCCTCGGGGTCCGCACGGCGGAGATCAAGCAGCAGCTCTTTCTCGACATCACGGGCGGGATTGTAGTCCTCATCGTGCATGTTTTTGAAAACGAAGTAGTACAACAGCGCGACCTTGAGGACGCGCTCGACAAATCGCTGGTTGTTATAACTGGGGCTGGTTTTGCGCTCTTTATGAAGCGAACTTGCTGGATCCAGGATGGCGAGGTAATATGAGAAGACGGAGTCATAGGACTGAACCGGGCCATTGAGCTTGAGCTTGATGCCGGACGTAAAGACCTGTTCGCCATCGGCCTTATTGAAGGTCTCGCCAAGAGAGCCTTCGATCTCCGTGATGATCGGCAGGACATCAAAGGCGTCGGCACGGGAGAAGAGGTCGCGGTAGTTGACGCCAAAGCCACCATAGTTCACCTGGTAGTAACCATCGCCCCTCTGGCTTTCCCTCTCGAAGAGGAAATCCTCCAATTTGCGCAGGCGTTGAGTCAGGTTGCGTAAGGAGAGGAGCCCGTCGTCTTGCTTCTCGCTGCTCCTCCTTATGGTTTGCTCGATATATTCGAGGTACCTGATTTTGGCTTCTTTTTGGAGCCGCCCTAAGGATTCCTTCCACACGACCGTCTTCAGCCGCCTCAGAGAGCTATTACGATCGTTCATTCTGCGATTGAGGACGTTGTAGACGGCATCAACCTGCGGCTGCGTACAGTCCTCGCAGAGAGTCTCCAAGGTGGTGCACAGCCCTCTCACGAGTTCTTCATCGAAGCCGTTGATATTCTGGACGGTTATGGTCAGCTTATGGCCTCTGAGCCGGTCGTCGCTGCCGCTCACTGCCTTTGGCCGAAAATGGAGGTGCTGCTTGCTCAGCGACACTGGCGTAGTGAACGGATAATCTAATGTATCTACATTGCCAGCGTTGAATGACGCCGCTTCGCGCAGGAGGCTCTTCACGTACGAGGCAGTGGAGGTTCCCGCTATCTTCGCGGTGAGAGCGGCATCGAGGTGGTGTTGTAATTGCTCCTGAATGCGCTCAATCAGTGTTCCCAACTCTTTGAAGGTCTCACTGTCAGCGAACACCGCGGTAGAGAAGAGCGTTCCCTTAGTAAAGGTAAAGGGAAGCATCCCTTTAAAGTCTGAACGAGCGAGATTACGCACTACCTCTCCCGTCAACGCATCGATATTCACTTTCAAATGGAGCGCATCGACTTCGAAGAGGCTGCTTTGCTTCTTCACGACAGAGAGGATCTCCTTTAAGAGGGGTGCATAATCAACAGGAGCGAGATTGGTATCAATTTCTGTTAATCCGGTCTTCTTGGTCATATGGTTAATGCTCAGCCCCCTTTTTTAGCGGAACCTCCATACGAGGGGGTGACGAGCATATCCTCCTTTCATTGTTATTTGATGATTGTTTCCCACCACGTCAATAACGGGTCGTCCTCTCGTGGCACAAATTGAGCTTTGTACGCCATACTCTGCAGAGGCGACTCTACAGCTGCATCGGAAAGCTGAAGTTTGATTTGCCAATTCTGCAGGAGAGCGAGCGTGCCTGTAAGTGCCAGATCAGGAGCAATGTCATGTAATATCCTGCGCGTACACCTGTCATCCACGGCGAGAGTTGCACCACGAACACTGGCAAGCGTGAACAAGTCAGCCTGTACGTCCCGAAAGCGGCAGGCAAAAACGATAAATATCTGGCGATTCTGCTCACGTTGAGCCGTTTGAACTTCAAGTGCTCCGCTGTTTAGCAAGGGGATGAGCGGTCCCTCCGTGCAGGCTGAAAGCTCCTCACCCTCTTGAGAAGTGCTCCAAAAAAAGAGGGGCATAGCTGCCACAGCATCCAAGGTCGCACATCGGTAGGGCAAGGCCTGTAGTATTTCTATAGCGCACTCAGTAGCACAGAGATTCGTCAGGACTCCCCTGTCAATGTATAGTAGATTACTGCCGCTCATGAATTGTTCCCCTTATGCACTCATATTATCGTCAAATGCCACTTCTATCATTGTATCCTCTCCAGACGCAGTAACGATAGATTGTGTACGTAGCTTTTGGAACATATGGCGGGCGTGTACTAGATCCGTGCGTAAAAAATAAGCGTAGTCCTCTTCGGTGATTAGTCCTTTGAAGAATGCTTCCGTGGCGAGATATTTGTAACGCAGGGGAAATGCGTCTCCACTCATCGTACGTGGTTCCAGTTGCAGGAGCGAGAGTGCTTCTTGTGGACTAAAACCGTTAGCAATTACCCTCTCGTAGATACCCGGACGTATCAGATGGAGACTCTCGAGGCGGCGGGCCATCGCTTCAAACGAAACGAAGAAAAAATGTGCAAGGAGGCAGAGATCTCCGGGAAGGACATTTCCCCTGGTGCGTTTTACTTCATGGAGGCGACGGCTCACACTCGATGCGGGCATGAGGATGGCCCGTGCAAAGGCGTCCGCAAACCGCTCACTTTCAGGTATATGCTGGTAGTTGTGATGTACAGAGATATCGACTTGGTGGCGTTTGGTGAGAAAATGGGCGTATTCGTGTGCGAGAGACCATTGACGACGCTCAGCTGGGTGATCACTGTTAATGGCGATGCATGGGCCGAGCTGCTCCGTGTGGCCAAAGAAGCCGCTCACCCGCGATGGAAGCTTCAGCTGAAAGATGCGCAACCCCTCAGCTTCAAGCAGTTCGCGGAGGTTGAGAATAGGGGCATCGCCTAGCCCAAGGCGATTGCGCTCTGCACCAGCCGCATCTTCACCTAGACGCTCAGGAAAGGTTCCTTCCATCGCATAAACCGGCACCTGTGTTTGAGGTAGAGAGCTACCGAGGAGCTGCTCCAAATACAGATAATCGTTACAAAGCTCCTGAAACTCATTTATCTTCTTATCGATTTCCAGATCAAGCAGTGTATCGATACGTCTGGCAGCTCGAAATTGAACGACCAGCGGTTCGGATGGAACCTGCTGCCGTAGCAGGTCGTTAACAGGTCGATGGTACAGTTGGCTAAATTGGAACAATTCCTCTTCCTTCGGAAGCCGTTCTCCTTTTTCTATTGCAACAATGGTCGTACGTGCAAGCCCTATGGCTTCCGCCACAGCCTGCTGCGTGAGGTCTATACTTTTACGCGCTACCTGTAGGCGCTGCCCAAGGATGCGGGGATCAATATGGGTAAATGGATCGTTTGGCATTGCTGTGTTCCTTTCGAAAAATTCTCGGCAGGAGAAGATGTGTTTATCTCCTACCTTCTAACAGCCCAAGCAAAGGAACGACAATTAAAATTAATGGAAGACATATCATTCGTATCCTCATACTGGCCGGAGTTGATAGGGGAAAAACTCCCATTCTTTTGTATAACGGTATAAAAGGTCGGAGAGCGCTTCCATACTGTTCATTCTCTCTGAGAGTCTAAAAGCGTCAGGCATGTGTTCAACAGCATGGCGGGCAGCGGTAAGCTCAGGGAATTCTAACAGTAGAGCAGATGAGGGTGCAGGTGACGCACACGCTTTTTTCATGAGGATAACCTGGTCCAGCATCATTTTGAGTGGTTCGAGATAGCTCGACTTGGTGACCTTCGGACAAGAACAGACATCAACTTCGTAGTGGACCAGCGCGTCTTCCTGTTCGAGGTGTGCAGCAAAGATCGCCTGTCTTCGTAAAAGGCAGGAAGTACAATACCCACAATGGCGTTCTGTATCAACCAGGGCCGGAGTTCCTGAAGTCCGGGGAATCCGCAGCGGAAAGCTATCACACGAGACGGTGGTGGCGCATAAAGCACCGAGTCCACTCGTGCGCAATTCAGCACACAATTCGCCTTTCGTTCGCAGGAAATATGGAGCTTCACAGCGAATGCCTGAAAGCCCAAGAAGAGAGAATATGTGGTTCATCTTCAGCAGAGTTCGCGGATGCATGGCCCGGGTATGCTGGGTGCCAAGCTGCCTCCTGTTAAATGGAAGATTCAGCATGCCGACGCCGTTTTCAAACGTTAGAATCCGTGATGCATCGCAGGCAACTGCCTCAGCAACGCCGAATGCTAGAAAGAGCAAACCTCTCGTCCGTTGCGTGTGCTCCTCTCGTTGCGGAGTAACATGAACCATATGAAAGGGCATAAGCGCATGCTGCACCCGATGAACGCCGAAATGCCTCTGGAGTTCCCACACCTGTTCTTTCACGATGCTGCTCAAGCGATGGTGTATAGCACTCATAAGAATAACTGCCTGATGAGGATATGTACGTAAGAGATGAACGACACCAGCCAAAGAGTCGAGCCCACCACTGTAGAGCGCTACTACGGCATTTGTGGGAGGCGAAGAAAACAGGGACGGTTGAATATCTGTTTGCCTTCTCACTCCCTGCTGATGCTCGAAACGCAGGTGCCACACATCCTCTGTAAGCCAGGTAAGGAGTTGCTCCAAAGAATCTTTGACGGCGTGATCATTCCAGATATCGGGGTCGCGGACACCCAATATTAGTTCAAATTGGCGAACCCAACCTCGAAACTGCCGAAAGGAGTTATACGTCCTTGGACGCTTACTTTGACGATCAGCCCACAAGATGGAAGCAGCAACATCGAGTAAGTCAGCTACGACAGGAGGCACCGTGTGACCGTACGGACTTACCAGGAGTAAATCATTCAAGTAGTAGCGGCGGTCGTTTGGAACCATGGGTGACTTGGTGAGACCCGCAAAACCAAATACACCTGCATTTGTAAGATCGTATTCGTAGACAGACTCTGACATAGAACCCTCCTCATGTGATAAACTCTAGCGTATTAGTTGGGAATAGAAAGCATAGAAATATCAATCCTCCACATCAAAACGGAAATCGTCGCTGTATATAATGGAACTGGTCGTGTGCTTCACCGGAAGAACTCGGTAGCGTTGCAAACGCTTCCCTGTAGGATTGATAGCAAGCCGATACCCCATTTGTCGCGCTCCCAGATCAATATGTCCCATGACTTCGTCGTAGAAGTCATGTGCTTCCTCTCCAGTAAGAAACCGCCCTCCCACCGCAGAAGCTCGAGCTGCATCTAAAAAGCAGTGGCCAATGAGATCCTTGATTATCTGGGTCGCAAGATGTGATTTCAGTTCAGAAGGCCGACGCGGGGTTACCATTTGCTCCTTTAATTGGAGAGCAACCTTCCTTGCAGATCTTATGGCCACCATTTCAACCCGCTGGTCGCCTACATTCTGTGCCAGAAGATCGAGTTTCTCGTTAAGAAGGTAGTCAACTTCGTGTGAGGAGGGAGTCCATATAGTATGAGAAACAACTCCCCCTTGGTACTCCCAAAGCATATCATGAAGCCGAGGAAGGATTGGACATCCTCCACAACACCGGAGCATCGCTGCTACTACCCTTAGGGCTTCATCAGCAATTGCATCGCTGGCGGCGTTATCCTGATAGTCCTCGAATGCAGGTTTCCATTGCCTTGCTAAGGGTTCGAATTCATCCTGATCAGGCATACGCACTCCTTTTTGACAATGTTATTTAATTTAGCATATTATAGACTATTTTTTTGACTTTGTCAAGAAACGAGTTAGGAAAAAGGTGATGCATACGCTTTTTGGCTCTACAAGCATATTGAGTTGGAGAAAAGGTCAAGCCCTTGTCAGGAAGCAGAGCAGCTAATGGCAGGCCGATCCGCATCTTTCCCTCGAATGCCTTCAAAGTACCAGCGGCATCTCATCTGGTAGCCCTGGCGAAACTCGTCTTTCATAATATCCCCCTTTATTATGAATGTTCAGCATCTACACTTCCACCCTCATTCTCGTATGTGCTGCTTTTTAGTTGCTGATTAGCACAAGTATATCAGAACGGTCAACAGTGGTCTCCCCCACAGCCTTACTCAGCTCTTACCCGGATAGGCAGAAGTGAGCCTGTGGGCGGTGTGAAGACGTAGATGTGCTGCTTATTTCCCCATGCACTCCCGTGCAAACAGCCTCACGGACTCTAAATCCTTTGCATCGGGCATATACACAATAATCTCCTGTGCCCCCGCTTGCTCAATCTCCGCTAACCGCCGCCGAACCACATCTGGCGTGCCAATGAGCGCCTGTTCCCGCAAGCGGCCTGAAGGGATATTGCGTCGGAAAGAGCCACTTTTGGCGAACGCGGCCTCATCGGTCTCCGCAATCGCACAGTTGAACAGCACGGTGCGCCAAATACTCTCGTAGTCTCTCCCGACCTCTTCGCAATGCTTCTTGAGAATTGCAAACTTACGCTCAAGCCCCTCGTTATCCAGGTGACCAACATTGCAGGCATCACCATATTGCGCAACGAGCTTGAGCGTCACCTGCTCGCCTCCTCCACCGATGAGCAAAGGGATGTGCGGCTTCTGCGCTCCCTTCGGTTGGTTGATGGCCCCGCGTACCTGGTGATATTTTCCCTCAAAGACGGCCTCGTCCTGCGTCCACATTGCCAGGATGATCTGCACTGCGTCACGCAACTGACGCAGGCGTGTAGGGCCATCAGGGAAGTCGTAGCCATACGCCCGAAACTCGTCCTCTTTCCATCCAGCACCGATGCCGAAATCGAGCCGCCCGTGGCTCATCACATCCACAGTGCTTGCCATCTTCGCCAGCAGTGCCGGGTTGCGGTAGCCATTGCAGGTGACCATCTGCCCAATGCGCACCCGCTTCGTATCGCGGGCAAGTGCAGCCGTGCTCATCCAACATTCAAAAGTCACTTCCTGCGTTGGGTTAGGCACAGTGTGGAAGTGATCGAATAGCCAGATCGAATCGTAACCCAGCGTCTCGGCCTCCTGAGCCACCCGAGTCATCGTCTCATATGCCTCGACGTGATCAGTTATGCCAACAAGGTCCATGCGCCACCCTTGTGGGATGAGCAAACCGATTTTCATTGCCATATGTGCAAACTCTTTCTATAAGAACTTACTTCCGCCTTCGGTTTTTCTTCCGCGACTGTTTTGCCATTTTGTTTTTAGCTTTCTTATGAGCAGGCTCGTGTTTGTGAAATGTCTTCAAGGGAGCAGGCTGAGAAGGAACCAACTCTTCCCGAGTAGCAGCCTGGAGGCCTATGCCAAGGGGGGACTGGAATCGCCGCTGAGGTACCTCTTCACGGGACTTCAGGCCCAATAGCACCTGCACTTCATCCCAGTCTCCCTCTATGCTTTCATCGACACAATCAGCGGCGAAAGCACGCTTGATGATGGGTAGAGCTTCTGTTGCCTTCAGTTCAACCAGGTCATGGATGATCCAGGCGTTAAACTCGGGATCATTCTCATCAAATAGTCCCAATTCTCGGGTCAGAGCGGTGATACACTCATCCCTGGCATCAGGGTGCATCGTTCCAATTTTTTCCAGGCTGCTCATTGCAATAATACGTGGCCACTCTGGATGAGACTCGTCAGCTATGTACGCTGTAATCGCCGGAATAGCTGCTGGTCCGATCATGCCGTAGACTTCTGGCAGTTCCTCCATCACCCAATCATCATCTTCCGCCTCTTCAAATAGCGAGAGCAGCGGTTCAATCGCGGCTTCCGCACGGAGTTGACCGAGAGCACGCCAGGCATGAATAGGTGCCCAGACCTCGAGGGAGTCCGAGTTGGCCCAACGTAATTCTGCATCCGTCGTCATGCGAATCAGGTCGGGAATATGTTCTGGGCCAATCCCCAGTTCAAGATACTCAGACCAATCTTTCAGGTTTCGCCCCACCTCTCGACCATCACCATAGGTGAGCAGCTTATCTACAGGTGGTCGATAGCTGGCTGTATCAGTCTCCATATCAGACTCCTTTCTCCACCATACTATAACAGGGGTAGAGGGAGCGTCAATGGAGTGCTTATGGTCCTGCGACACCGAAGGATCAGGCGACGTGGTCAGGGATGCCTATGAGCCAGACAAGGGCAGCATGGCAACATATCGCGGATCAGCTCATGGAGGTACAGATCGCCAGTGCTCCGGCCTGGATGCTCAAGACGAGCGCGGCCTGGCTGGACGAGCTACCCGCACCTGCCCCAATCGTTCGCCTGTTGCCGCGCTTCGA
>Ga0137379_10006173_pt1 | contig 11358 bp, 13 predicted proteins | sample SagtaG_18_FD_104812 | JGI IMG/M metagenome (GOLD analysis project Ga0137379, IMG submission 104812) | Vadose zone soil microbial communities from Sagehorn Ranch, Mendocino, California, USA - Sage2_L_80_16 metaG | ecosystem: Environmental > Terrestrial > Soil > Vadose zone | place: USA...
CACGCCGCGCATGCCGAGCACACGCACGCATGCGCCTGCTGTCATCGCGGCGAGAGAAGTGTGCTTGGACGGCAGGCTGTAGCCTTCCGGCTCGGTCAGCCAGGCCTCGGCCGGCGGGCGCGTCCTGGCGACCACCTGGGAGATAATCCGTCTGGCGGCCGCGCCGCTCCCTACAACCAGGCACGGCACGCATGCGCGCCGCCAGCCAGATATGCCGACGGCGCCTGCGGCTATGAGCACCGGATAGACCACGGCGGGCTCCGCGAAGGCGCTGATGGTCCGCGCGACGGTTGTCCTGGCCTCGCTACGGCGCGCACGGACAACCTCGAACAGCGCCCGGTCGGCATCGGCCAGTCGGCCGCGGTCGCTCGCCGACACGACTATCGCCAAGCCCGCGAATGCCACCGCCCCCGTGATCCGCCGACCCGCCGTCACCGCCATGCGCTGTCGGCGTGCCGGGCCGCCTCCCGCGTAAGGTAGGGCATCACCCTTACCAGGGTCATCTCGGCCCGACCGTAGGCGCTGGCACCCACCCACAGCTGGTATCCCTCCGGCCGCCCCGTGTGATCTCTGAGCCGGCTGGCCGCTGAGCGTGCCGGAGCCGCGTAAGCCGGAACGTCGGCTTCGCCGAGCGCGCTCAGTACCGCCGGCACGGCCTCCTCGCTGATCTCGAGGACGGGCGCCCACGCCTCGTCGTCGAGCCCGTTCCCGTAGCCGCCAGCCGGGAGCCACCACAGCCGTCCTCGCTGTCCGATTTGCTCGGCCGGTCTCGACACCGATGCCGCCATGACGTCCTACCTCCTGAGCACGGAGAGCAGGACCCATCGGCCATCCGGCAAATCCGCGCGGCTACACGCCATCGCGGATACGGCGGGATCCACCGCCGGGTGAATTCAATCACCAGTAGGCATTCTACGGCGGGGAATTGGAATCAGCTGGCCCCGGGATCAGCGAGGCTGACCTGCTTTGTCACGCCGCGCGACCTTGTAGCGCGGGGAGGAGCTACACCGTGAACACCCAGTCTGTATCGCATACCTGACCTGGCCGCACAGGACGGAGGTGGTCACGCCAGCCACAGTGCCCCGGTCAGCTCGGCTTTCCTATGTCACGAGGCAGGTCCAAGCCCAGGATGCGGTCGACGTAGAGGAAGGTCTCGAACTTGGCTCCGGTCGGCACGCCGTCGTCTTCTGCCAGGCCGCGCAGCAACGTGATCGCCGACGCGGTGTCGAGATCACCGAAGGCGGCCCGAGCCGTCTGCGCCAGGTGCGCCGGTATCGGCTTGGAGGGCAGCTCCGCCCATTGCGCGACCCGGCGCCGCCAGTCCCCAACTGTCTGATGCGCGCTGGCCAGCACGCTGTCCGTCAGATCCGCCGGCTGGTGGGATGGGAACGACATCAGGGCGAACCGGACCGCCAGCGGGTCATGCTCGTGGCCGGCCAGCAGGCCTTCCGCCGCCTCACCCGGATCGCCTGTACCGCGCATATGCGCGTCACCGACGCACGTGACAAGACCGCTCTGGCGATCGTCCGCGGTGGCCCCGTGGCTGACCACGTGGATATCGATCGGACCGCCCAGCGATGCCCGGGTGTCACCGGGACTGGCGCGCGCGGCGGGAGGGTGGATACCGAGCGTATCGGCCGCGCGCTCCACGGCTGGCACTTGCGCGGCGGACTCACCATAGGACGCCAGCACGGTGAGCACTTGCAGGTTACCCAACTCAGCCGTCCGGGCCAGCACGTCGGCTACGAGCAGCACGCGCAGCCCGGTGATCTCGGATCTCTCGGCAGCTGTCCGCACGTGCGCGCACACCCGCAGCAAGCCTGGGCGGGCCGGCCTGACCTCGGTGTATGAGCCGGTACGAGCATCCAGCAGGCGAAGCACGTTTCCTAGGCTAATGCGACAGCAGCCCGGGAGTTCACCATCTCCCGAGGCGTCCGGCCCGGAGCTGTCGGCCAGGTTGATATATCCTGAGAACATCACGCGATGAGGCTCGCGTAGTACCCCGGATTCCGGGCTGATGGCCTCTACCTTTCGGCGTCATGGATGCTGGTGGAGGCCATTTATGCCGACGCAAATCCCTGCGGTGCTCCTGCGGCGAGCCGCGGGATCCGCAGCCAGGCCCGAGGGTCGCGCAGGTGTGTCACGCATCGCGGTCGCCATGACGCTCCCTGGATCAAAACCCACGGCAGCGCGGTGGAAGGGCCACTGATGAGCCTCAGCGCATGGGAGCAGCAGGCCCTGAACTCGATCGAGGACGGGCTTGCCGATTCTGACCCGGAGTTGGCCGCGCTGCCGGGGCGGGGGCATTGTCCTCATCCAGCCAGCCGCCGAGCCGGTAGTAGAGGTCTTCTCCGTAGCTGGTCGGGAGAGGATCCTTGACCGCGAGCTTGTAGTTCCGGCGGCCATCGGGCTGGCGCTCGGCCCTGAGGAACAGGGTGGAGCGTGCGTACGGGCGGTGGAAGCGCTCGGCGAACGCAAACCGGTGGGTGACGAAGAACACGTTGATCTCTGCGTCTAGCAGGGCGCGGACGATCTGGTAGCCGATCTCGGCGCCCTCGCGCTCGTTCGTCCCGGCAAAGGACTCGTTGAACAGCAGGAGGCAATGCGGCCTGAGCTGGTTGGCGATTGCGCTCATGCGCCTGAGCTCGTCATCCAGCCGCCCGCTGGCCATGCTGGGATCCTCCTCGCGGATGAAGTGCGTGAAGATCCCGCAGATGACGTTCGCCCGGAAGGACTGGGCCGTGACGAACAGCCCGCACTGCATCATGAGCTGGGCCACGCCGACGCTGCGCAGGAACGTCGATTTCCCTCCCGAGTTGGCGCCGGTGATGATGACCAGCGGTTTCCCGTCGGCCGACACGTCATTGCCGACGACCGGGCTCTGTGCCTGCAGCTCCAGGCACGCGTCGCGAAGGTCCGTGCACGAGAACGCGGGCGGCGACGGCTGCGCCGGCTCGGGGAACGTGACTGGTACCCCCTTGGCTGCCAGCCGGTCGGCGAGGTTGAGGCAGCTGACATAGAAGGCCAGCTCGGCCCGCAGCATGGTGAAATAGCTGCCGATATGGTCTGCGGACTGGCCGGCCGCGTTGGCGATCAGGTTGATCCCCCGGCTGGTCAGGTCCTCCAGGATCTGGCCTCCGGCGTCGTCGCGGGGCGGGAGGGTGAAGGAGAAGGAGGAGCGCGGTGCGATCCCCAGTCGCTCCTTCCACCCTCGCCGGGCATCACCAGGGTCGCGGAGTACGAAGCCGGTCCCGCTGTTGTCGCGGTCAAGCTCAGCGCTGATCAGCACACCAGAGCGGAACCGCAGCTGCCTGAGATGGTAGCTGATCTCGTCGAAGTACTCGTCGTCCAGTTCGCGCTGCAGCGTGGCGAACAGCGTTCGCATCCCGTCGGAGCGGAATTTCCCGGCATGGTCGTCAGTGATCTTCCGCAGCTGCCGCAGGCGGGCCACATAGGCTTCCAGGTAGTTGACCGCGCCCGAGAGGTTCGAAGGCGCATTCTGGTACGAGCCGCCATATCCCCATAGCTGCCGCCTGTCCTGCAGAGCGCCGACGGCGACACCATACATCTCCCGGATGATCTCGGGCTGAGCGAGACAGTCGGCCAGCACCCGCTGGCGGTAGCGAATGGCTTCCGGGTCCTCCAGGCAGGCGAGCAGGACCTTCGCGGATACCTGGGATAGAAACTTGTCACCGTTGGCCATCGCCCGGAGCAGCGTGGCGAGTTCCAGGTCCTGGATCAGCGCCTCGTGGCCGGGAGGCAGGTCCGCGCCGAAGTCGAAGTCCCGGGTTTCGTGGAGGAGGTGGACCTTCATGGCGCGAGCCTGTCGTGCAGCCGCTCGTAGGTGAGGTCGTATTTCTCCGCGATGGCCAGCGCGTAGGCCAGGCCGTCCGCTGGCTTCCTGACCACTTTGAAGCTGCGTTCGGCCGGGTTGTGCGGGACGATCGTGCTCATCATGCTGACGACCTGCTCGCCCAGCGAGGCCAGCTCGTCGACGAAGGTGACGTAGACGCACAAGGCGTCGAGCCGCATGACCTTCGTCAGCAGCTTCGTTCCCAGGAAGCGGGCATCGTGAAGGGTCGTGGAGGTGAAGATCTCGTTCAGGATCACGATGCTGCCGGGGGTGGCCGCCCGCAGGATCTCCCCGATCCTGATCAGGTCGTCCTCCAGCTTTCCGCTCATCCTGGTGAGATCCTCTTCCCTTTCGAAATGGGTGAACAGACGGTCGAACAAGAACAGACGGGCGGCGCTGCCCGGGACCGGGCAGCCGATGCTGGCCAGGTGGTGGAGCTGGCCGAAGGTCCGGGCAAAGGTGGTCTTCCCGCCCTGGTTGGGTCCGGTCACCACGAAGATGCGCTCGCGGCCCTCCAGCCGGAACTCGTTGGTGACCACCAGCTTGCGCTCGGCGACCAGTTTGTGCGCCAGGGCCAAGTCAAAGGTGCCGACGGCGAGGACGTCCTTGGAGTCAGCGGAGACCTCGGGATAGCACAGGCGCAGCCCGGCGGCGCGAAGCGGCCTGATGTAGTCAAGGTAGGCGAGGTAGAACTGGAGCTCTTCGTGGCCGCGCCTGATTCCTTCATCGAAGAACCCGGCGTGCTGGCGGGAGTACTCCTCCAGGGCGCCGAACTCCTCGGGGAAGAGCTTGGCCACCAGCTCGAGGATCTGGTCGGCGACGTGGTTCATCCCCAGCCCCATCCGGTAGCGGATCCGGTAATCCCTGACCGCGCCCTGCTGGAAGCGCTCGAAGGTGTTGAGCACGACGGCGCTATAGTCGGCTTCGTCCTGGTAGCGGCTGACCTCGACCCGGTCGCCCCGGATGCGTGTGCAGTAGCGGATCTGCCCGAGGGCATCCTTGCGGTTCCTGGTGTCGGCCACCAGGGTGGTGAACCCGGCCGAGACCACGTAGGAAGCGAGATATTCCCGGAAGGCCAGCAGGGCGCCGGAGCCGATCTGCGCCGAGGCAAGGTAGCCGGCCAGCGACTGCACCGCGTCGCAGTAGATGGTCGCCGCGTCCAGTAGCCAGCCCTGCCGCTGGTAGCGGTACTGCATCTCACCCAGCTGACGCAGGTGGGCGCGTACCTCGCCGATGAGGTCAGCGAACCGCTTGACCTCGCCGAACAGGGCAGGGTCTTCCAGGTCCCGGAAGACCTCCTGGCGGTAGCGCACGGCGTCGGCGTCATGCAAAGGGGCGTACAGGACCCTCGTGATGAGGTCACGCTCCTCGCGATGACCTGCGATGGCTGCCACGATCTGGTCGAGGTTCAGATCCCGCGCGTACGAACGATCCTCATCCTGCTCCCCGGTGCCCGGGACCGCCGGCGCCTGCTGGAACAGCAAGCTGGGGAAGGGGGCCCCGCCGTCTGGTGTTGCGGCACCCGCCTGCCACCCAGAACCGGGGTCAGGGGCGGCCCTGGTCATGCCCAAGCCCTCAAGCCGGTCAGCGTCTCAGCACGGCCGCGCAGCGCCATGGCATGCCCTCCTGGTTCCGGCCGCTAGGCGGACTGGTAGGAGCCATCAGCCACGAGGGCGACTCGGCGAGCTCCATCGCCGTAACACTGATTCTACGGTCGCGCTGGGCGCGCCCGGCGCGCGGGACAGGCCGGATTGTTCTCACCGCTAAGGATCATCGGGTTGCTGCCCGGCGAGCGCCTGGCCAGCGATGCCCCGGACGTTGAAGGGAGCGTCGCGGCTCATCGTCTCCAGCCACGGGCGCAGCGACTCGGCCCCCTCGATCGCGATCAGGCTGCGCAGCGCCTCCGCGCGGATATAGATGTCGGCTCCCGCCTCCGCCGCCTCACGCAGCGCCGCAGCGCTTTCCCGGGCTCCCAGCCTGCCGAGCGTCCTCGCCGCGACGACCGCCCGGTCTCCGTCGGGGTGACGCAGCGCCCAGATCAGGCCGTCGACATGGGAAAGGCCGACGGGCGCCTCCACCGGTTCGCCGCAGGCGTCGCATGGCCCGCTCGGGTGATCGTTGAGCGCGTAGCAGCGGTAGCACCAGAACATGCGGAATCTAGTCCTCGTCGAGCAGCCGGGCGCATACGCCGAACAGGTGCAGGTCCGCGCTGATTGCCGCCTGCCGGGCAAACGCGCTGGTGTCGCCGCGGGACAGCGAGTCCCAGCACAGTCGATCCGCGAGGGCCAGCGCCTGGATGGTTTCCGATGCTAGCCAGGTGACCGGGCTGGCCTCCACCTGGCGTCGCAGGTCCGCGACGTCGCCGGCGGCCTGGCCTGCGGTGGCCTGGAGCTGTTCCAGCCGGACTGACAGCTCGCCGAGAGGTACCGCCCGGTCACTGGCCGGACCCCTCGTTCTTGTCGCATGCGCGGGCGAGCGCGATAGCGGCGGCAGCCGCGCTGCCGTAGGTGCCGACCTGCTGTGCCTGCTGTTTCATGACGGCCACCCAGCGCTCGTCCGGCCCGCTGGGCCCTTCCCTGCGCACGTGCCCGAGGTGCTCGCCGTCGTAGGCGACGAGCTGGATGGCATCCGAGCGCGGTTCCAGGCGAGCGCAGGCCAGGCCGCGCGTGCCGGCCAACTGCCGCAGCACGTCCTGCTCCTGCAGATGCCAGCCGGCCGCCCACACGATCCGCTCGGCCTGCCTGATCGCCTCGAGGGCATCGTCGTCGTCCATGACCGCTCCCGCGCCGCTCAGCGGGTCAGCCTGCGGTAGGTGACCCGGTGCGGGCGGGCCGCCTCGGCGCCGAGCCTGTCGGTCTTGTTCTGCTCGTACGCGGCGAAGTTGCCCTCGAACCAGAACCAGTCCGCCCCGCCTTCCCAGGCCAGGATGTGCGTCGCGACCCGGTCCAGAAACCAGCGGTCGTGGCTGGTGATGACCGCGCAGCCGGGGAACTCGCCCAGCGCGTACTCCAGCGAGGCCAGCGTCTCCACGTCCAGGTCGTTGGCCGGCTCGTCCAGCAGCAGCAGGTTGCCGCTCTGCTTGAGGGTGAGCGCCAGGTTCACCCGGCCGCGCTCGCCGCCGGACATCAGCCCGGCCGGTTTCTGCTGGTCGGATCCCTTGAACCCGAACGCCGCCACGTACGCGCGGCTGGGGATCTCGGTCCGGCCGGCGCGGATGAAGGCGTCGCCGCCGGAGATCGTCTCCCAGACGGTCTTGTCCGGGTCGATCCCGGCGCGCATCTGGTCGACGTAGGAGATCCGCACGGTCTCGCCGACCCTGATCTTCCCGGCGTCCGGCTGCTCCTCGCCGAGGATCATCTTCAGCAGGGTGGTCTTGCCGACACCGTTCGGCCCGATGACTCCGACGATGCCGTTCGGCGGGAGGCTGAAGCTGAGCCCGTCGATCAGCATCCGGTCGCCGAACCCCTTGGCCAGATGGTCGGCCTCGACCACAAGGCTGCCCAGGCGGGGACCCGGCGGGATCTGGATTTGCTCGAAGTCCAGCTTGCGCCGGGACGCGGCCTCGGCGGCCATCTGCTCGTACCGGTCCAGCCGGGCGCGGTTCTTGGCCTGGCGGGCCCGCGGGCTGGAGCGCACCCATTCCAGCTCTTCTTCCAGCCGCCTGCGCAGCCTGGCGTCCCGCTGTCCCTCTACCTTCATCCGGGCGGCCTTGGTCTCCAGGTAGGTGGAGTAGTTCCCCTCGTACGGGTAGGCGTGGCCACGGTCCAGCTCGAGGATCCAGCCGGCCACGTTGTCCAGGAAGTACCGGTCGTGGGTGACCGCCACCACTGTGCCGGGGTAGGAGTCGAGGTGCTGTTCCAGCCAGGCGACGCTCTCGGCGTCCAGGTGGTTGGTCGGCTCGTCGAGCAGCAGCAGGTCCGGCTGGGACAGCAGCAGCCGGCACAGCGCCACCCGGCGCCGCTCGCCGCCGGACAGCACGGCCACCTCCGCGTCCGGCGGCGGGCACCGCAGCGCGTCCATCGCCTGGTCGATCCGGCTGTCCAGGTCCCAGGCGTCCCGGTGGTCCAGCCGCTCCTGCAGCCGGCCCAGTTCCTCCAGCAGGTCGCCGGAGTAGTCCGCGGCCATCTTCGCGGCGACCTCGTTGTACCGCTCGATGAGGGCCTTGGTCTCTGCGACGCCCTGTACGACGTGGCCGAGCACCGTCTCGCGGTCATCGAGCGCGGGTTCCTGCGGCAAGATCCCGGCGGTGTAGCCGGGCATGAGCCGGATCTCGCCGTTGGAGGGGTACTCAAGGCCTGCCATCATGCGCAGCAGCGTGGACTTGCCCATGCCATTCGGCCCGACCACGCCGATCTTCGCCCCCGGCAGGAACGCCAGCGTGACGTAGTCGAGGACGACCTTGCCGTCATAAGACTTCCGGACGTGGCTGAGAGCCAGAACCTGCTTCATGCCGCGCATGCGCCTTCCCTGCCGAACAGGGACCGTTGGCACTGGCGCTTTTCCGGCGAGCCCCTCCGCCGCTTCCACGTTACCAGGCGGCCCTCACAGTGCCGACGTTGACGTCCGCGCTGGACGGGTGCCCCAGCCGGCAACGGCCCGCGTGCGAGAAAGAGCCATATACCCCGCGATGACCGGAACATGCCGTCAGCCGGGCGCGGAAAAACTCAGCCTGGCGAGGCGAAGTGAACTGATGTGAACGGGCGTCGTACGTTAGCGGTCTGGAGTTGCGTGGTGCCGGTGATGCCCGAGTGGCTGGTTTGACACGCGTGGCGACGGCCCTTGGGTGCACCTGGCCAGAACGGCTCAGCGAAGATATAATTTGTGTTGCTGATATCAATTCACCGTCGTATATCCGATAGGAATTGAATGGTGCATGATGGCCAAGACCCTACTGGACCTGGATGAGGATCTTCTCGCTGAAGCTGCTGCGACGCTGGGGACCAAGACCAAGAAGGACACTGTCACGCTCGCACTCCAGAAGGTCAGCGAGGATGCGCGCGCCCGTCGGGCCGGTGCACTTGAGGACCTGCTCGCCGCGGCGGACGCAGGAGGGTTCGACTACGGCCGGCTAGAAGACCTCGATCAGTGAAGTACCTGATCGACACCAGCGCTCTGGTGCGAATCCTGCGCCGTCAGGTAGACGAGTCCTGGCATGAACAGGTCACACACGGCATAGTGGCCATCTGCGACCCCGTTCTCACCGAGACGCTCACGATCGCCCGCGCAACCGAGTACGAACGCATCAGGACAGATCTGCTGGAAGCCTACCCCTGGGTACCAGTGCCGGATCGCGCGTGGGAAACCGTGCACAGCGTCCAGGCCCGGCTCGCCGCCAAGAGCCAGCATCACGGGCTTTCGGTGGCAGATCACCTGATTGTGGCCACCGCGCTGCACCATCACCTGACGATCCTGCATGAGGACGCCGACTTCGCCACCGCAGCCGCGATCGTCCCCGACATCCAGCAGGAGCGTATCCTCACCGGCAACGCCGGCACGCAGGGTACTGCCGCCCGCGAGTAGCGTCCGCTGATGTCCGCCAGCGGGCCACGGATCGCTCGAGCCTGAAGGCGCGTATCCTACGCGAGATGCTTGCCCGGCCCCAGCCGTCGGCTGCCTCGCGCTCACGCTAAGCTGATCCGCCGGATGAGGCTCCGGCAGGAGCGTCCGAGGGCTCCAGAACCGCCGCTACGGCTGATGGCCTCTCAGGATCGAGACGATCGGGGAGGCGGCATGGCAGCGTTCGAGGTGGCAGACCTGTCGGCGCTGGAGATCCTGGATTCGCGCGGGCGGCCGACGCTCGCGGTCACCGTGCGGCTGGCGGATGGCACGACCGCGCGTGCCGGGGTTCCCTCCGGCGCCTCGACCGGCTCGCGGGAGGCGGTCGAACGCCGCGACGGCGACCAGGCCCGGTACGGGGGGAAGGGCGTGCTGTGGGCGGTCGCCGCCGTCAACACGGAGCTGTCCCGCCTGCTCCGCGGCCGTTCCTGGGCGTCGCTGGCCGACGCGGACGGGGCCATGGTCGATCTGGACGGCACCGCGAACAAGAGCAGGCTGGGCGCCAACGCCACCGTCGGAGTCCGATGGCCCTCGCCCGCGCACTGGCGGCCTCGGCCGGGGTGCCGCTGTGGCAGTGGCTCACCCCGCCGGGGGTTGCGCCGTCGCTGCCGGTGCCGCACTTCAACGTGCTCAACGGCGGCGTGCACGCCCCCAACCCCCTGGACTTCCAGGAGTTCATGATCGCGCCGGTCGGCGCTCCTTCGCTGGCCGAAGCGGTCCGCGCGGGCGCGGAGGTCTACGCCGCGTTGCGCCGCGAGCTGTCCAGCCGCCAGCTGTCGACCGGTCTGGGGGATGAGGGCGGCTTCGCCCCCGAGATCGCCGAGCCAGAAGAGGTGCTCCGCCTGCTGGTGCAGGCCATACCGACGCTGGATACAAGACCGGGGCCGAGGGCGTGTCCATCGCCCTGGACCCAGCGGCATCAGAGTTCCGCCAGGCAGACGCGCGCTATCGCGTAGCCGGTGACCTGCTGGACAGCAGCGACATGATCGACCGCTACGTGGACATCACGGGACGGTTCCCGGTGCACCTGATCGAGGACGGGCTCGGCGAGGACGACGATGACGGCTGGATCGCGCTGACCGCCCGTCTCGGCGTTACCACGGAACTGGTCGGCGACGACATCTTCTGCACCAATCCGGCCATCATCACCCGCGCCATCGCCCGCGGCATCGGCAACGCCGCGTTGATCAAGCTCAACCAGATCGGCACCGTGACCGAGACGCTGGAGGCCATGGCCATCTGCCGCGAGGCGGGCTACCGGCAGTTCGTCTCGCATCGTTCGGGGGAGACCGAGGACTCCTTCATCGCCGACCTGGCCGTGGGCACCGGCTGCGGCCACCTCAAATCCGACGCTCCGGCCCGCGGGGAACGCGTCGCCAAGTACAACCGGCTGCTGGAGATCGCCGTCGGCACGCCCGGCCTCCGCTACGGCATGCCGACGGGCTGACCAGATAAGGTCCCGTGTTCTGGTGCTTCCATTGCCACGCCGTCAACGATCACCCCGGACGGCCCGTGCGACGTCGTGACTCGTCCCAGGTCTGCGCGACCATCAGGTTTCGCGCGGCGGGCACCCGCAGAACACGCCGCCGTCGAGGAACGCGGCCGCCCGCCGCCACGCGGTCATTTCCGGTCCCCTGGTCTCGTAGCGGTGCGCCCAGGTGTTCTTGCTGAACGCCTCGGTCAGCTCGGCGATCAGCATGTCCGCATGCTCCATCGCGCCACCTGCCGTCACGTGACCGGCCCACGGGTCGAGTTCTCTCAGGTTCAGCAGATGCCGGACGCACAGCGGTGCCCGGCGGCCAGGGGCCGGGTGCGAGGCTCGCAGCGACGCGCGCAGGTCATCGACCGCCCGCTGCGCCGCGTTCCCCGTGGCCAGGCATACGGGGCAGCTGGCTGGGCCGCCGGCACGACGGCGCCGGGAACGTAGGAGCCAGCGGGCCGGGCCCGGA
>Ga0137379_10006175_pt1 | contig 11357 bp, 8 predicted proteins | sample SagtaG_18_FD_104812 | JGI IMG/M metagenome (GOLD analysis project Ga0137379, IMG submission 104812) | Vadose zone soil microbial communities from Sagehorn Ranch, Mendocino, California, USA - Sage2_L_80_16 metaG | ecosystem: Environmental > Terrestrial > Soil > Vadose zone | place: USA...
CCTGATCATCGCGGGCCCGTGGCTCACCATGGCCATGGCGCGGGTCATGGCACGGCGGACCAGCCGCCCTAGCGCGCTGATCGCCGCCCGCCGCCTCGCCGACGACCCGAGGGCCGCCTTCCGCGCCGTCAGCGGCCTGGTGCTCGCGCTGTTCATCACCACCGTGGCCGTGGTGGCCATCACCACGCAGGACACCAAGGACCTGACGCGGTTCGGCAGCGCCGCCGAGGCGAACGTGCTGACGGACCAGTTGGCAGACCAGTCGTCCGGCATTGCGTCCCCGGGACAGCAGGGGGCGGTGACAGGCACGGGACCGGCCGCGCCGGCCGCGCCGCTCGCGGCACAGTTGCGCGGAATTCCCGGCGTCCACGGGGTGGTCGTGGTCCGCGCGGTCCCGGGGCTGACCATCCCGGGGACATTTCCCGGCTTCGGCCCCCCCAGTCCGTTCGGCCCCCCCAGTCCGGTTCCGGCGGGCGTGGTCTCGTGCGCGCAGCTCGCGACCGTGCCGGCCCTTGGCCGCTGCCCGGCCGGGGCGACAGCGGCGGCGTTCCCGGCAAGCGGGTTCGGCTCCGGCGCCAATAACTCCCTGTTCGGCACGGACCCCACCGGGATCACCTGGCCAGCCGCGAACGTCCCGGCCGCGCGGCTTAACAGCCTTGCGGTGGACGCCATCAACGTGGCGACGAACGGCTCCGTGTCGGCGGTCGAACAGGCGAGGACAGTGCTTGAGAACGCACGCGCGTATCCCACCGCCAGCGCGCCGTCCACCCTCGGCGACCTGATCGCGCAGGATAATTCCGCCAACAACGCCTACCAGCAGCTCGCGAACACGGTGATCCTGGTCAGCCTGCCGATCGCCGGCTGCACGCTCGCCGCGGCCATCGCGGCCGGGCTCGCCGACCGCAAACGGCCGTTCAGCCTGCTGCGGCTCACCGGCGCCCGGCTCGCCATGCTGCGCCGTGTCGTCACGCTGGAAAGCGCCGTCCCGCTGCTCGCCGTCGCCGCCGTCGCGATCGGCACCGGGTTCGCCGCCGCCGCGGAGTACGCCTCCGTGGCCCAGCACCACCCGATGGTGGCGCCCGGCGTCGCGTACTACCTCATCACCGCTGGCGGGATCCTGGTGTCCCTCGGCATCATCGCGGCCACCTTCCCGCTGCTAAAACGCATCACCGGACCCGAGGTCGCGAGAAACGAATGAACCTGCCAGCGCGGCGGGCACGGCTGGCTCAGGATTCGATGGCGTCGCCGATGCGGTGCACGCGCAGGGCGTTCGTGCAGCCCGGGGTGCCCGGCGGGCTGCCGGCCACGATCACCACGAGGTCGCCTGCCACGCACCGCCCGATGTCGCGCAGGGCCGCCTCGACCTGGCGGACCATGTCGTCGGTGTGCGCCACGGGCGGGACGAGGAACGTCTCGGCACCCCAGGTCAGCGCCAGCTGGCTGCGGGTCGCGGACTCGGTGGTGAACGCGAGCAGCGGGATGGGCGACCGGCACCTGGCCAGCCGCCGCGCGGTCTCCCCGGTCATGGTGAAGGCCACCAGTGCCTTGGCCCCCACCGCCGCCCCGACCTCGCCCGCCGCGCGGGCGATGGCGCCGCCCGTGGTCTCCGGCGGGCCGGCCGGAGGGGCGAACGGCCAGTCCCGTTCGGCCGCCGCGATGATCCGCGCCATGGTCGCCACCGCGTCCACCGGGTAGGCGCCGACGCTGGTCTCCGCGGAGAGCATGAGCGCGTCCGCGCCGTCGAGCACGGCGTTGGCGACATCTGACGCCTCGGCCCGGGTCGGCCGCGGCGCGGCGACCATCGACTCGAGCATCTGGGTGGCCACGATGACGGGTTTCGCGGCCTGCCTGGCCAGCCTGATCGCGCGTTTCTGCACCAGCGGCACCTGCTCCAGCGGGAACTCCACGCCCAGGTCACCGCGGGCGACCATGATCCCGTCGAACGCGGCCACCACCTCGTCCAGCGCCGCCACCGCCTGGGGTTTCTCGATTTTCGCGATGAGCGGCAAGCGGACGCCCGTCTCGTCCATGATCGTGCGGGCGGGTTCGGCGTCTTCCGGGCCCTGCACGAAGGACAAGGCGATCATGTCGGCGCGCAGTGCGAGCGCCCAGCGCAGGTCATCGGCGTCCTTGCCGGTCAAGGCGGGCACGCTGACCCTGATCCCGGGCAGGTTGAGGCCCTTGTGGTCGGAAACCTGGCCGCCCACCAGCACCCGGGTGCGGACGCGCGCCCCCTGCACCGCGGTCGCGTCGAGCACCACCCGGCCGTCGTCCACCAGCAGCCGTGTCCCCGGCTGGACATCGCCGGCCAGGCCCGGGTAGCTGACCGACACCTCACCCTGGTCCCCCGGCACGTCCTCCCCGGTGATCGTGAACTCCTGGCCGGCCGCCAGGGTCACCGGCCCAGCCGCGAACCGGCCCAGCCGGATCTTGGGGCCCTGCAGGTCGACCAGCACGCCCACGCTCCGGCCGCTGGCGTCGCAGGCCGCGCGGACGGCGCCGTAGGCGGCACCGTGCGTGTCGTGGTCGCCGTGGCTCATGTTGAGCCGGGCCACGTCGAGGCCCGCCGCCACCAGCGCGGTGATCTGCTCGGGGCTGGAGGTCGCGGGGCCAAGGGTGCACACGATCTTCGCTCGGCGATTCATGGCCGGTGCTCCTCATCCTGCAATGCGGCTAGCCAGGCTGGTGAAGCATAACTCCGGCGAGACGCGAGGGAATGTCCGGCTCTATCGCTCGAGGAGCGCGGCGTCGGCCATCTCGCGCAGTTGGAGTACCCGGCGATCGCCGCTGCGCGGCACCCCCGCAAGCCTGCTGGTGTCACGGGGCGGGCTGGTGGCTGGGATCTGTGATCCGGTAGCCGACGCCAGGGATGGTCTGGATGGGCGGGGGGTGGCCGAGTTTGCGGCGGAGCCTGCTGAGGGTGACCTGGACTGTCTTGGTGAACGGGTCGGTGTTCTCGTCCCAGGCCTGGGCGAGGAGGTCTTCGGCGCTGAGGGTGGCGGGGGCTGCTTTGAGGAGGGTCTCGAGCACGGCGAATTCCTTGACCGAGACGTCGATGGGCTGGCCGTGGCGGGCGACGGTGCGGCGCAGCGGGTCGAGTTCTATCCCGGCCGCGCGCAGGATGCGGGGCTGGGTAGTGGGCTTGCGGCGGGCCAGGGCGCGGATGCGCAGCACGAGTTCGGGGAAGTGGAAGGGTTTGGGCAGGTAGTCATCGGCGCCCAGGGCCAGGCCGGTGACCCGGTCGTCGGGGGTGCCGGCGGCGGTGAGCATGAGGATCATGACCGGGTTGCCGGCCGCGGTGATCGTGCGGCAGATCGTGTCGCCGTGGATGCCGGGCAGGTCCCGGTCCAGGACGAGCACGTCGTAGGGGTTCAGGTCCAGCTTGACGGTGGCGTCCGCGCCGTCATAGGCGACGTCGGCGGCGATGCCCTGGTCGCGCAGGCCCTCGGCGATGTCGTCGGCCAGTCGCCGGACGTCCTCGGCGACCAGGACCCTCACCGGGCGCCTCCCGCCATGGCCAGCTGAGCGGGCGGCCCGGTGCTGCCGGCGGCGGGCAGGTCGATGACCGCCTGCAGGCCTCCTTCGGGGCGGGCGTGCAGGCGCAGCGTCCCGCCGTGGGCGGCCGCGATCGCGTCGGTGATGGACAGTCCCAGGCCGGTTCCGGTCGCTGACCCGGTGCGGTCGGTGCCCAGCCGCCGGAACGGCTGGGTCAAGGTGGTGACCTTGCCGGGGTCCAGGAGGGGGCCTCCGTTTTCCACCAGCAGCTGCACGACGGGACCGTCGCGGGTGATCTGGGTGCGGATCCAGCCGCCGGGGTGGTTGTGGCAGACGGCGTTGTCGATGAGATTGGCGGTCATCTGCGCCAGCAGGACGGGGTTCCCGGTGACGAGGGGGCCGGCGCCGCCGGCGGCGTGATTCACGTGCAGGCCCATGCTCGCGATCAGCTCGGCCCGGGCATCGATCGCTCCGGCGATCAGCGGCCCCAGGGGGATGGTTTCCTGGCCGTCGCTGGCGCCGTGCTGGGCGCGGGCCAGCAGCAGCAGGTTCTCCACCAGCCGGTCGGCCTGGTCGAGTCCTTCGCGGAGCTTGCCCGCCAGCACGGTCAGCTCAGCGGGGACCGGTCCGGGTTTGGCGGTGGCCACATCCAGGGAGGTGCGCATCATCGCCAGCGGGGTGCGCAGCTCATGCGAGGCGCTGGCGGCGAACCGACGCTGGGCGCCGAAGGCGGTCTCCAGGCGGTGCAGCAGCTCGTCGATGGTGTCGCCGAGGTCTTTGAGCTCATCGCCAGGGCCGGGCACGGCCAGCCGCCGACCCAGGTCATCGGCGGAGATCGCCCGGGCGGCGGCGGTCATGGCCCGCAGCGGGCGCAGCACCCGCCCGGCCACCAGCCAGCCCAGCGCGGCCGAGACCACCGCCATCACGCCCAGCGCGATGGCCGAATCAGCCAGCAGCTGGTTCAGCGCGGCCGCATGCCCGGCTGCTGCCTGAGCGAGCAACTCGGCCGGGGAGTAGCACACGGGCTTCGTGACCTCGCAGACGCGTCCGGTGCTGCTGCCAACGATGGCGGGCCGGGGCCAGGGCCAGCCGCGGGCCAGGATGTTGATGATGGCCAGCAGCCCGGCACCCGAGGCCAGGAACAGCGCGCCGTACAGGGCGGTCAGCCGCAGCCGTACGGTACGGCGCGGCAGGGCCGCTCGCCGGGCCAGCCCGCTGAAATGGGGAAGCGCGCTCATCAGCATTCCCTAGCTGTGGTTCCTGCGCGGCCGGCAACCGGGGCAGGCCGCAGGCACGGCGGTGCCTTCCACCAGGATGCCTTGCCGCGGGTAACAGGGTGTTAACAGCCCCTGTTTGACCCGTGTTACCGCATGCCTGCGAACGTGCGGACAGATATCGCATGCAGCCCGCGGCCAGTCCAGGCGGACCGGCTAAGGCGGCATCGAAGGGAAGGGAACTGGCATGAACGGTGACACCAGCGGCCGTCACGCATTGGCTGGCGACGACAGCCACGGTGACGGGCACGCTGCCGGACAAGAAGCGCAGCCGCTGGCAGCGCTGATCGAGCTCAATGGGGTGACCAAACGGTATGCCGCCGGCGGGGGGCCCGCGCTGGACCGGGTCAGCATGCAGGTGGCGGCCGGGGAGGCAGTTGCGGTGATGGGACCGTCGGGGAGCGGCAAGTCCACGCTGCTGAACCTGGTGGCCGGGCTGGACAAGCCGTCGTCCGGGACGGTCACCGTGGCCGGGCAGCGGGTCGACAGGCTGGGGGAGACCAGGACCGCCCGGTACCGCCGCACCCAGGTGGGCATGATCTTCCAGTTCTTCAACCTGGTCGAGGACCTGACCGTGGCCGGCAACGTCATGCTCCCGGCCCGGCTGGCCGGGGTGCGGCGCCGAGCGGCCCGGGCGCGGGCGGAGCGGCTGCTGGCCCAGCTGGGCATCGACCGGTACCGGGACACCTACCCGGGCCGGCTGTCCGGCGGTGAGCGGCAGCGGGTGGCGATCGCCCGGGCGCTGGTCAACAACCCGGCGGTGCTGCTGGCCGATGAGCCGACCGGCGCGGTGGACACCGCGGCCGGCCGGGCGATCGGGCAGCTGCTGCTGGACCTGAACGCGGCCGGGCAGACCCTGCTCATCGTCACCCACAACCCCGACCTGGCCGAGCAGTACGCCAGCCGGGTGATCCAGCTCGCCGACGGGCGGGTCAGCAGCGACACGGGCGCGGCGGCGCGCACCGGGCATCCCGATCCGGCGGGGCAGCCGGGGCGGGGAGGGCGGCCGTGAGGGCCGCGCCGGTGCTGCAGGCGGCCTGGGCCGGGGCGGCCCGCCGGCTGGTGCAGTCGCTGGTGGTGCTCGCGGTGCTGGGTGTCTCGTCCGCGGCGGCTGTGACCGGCCTGACCCTGGCCTACGCCGCGAACGCGGGAAATGCCGCCGGGATCGCGGCCACCCACGGCGCGGACCTGGCTGTGACCATCAACGCGACCAAGGTCACCGTCGGGCAGCTGGCGGCGACCCGGCGCCTGCCCGGGGTTACCCAGGACGCCGGGCCGTACCCGCAGGCAACGATCACCGTCGCGGCGGCTGGCGGGCGTGGTCAGGCCGGTGTGCCGCCGACGAAGCTGACCGTGGTGGGCCGGGCCTCGCCGTCCGGCCCGCTCGATGACGTCGTCGCCAACCCCTCGGTGATGGGTCCCCTCACCCACGGCCAGAGCCGGTGGCCGGCCAGGCCGGGTGAGATCGCCCTGTCCACCAGAACCGACATCCGCGTCCCGCTGGGCGCCAGGCTCACCGTGGTCAGCGCGCTAGGCGCGCAAAAGCTGACCGTGACCGGGTACGGCGACGTGGAGATCAACCCGGAGGACGCCTGGGTGGTGCCCAGCGAGATCGCCGCGCTGCGCGTCCAGGGCGCCCCGGCACAAGAGCAGATGCTCTACACGTTTGCCAGTGGCGTTAACGTCAACGACGTGGCCGAGCTGAAGGCCGCCCTGCCGCGCGGCGCGGTGGCCGGCTTCCAGCCCCTGCTGGCCCAACCGCCGGGGGGCATGCCGGTACCGGTGGGCGGGACGGGCGGCGGGAACGTGAACACCCCGTTCGTGCTGGCGTTCGCGATCCTGGGCGTGGTGCTGGCGGTGCTGATCACCGCCAACGTGGTGTCGGCCGCGGTGATCGCCAGCTACCGGCGGATCGGGGTGCTCAAGAGCATCGGGTTCACCCCCGGCCAGGTCACCGCCGTCTACCTGGCCCAGATCAGCATCCCCGCGGTGGCCGGGGCGGTCGCCGGGACCATCCTGGGGAACTCGTGGGTGCTGCCGGTCATCGGGCTGTACGAGATCCAGGGGGCACACGTGTCCGTCCCGCTGTGGATCAACCTCACCGCCCCGCTCGGCATGTTCGCGCTGACCGGGCTGGCGGCAGCGGTACCGGCCGTGCGGGCCGGGCGGCTGCCCGCGGTCGAGGCGATCACAGCCGGGCAGGCACCCCGGGCCGGGCGCGGCGCGGTGGCGTACCGGCTGGCCGCGCGGCTAGGACTGCCGGAGCCGGTGACCACCGGGCTGGCCGCCCCGTTCTCCCGCCCGGCCCGGTCGGCGGTCACGCTCGCTGCCTTGCTGTTCGGCCTGACCGGGGTCGTGCTGGGCACCAGCCTGAACACCTCTATCCACAAGATCAACCACAGCGCGACCACCGGGCTCGGGCAGCTGCAGACCGCCTTCCCCGGCATATCGTCCGCGTTCACCCCCAGCCAGGCCGCCGCCGCCCAGGCCGCGATACGCGCCCAGCCGGGAACACTGCGCTACGTTGGCGAGACCGACCTGCAGCACTTCCCCGGCCCGGCAGGCTCCGGATCGCCTGCATCCAAGGTAAACGTCGGCCTGCCCGGGAGGTCGGACCTGCCGCTGATGACCTACGCGTACAACGGCGATTCGTCATGGCTGGGCTGGAGCCTGGTCAGCGGGCACTGGTATGACGGCCCCGGCCAGGTCGACGTCAGCACCGCCTTCGCAGCCGACACCCGCCAGACGACAGGCGACAGCACCACGCTGACCGTCAACGGCAAGCCCGTCACCGTGCGGATCGCCGGCGAGGTGTTCGTCCCCAGCCCGGTACCCGCGGTATGGGCCGGCTGGCAGACCCTCGGCGGCCCGGCCGCGGCGCTGGCCGTCCATCAGTACGACATCGACCTCATGCCCGGCACCAGCACCCAGGGCTACACCAGCGCGCTGCAGCGGGCACTGCAACGCGCACTGGGCCCCGGCATCGTCGTCGGCACCGAGGGCGCCTCATCGATCGCCGGGTTCCTGGACACCTCCCTGTTCGCATGGCTCACGGTGTTGCTGGGGGTGCTGGCCGGGCTCGGCGTGCTCAACGCCGCGCTCATGGCCACCCGCGAACGAGTCCATGACCTGGGCGTGTTCAAAGCGGTCGGGATGACACCACAGCAGACCATCACCATGGTGATCTGCTGGGTCATCGCCCCCGCCATCATCGCCGCGGCCATCGCCCTGCCTGCCGGGCTGATCACCCAGGATCACCTCATGCGTCGGCTGGTGTCCCACACCGCGCTGCACGGCACCGCGCTGCCCGATAGCTTCGTGCAGGTCCTTGACGGCACCGACCTGGTGCTGCTCGCCCTAGCCGGGCTCGCCATCGCCATCGTCGGCACGCTCGGCCCGGCCGGCTGGGCAGCCCGCACCAGGACCGCCCCGTGCTGCACACCGAATAGCGGCCCAGCCCCTGGCTGCTGCTGCTGCTGCTGCTGTTGCCGCCGGGGTGACCGCGCCGGCCTGCGGGCAGGTCGGCGCGGAGGCCGGGGTGGTGACCTGTTATGCCACACCTGATGCAACCGTCCGAGTTCAACTCGGCGCTTCTGAGCTGCACCGATTCCGTAAGATCGCTTGCCGCGACGGCTCGGACCCCGAGAGAAGCAGGGTTTCATAAAACGATGTGCCGCCGCCTACAGGTACCGTGGCGGCAGGCAGCCCAGTGGCGAACACCGCCCGGGAGAAGTTAGGTATCCATGGCGCACGGGACATCACGGCCGACGGTCAGCAGGCGGCGCGAGATCGGGAGCGCGAGCGCACGGTCACTGCTGATGACCATGCTGGGCGAGTTCGTGCTGCCCCGCGGTGGCCCGGTGTGGACCCAGGCGCTGGTGTCGGCACTCGGCCTGTTCGGCACCGAGCACAAGTCGGCCCGGCAGGCGCTGGCGCGTACGGCGGCCGAGGGGTGGCTCGCTCCCGAGCGCGTCGGGCGACAGGTCAGGTGGTCGCTCACCCCGCCCGGGCAGCGCCTGCTCACCGAAGGTGCGAGGCGTATCTACTCGTTCGGCCGGGAGGATGTGGAGTGGGATGGCCGCTGGCTGCTGGTGCTGGTGTCGGTGCCGGAATCGCAGCGGGACCTGCGCCACCGGGTCAGGACCCAGCTCAACTGGGCGGGCTTCGGCTCACCGGCGGCCGGGGTGTGGGTCAGCCCGCACGCGAGCCAGCAGGCCGAGGGTCAGCGCATCCTCGCCGACGCCGGGGTGACCAGCGCGGCGATGTCGTTCGTGGCCAGTTACGGCCATATCGGCAGCCAGGACATGCTCGTGGCGCGGTCGTGGGACCTGGCCGCCCTGGAGCAGCGCTATGAGGACTTCATCGACGAGTTCACCGGGCTCGACCCGGCGACCGGCGAGGCCGCGCTCCAGGCGCAGACCCGGCTGGTGCACGAGTGGCGGCGCTTCCCCTTGCTCGATCCGCGCCTGCCGGCCCAGCTGCTGCCGGAGAATTGGAGCGGCACCAAGGCCGCCGACCTGTTCCACTCCAGGCACGCCGACTGGCATCCGGCCGCGCAACACCACTGGGAGCGCTTGACCAGCGACAGGCGGCCTGGCTGATCGGCAGGGCGGCCAGGCTGGCGGTGGCGGTCAGGCGGCGCTGATCGGGTACGGCCGACCGGTACCCGTCTCGAGATACTGCCGAAGGCTCTCGAGGTAGTAGCCCCAGTTGTAGTTGTAGTTGTAGCTGCCGTAATCGTCGTCGCTCAGCTCCGCCGCGTACTCCTGCCTGAAACGGAGGCGGGTGCCGCCATCGCGGTCGGCGAGGTCGAAGCGGAAGGTGTTGTCACTCCACTGCTCCACTCCGTCGACGCACTCCCACTCGAGCTGCGCGGGCGCCCCGAAGCCGACGACCTGCATGACCGGATTGAAGTCACCGGCGAACGTGAAGCTCAGCCGTCCCCCAGGGCCTGCGTCCCCGGTGACCTTCGTGGTCCACCAGGCGCTCAGGGCCGGCACCGTCGTCAACGCGCCGAACACCGCTTCCCTGGGCCGGGCGATATCAGCGGTGTGAATGATGGTCTTCATCGTGCCTCCAGTTGGTGAGTGAGCAGGACGAACGGACGCTCCGTCGCATCGACGGCCGGCCACGGAAGATGTGTTCCGGGCATGCGAAGAACTCCTCGTGTCGGAAATGAAGGTGTCGGCCGACCGGGTACGTGCTGATCAGCGGCCGGGAGAGGAGCCCTGCCCGTCACCGGTCTCGATGCCGGTAACCGGGGTCGCGACCGCGAGCACCTGCTCGGGGGTGGGCACGATGTCATGTGCCTCGTGCCCGTGGCGCTGCGCGGCGACCACGAGTTCCTCCTCGGTTCCCCGCGCCGACCAGCCGCAATCACACAAGATCTGCTTGATCATCGAGCACCACCGTAGGGACCGCAGGTTGCGTTCTGGTTGTCACGCGGATGCGAGCGTCGCACGTGGAGGCTTCCGGCAAGCTGCCAGCGAGATCGCGCAGTCCCCGGAGCCCGTCGGCGCCCACGATCGAGTGCTCGATATACCCAGGTGACCAGTACCGGTCCACCGCCGCCGCGTCCCGCCGGTCGAACAGCTCGTGAACCGCCTGCTCGACAAGCTCCTTCGCGCTCACCCGCATCACTCCTGTCATCACGTCGCCTAGAATGAGGCCCCGCCATGGCAACAGACGCTAAGCTTACGTTTTAACCTATGGGCTTCCGTCTTGCGGGAGCCTTATTCATATGCCCCGTCTGTCATAACCACGGCCAGGCCACTAGGACTGCATGGCCATTCCCGTGCGTCGGTCACCGCTCCCGCCGGCGCTGATCCGAGCCTGCGCCCTGAACCGGAAGAAACTAGCTCTGGTCAGGCGAGACGTCGCATTTTTGGTCCTGCCGCACTAGCCGCGGCCCCGGTATGCCCATGGCAGTGTATACACACAATTAATTCACAATTGTGAATTACCCGGAATTGCTGGACAAGCAACGGCCCCTGCCCTTATTCCTGGTTTCTGCTAAGTCACCTGGTCAAGAGAGGGGCCGTTGGATCACTATGTTCTCACAGGGCTGCCCGGCGGGCAGCAGCTCAGCCTCGATCCACCGGGCCAATTGCGGTAGATCGTTTCCGGTCCGATTCCTGCTCGAGGAGTTTCCCGGGGTGAGTCGGGGCGTGGGCTTCCTGCCGCTCGCCTGTTGTGCGGCTTGTCCGGGGTTCTTGGGCTCGGGGGCGGGGTTCGGGTGGCCGTGCGGCCGTCGGGGTGCGGACCGGTTCGGGGCGGGTCAGGCCGCGGCGGCGGGCGGGCCGCAGGCCGCGCCGAAGAGGTTCTGCCATTCGTGCTCGCGGTGCCAGCCTTCGGGCAGGTGCAAGGTGAGGTGGCCGCGGCCGTGCCGGGCGGTGCGGGCGGCGACGGCGATCAGGTCGCGGCGGATGGTCGCGGCCCGGGCCTTGGCGAACGGCAGGCTGGCCAGGGCGCCGGCGGCGCGGAGGAGGTTGTGCGCCATGGCCGCGATCGACAGCCACGCGGCGTTCGCGGTGAACACCCCATCCATTATCTTTAGCCCGACGATCTTGAGGTCGTCTGACCTGTGGC
>Ga0137379_10006179_pt1 | contig 11355 bp, 10 predicted proteins | sample SagtaG_18_FD_104812 | JGI IMG/M metagenome (GOLD analysis project Ga0137379, IMG submission 104812) | Vadose zone soil microbial communities from Sagehorn Ranch, Mendocino, California, USA - Sage2_L_80_16 metaG | ecosystem: Environmental > Terrestrial > Soil > Vadose zone | place: USA...
CATGATCGGCTCCTTCACCGCCGTCGGCCTGTGGGCGACGCTCGGGCTCGGGCTCACCACTGGTGCCCTGGGGCTGGTCGGCGGCCTGCTCGTGACGCTGATCATCGCGATGCTCGTGACCGGGTCGCTGAACGTCCTGATCGAGCGGGTCGCCTACCGGCCGCTGCGGAGCGCGCCCAAGCTCGCATCGCTGATCACGGCGGTCGGCTTCTCGTTCATCCTGCAGAACGTCGGCCTGCTCTGGCGCGGGGGCTCACCGCAGAGCGTGCCCGACCTGATCCGCTCGCAGCAACCGGTGTTCATCATCGCCGGGGTCCCCATCCTGCGCGGATACATTCTCGCCTTCGCCGTGATGATCCCGCTCGTATTCGGGCTGACCTGGTTCATCAACCGGACCCGGGCCGGCCGGGCGATGCGCGCCACCGCCCAGGACCCCGAGGCGGCCCGCCTGATGGGCATCAACGTCAACGCCACGATCTCGCTCACCTTCCTGCTCGGCGGCATGCTGGCCGGCGCCGCGGGGCTCGTGTACGCGCTCTACGAGACGAACATCTGGTATTTCCAGGGCTTCAAGGCCGGACTGATCGCGTTCACGGCGGCGGTCATGGGGGGCATCGGCAACGTCCGCGGCGCCGTGCTCGGCGGGCTGATCATCGGCGTCATCCAGTCGCTGGCCGATTCGCGGATGGGCCCGCAGTGGACCGAGGCGGTCGTGTTCGGCTACCTGATCGCCATCATGGTCCTGCGCCCGCGCGGCCTGCTCGGCGAGGAGACGAGGGAGGCCGGATGAGCGAGTTGCGCGCGCGGCTGCGGGGGTGGAACGAGGCCGTGCAGAAGTGGCTCCCGCCGTGGTGGAGCCGGGCACTGGCGGGACTGCTCATCGTGATCGGGATCGCGCTGCCGTTCCCGTTCTCGTCGTCCAGCCCGTTCATGAACGCGACGATCATCGCGGTGGCCTACGCGGTGATGTCGCTGGGCCTGAACATCGTCGTGGGGTTTGCCGGGCTGCTCGACCTAGGGTACGTCGCCTTCTACGCGCTGGGTGCGTACTCGCTCGGATGGCTCGGATCCGGGTTCTTCTTCAAGGCTCAGGTCCACGTGCTCGTCTCGCCGGTCGCGAGCACGCTGCCCGGCGTGCACCTCAACTTCATCCTGATCCTGATCGGTGCCGCGCTCATCTGCGCCGCGGCCGGAGTGGTGATCGGGCTGCCGACGCTGCGGCTGCGCGGCGACTACATCGCGATCGTCACCCTCGCGTTCGGTGAGATCATCGCCGTGGTGGCGGTCAACGGCCAGAGCGTCCACGTCGGCGGCGGCATGACGCTGACGGCCGGCAACCTCGGCATCAGCTCGGTCGACTCGCCGTACTTCCCGGGGATCGGATCGTTCAGCCTGCTGAACCTGAGACCGTGGTACTGGCTGATCTTCGCCATCCTGCTCGTCGTCGTGTTCGTCAACCTGCGGCTGCGCGACTCCCGGCTCGGCCGGGCCTGGGTCGCGCTGCGCGAGGACGAGGTCGCGGCCGTGTCGATGGGCATTCCGCTGGTGAAGACGAAGCTGCTCGCGTACGCGATCGGCGCCGCGTTCGGAGGCATGTCGGGTGCGTTCTTCGGCACGTACTACACCGTGGTCAACGCCGCGCAGTTCCAGTTCGGGTTCTCGATCTTCATCCTGGCCATGGTGATCATCGGCGGGCTCGGGTCGATCTGGGGAGCGGTGGTCGGCGGGCTGGCGCTGGGCTACATCAACAACTACCTGATTCCCGACGTGCTGAACGGCCTCCCCGCCAAGGTGGGGCTCCACTTCCCGCTGACCCAGGTGGAGTTCGGGATCTTCGGGTTCCTGCTGGTGGTCATGATGGTGCTGCGGCCGCAGGGGCTGATCCCGGAGCGGCGACGCCGGCTCGAGCTCACGGCCGAGATCGCCGCGGAGGACGCTCAGCTCGCGGAGGCTCCTGGTACCCCCGGGGGCGGGACGTGAGCTCGACCGGGACTCCCCCGCCTGCGCCGCCCGCCGTCGCCCTCAGCGTCCTGCGCGCGGAGCACGTCACGAAGGCCTTCGGCGGGCTGGTCGCCGTCAACGAGGTCTCGTTCGACGTCCCGCAGTACTCGATCGTGTCGCTGATCGGGCCGAACGGCGCCGGGAAGACCACCCTGTTTAACATGCTGACGGGCCTGTACCGGCCGACCGAGGGACGGATCCTGCTGGGCGAGCGGGACATCACGCACGCCCGGCCGGACGTGATCACCAGGTACGGCGTCGCGCGGACCTTCCAGAACATCCGCCTGTTCGGCGCGATGACAGCGGTCGAGAACGTGATGGTCGGGCACCATGCGCAGATGCGGGCGGGGCTGTTCGGGTCGATCTTCCGCCCGCCCTGGGTCCGCCGTGAGGAACTCCAGACGCGCGAGCGGGCCCGCGAGCTGCTGGCGTACGTCGGCCTGCGCGAGCCCGCCTTCGACCGGCTCGCCGCGCAGCTGCCCTACGGAGACCAGCGGCGCGTCGAGATCGCCCGGGCGCTGGCCTCCCAGCCGACGCTGCTGCTGCTCGACGAGCCGACGGCCGGCATGAACCCGCAGGAATCCCAGGCGCTGACGGAGTTCATGCGGGCGATGCGAGACGACCTGAAGCTGACGATCCTGCTGATCGAGCACGACATGAAGGTCGTGATGGGCGTCTCCGAGCGCGTCACGGTGCTCGACTACGGCAAGAAGATCGCCGAGGGTGAGCCGGCCGAGGTCCGCGCGGATCCCGGGGTGATCGAGGCGTATCTCGGAAAGCAGGCATGATGGCACTGCTCGAGGTTTCGGATATCCATACCCGCTACGGCGCGATCGAGGCGCTGAAGGGCGTCTCGCTGACCGTCGACGCGGGCGAGGTGGTCACGCTGATCGGCTCGAACGGGGCCGGCAAGTCGACCACCCTGCGTTCTATCTCGGGACTCACCCCGGCCAGCGCGGGGACCATCACGTTCGGCGGAGAGGACATCACGCGCGTGCCGCCGCACGAGGTCGTCACCCTCGGGATCGCGCTCGCCCCCGAGGGCCGCCACTGCTTCCCGCGGATGACCGTGCGGGAGAACCTGGACCTGGGCGCTCACCGGCGGCGCGGCCCGGAAATTGCCGAAGACCTTGATCGCGTCTACGACCTTTTCCCCCGGCTCAAGGAGCGCGAGCGACAGAAGGCCGGCACGATGTCCGGCGGCGAGCAGCAGATGCTCGCGATCGGGCGCGCGCTGATGGCCCGGCCGAAGCTGCTGCTGCTCGACGAGCCGTCGCTCGGGATCGGCCCGATCCTGGTGCAGCGGATCTACGAGACCATCGGCGAGATCAACCGCTCCGGGGTGGCGATCCTGCTGGTCGAGCAGAACGCCAACCGGGCGCTCGAGGCGGCCAGCCGCGGCTACGTGCTGGAGACGGGGCGCGTGGCCCTGGCCAACGATTCGGCGAGCCTGCACGACGACCCTCAGGTCCAGAAGGCGTACCTCGGCACATGACCGGTTACGGAGCGACCAGATGAGCGGCGCAATTGGCGCTAATGCGCTGTACTTCCTGTTCGCGTGGCTGATCTCGGCGGCCGCCGCGTCGTGGCTGTCGGAGCGTAAGGGTTACGGCGACCGGGTGGGGCTGACGTTCGGCCTCATCCTGTCGGCCCTGGGGCTGCTGATCGTCCTGCTCCTGCCCGGGCGCCCCGGCTCGAAGTGGCGGGTCGACGGCTGGCGGCCGCGGCGGCGGCGCACCTAACCGTGAGCACGCCCGCCACTGCCGCCCTCGGGCCGAACGGCCCGCCCCGGCGGGACCTCGGGCCGCAGCGGCCGGCCACGCAGCCGGAGAAGGCTGGCGAAACGAAACAATCCGCGATTGGCGGAGGTGGATAGCTATGACAACTGGGAAGGAAGCGGTCCTGGGGACGCTCAGCCCAGTCGAGTGCTTCGATCTGCTGGAACCAGGCGGCATCGGCCGCGTCGCCTTCGCGTCCGCGGGCGGGATCATGATCCTGCCGGTCAACTTCGCCATGGCGGGAAAGACCATCGTCTTCCGCACCGCGGTGGACACGCTGCTGGCCGTGTACGCCGATGCCACGGTCAGCTTCGAAGCCGACCGCCTCGACGAGGCGCTCCATGAAGGCTGGAGCGTCCTGGTGCAGGGTCACGCGCACAAGGTCACAGACGAGCGTGAGGTGAAGCACCTCGAGGACGGGACGCATGTCGAACCGTGGGCGGGCGGCGCCCGCGACGTGTACGTGCGCATCACGCCGGCCCAGATCAGCGGACGACGCATCTCGTCAGGCTGAGCCCGCCCCGTTAGCCGCCGACGCCGGATTTGATGGCCGCCGCGACAAGCTCAGCCGCGTCGGCCGGGCGGATGAACCCGGCGGCGACGTCAGCCACGGTGCTGGCCGCCCACCGCGCGACGAACCGCGCGTGGGTGGGATACAACGCGGCCAGCTTCGGGGCACTGAACGGGGTAGTCGTGCCGAACCCAGACGTCGCCACCTGCAGGCGAGCCGCCGTGGCCGGGGGCGTCCCCGCTGTCACCCAGCGGTTCAGCGCGTGCTCGGCCGCGTCCACGACATAGTGGCCCTCGCCGGTGTTGATCGGCGTGGCGCAGGTGAAGGCGGGCGTGCCGGCCGGGGGATTGAGCATGGAGTCCAGCTCCTGCCGGCCCGCGGCTCCGCTGCCGTTGTCACCGGCGCCGAGGTTAGCGATGTAGTCATCGGCGTGCGCGGTGCCGGCCACCTCCCAGAGCCGGAAGCGGGGGAAGTCAGCCTGCTGAGCCGACAGGTAACCGAGCAGCATGAGGTCGGTTTCTGTCTCCACGGCGAGCACCGGTGCGCTCAGGTCCGGGCGGAAGGAGACGACCGGCGGGGTAGGGATGTCGGCCTGAGGTGCCTGTGACAGCGCCGCGCTGCCACCTCCCCGGCTGTGGATGAGGAACCCGTTGTAGGTGTGCACGAGGGGCTGGATCGCGTCTATGTACGTGGTGAGGCGGAACGCGGACTGCGACTCGCCTTCGGCCAGCACCGTGCGCGGCCGCAGGCCGCCGAAGATCTTGGCCGCGGAGTCCCGTACGGCCTGGCCAGCCTGGGAGAAGATGTCATAGGAGTAGCTGTCGCCAGGATGGGACAGGGCGGCGTAACGAACCGGGTCCGCGGCTTTGTCGGCGGCCACCCCCACGGCCTGGGCCGAGACGCCCACCCAGGCGAAGCCGTCGCGGATCAGCTCGTTGTGGGCGTAGACCCACTCCGGCGACACGTCAAGACCGGCAGAGACGTTGAGCCATTCCACGACGACGGTCCCGTTGAAGCGGGCCGGATTGGCCGGCCGGTACACCACGATCCGGGTGGTGTACGGCGCTGTGCTCGCCGGCGTCACCTGCCAGCGCCCGTCGGATCCGAGGGGCGCGGCCGGCGCATACGATGTCGCGTTCCCGGACAGGAAGAACTCTGATTGCCTGTATCCCACGCTACCCAGGTCGAAGCTCGTTCCCTGCAGCACGATGGCGCCCTGTCCGCCGGTCACCGGCCCGGTGACGGTCGGGCTCGCCGCGGCCGGGCGGAGCAGGGCGGGGCCCGTGCCGCTGGCATGCGCGGCCGCCGCGGGAGCGACCCCGAGCAGCAAAGGGACGGTGGCCATGGCCGCCAGCACCTGACCCTGGCGGCCCTGTCTCGTCCACCTGCGCCTCACGCCCATGGCTGGCACCTTTCACGACGGACTCAGGATGGGGGCCCGAGTCAGGTGCCCAGACGGTAACTCTGTTAAGCACTTATTACAAGTAAGATTCTCCAATTTGCATATAGATATATCAAGTTGTGAGATCTGCATTTCCGGAGGCAAGGCCGGTCGGCGCCGAACCGTACCGCGGGCCCTCCGGTAACGGACACTAGAGGGAAAGGAGAGCAGGAAATGGAGATCGTCGTCGATGACCTGTCCGGGCCGGAGATCGCCGCGTTCCTGACCGAGCACGTCCAGGACATGCGGGCCATCACGCCGCTGGAGAGCAAGCACGCCCTTGATCTGGACGGGTTGCGCCGGCCCGAGGTCACGTTCTGGTCCGTTCTCGACGCGGGCACGCTGGTCGGCTGCGGCGCGATCAAGAAACTGGACGCCCGCCACGCCGAGGTCAAATCCATGCGCACGGCGCCCGGCCGCCGGGGCACCGGTGTCGCGTCCCGGCTGCTCGGGCACATCCTCGCCGAGGCCAGGGCGATGGGGTTCTCCCGGCTGAGCCTCGAGACCGGCGCGAGCGAGCCTTTCCTGCCCGCCCGCAGGCTGTACGAGAAGTTCGGGTTCGAGTACTGCGGTCCCTTCGCGGCCTACCGGCTGGATCCGTACAGCGTCTTCATGACGAAGGTGCTGTAGTCAGCTCCGACGCCGCCGCCTGGTCCCCCCAGCGCCCGGCGGCGGCGATCACCTGCGGGCGGGTGCGCCTTACGGTCAGGTACCAGGCCGCGCCCACCGCGGTCCAGGCCAGGAAGACATACGGCAGGATCCACAGCGGCCAGGTCAGGGCGGCGAAGATGGTGTTGGGGATCAGCTGGGGAAGCCAGCTGACGTAGAAGACGAACGCCATCGCGAGCACGCCCAGGCCGCCGAGCAGCGCCGACCGCAGCCACGATTCGCCGCCGCGGAAAAGGAACCAGGGCGCGGCCACGCACACCAGGGCGTAGGCCAGCATGAAGCCGTAGGTGGCCAGGGTGCCCATCTCGGAGGTGAGGATCGCGTCGGTGCTGCCGGCCATGATGTAGGCGACCGGGATCACGGTCATCGGGACGGCCACCGCCCAGACGGCGAAGTCCGGCGCCCGGGTCCGCGGCGACGTGTGCGCCAGCGCCTTCGGCGCCAGGCCGTCGTGGGCGAAGCTCAGCAGCATCCGCGAGCCCGCGGTGAGGCAGGCCAGCGCGCAGGCGAACATGCTGAACGTGATGCCGATGGCGATGAAGTGGCTGAGCGGGCCGAGGCCGACCCGGTCGGCGAGCTGCGGCAGCGGCGCGCTGGCCTTGGCGAAGCCGGCCGCGCCGAAGCCGTACAGCTGCGCGTAGGACACGATCAGGTAGAACACGCCGACCGCGCCGCAGCTCCACAGGATCGAGCGGGGCACGCTGCGCGCCGGGTTCCTGGCCTCCTGCCCCAGGGCGCCGGCGCTCTCGAACCCGACGAAGGCGAAGATGGCCAGCACCATCCCGACCACCAGGCCACCGGGCTTGAACCCGGACAGGGTGAGCTGAGGCCGGTCCGCGACGCCCCCGTTATGGAAATACACGGCCACGCAGAGGATCAAGATGATCGTCACCGACAGGGCTTCGAGGATGAACGCGGCCCGCTGCGAGATCCGGATGTCCAGGACCGACACCAGCGCCGGGGCCAGCCCGCCGACCAGGTACAGGACGGCCCGGACCGCGTGATTGCCGGGGGACAGGCCCAGGCCGGTCAGGAACTGGTCACCGTAGATCTCGAAGCCGAGCACGCACGCCACGCCGGTGAACAGGTAGCCGAGCACCAGCCCCCAGCCCGCCGCGTGACCGGCGCCCGGGCCGAGCGCCCGGGTCACCCACACATAGAAGGAGCCCGCCGAGTTGACCCGCTTGGCGAACTGGGCCGCGCAGTAGCCGACCATCAGCATGACGACCAGGCCGAGGCCGAACGACAGCCACAGCGCGTTGCCGGCCGAGAAGAAGACGAACAACGGGAGCAGCGCCATCGCCGCGCTCGGCGCCATGTTGGCGACCGACTGAGCGAGTACCTCGGGAGTGGACAGCACCTTCTTCTTCAGGGTGATTTCCTCGGCGAGGTCCGATCCGACCGTGGCGGCCATGGCGTCTCCTATCCGGGGTGACGGTTATCCGGGTGGCAGTTATCCGAGTTGCAGGGCGAGGGGGCGGGGTTGTCCAGGGCCGGGTTGCCGGCGAAGAAACCGCACGGGAGGAGCCTGAAGCCGATCGGGTGCACCGGCATCACCGGCCAGTCCTCCGGGCGGACCACGTGATTGGTGCCGAACGTGTACCAGAGCACCACGTCGGTATCGACCAGCGGCCGGCCCGCCTGGACGTAGGCGGGCAGCCCGCCGCCGCCGGCCGACTGGTTCGGGTAGTCGCCGGTGGCGAACAGCTCGTCACGGTCGTAGGCGGTCACCCACAGCTGGCGGGTGATGAAGCCGGCCCGCCGGGCCACGGCGGAGCCGGGATGACAGAACGCGGCGATCGAGTGCTCGGGCAGCAGCTTGTATCCGGGCGGGTGACCCAGGCCGTTCGGGACCTTGTCGTTGACGACCTTCCAGTACCGGCCGCCGAGGGGATCGGCGTCACGGCCGCCGGCCGCCTCGCTGGAGATCAGGACCTCCTCGGTCCGCCACGCGTTCCCGACCGGGTTGCCCGGGCCTTCCGGCAGCGCGACCGGGCTGACCTCGTAGACCCGGTTGGCCGGGCCGTCCACGGCCATGTCCAGGCGCACGTTGAAGAAATGCTGGTGGTGCGGCCCGTACACGCCGGGCGCGACGAGCGTCCCGTGGCCGGGCTGGACCCCTTGGCCCTCGACGGCCCCGGTGGAGATGACCCCGGTGAGCTTGACCTGGTACTCGATGCTGCCGTCCTGGTACAGGTACCAGTAGTAGCCGTACTCGTAGTTGCCCACGGTGACGATCGAGGAGATGACCATCCGGCGCATCCGCCGGACCTCGGCGTAACCGGTCCGGAAGTCGGTGTGCTTCCAGGCGATGCCGCTGTCCTCCTCGTGCAGGCAGATGGCGTTGGGGATGACCATGGCCTGGCCGTCGTTGTCGTTGACCACGCCGTCGAGGTAGCGGATCTCGCCCAGGCAGTCGCAGCCCAGTTCCAGGCGGTTGGTGAGCAGGCCGATGCCGTACTCCCCCTCGTCCAGGACCAGCTTGCGGTAGTGCGTGGCGGCCGGGTCGGCGTAGGGCACGAACATCTCCGACAGCGACGCGCGGTGGATGACGGACCGCAGCGTGCCGCCGTCGCGGTAGCCGATCCGGTGCAGGACGAGCCCTTCCCTGGCGGTGAAGCCGATCCGCAGGTCCCACTTCTGCCAGCGCAGGTGATGGCCGTCCAGGGTGAAGCTGGGGCCGCCGGCTTGCACGATGTCGAGCGGCCTGACGTCCTGGCGCGGCCCTTGCGGGAAGGACGGGACGTTGCCCGGTTCGGTCAGCGCCGCGGCGGAGTAGTTCGCGGGATGGGCAGGCAGCGGCACCACGCCGTGGTCCTCGACGTCCACCACCGTCATCGTGTCCAGGTCGACGAGCGTCACCAGGCCCTCGACCGGCCGGGCGTAGCCGTTGTCGTCCGGGGCGGACCGGACGAAGGTGAGCGGCCGGACGAAGCGGCCGTCCTGCGGCCCGAGACCCGGGGCGACGTTGGGCGAGGACCACGGATCGATCATGCACAGCGAGAAGTCGGTGACGCCGCGGCGGCGCATGGCCTGCTGCCAGCGGGGATCGGCCCGGACGGTCTCCTCGGCGGCCAGGAACTCCTCGAACATCACCGACGGCTGCACGCCGTCCACCCGCCGCCAGGACTGTACTTCCGCGCGGTCCACGGCCACGATGCCCTCGTAGCTGGCTCGTTCGGCCCGTTCCCTGAGCACCACCTTCACCTGGCGCGCCGGCGCCGGGCCGCCGGCCTCGAACGCGATCACGTCGGCCTTGGCCGGCTCGTAGAGGCTGATGTAGACGAAGCGGGCCGAGGGACGCAGGCCGGCCGCGGCCCTGACGGCCGCCGCGGCCGCCTCGATCTCGGCGGCGGTCAGCGGCTCGAGGGGATGGGCCCGCGCGGTGGCCGCATCCGGCACCGGCACCTGACCAGAAGCGAGAACAGCCATGCTGACCAGCAAATATGAGAGTTATTTCGGGCGATCCTCCGCTGCGTTACAGCGTCGTTACCCGGGTCGCGGGTCCTAGCTGGCCCGGATCCCGGAGATGGTGCGGCGGATGAGGTAGCGCCACTCCTCGCGGACCCGGGGCTTGTCGGCGGCGGGCGCCTCCGCGAGCGCGAGGCCGGCGCCGCCGAGCATCCAGAAGCAGAACCCGGCCAGGCTGCCCAGCGCGCGGTTGGTCAGGTACCCCGCGTCGACCAGGGCGGTGATGAAGCGGTCGACGAGCCCGTAGGCGTACTTCCGCTCGCACTCCCGCCAGCGGTGCCAGCCGAGCGCGGCCGGGCCTTCCAGCCAGACCAGGCGCCCGTAGGCCGGGTCGCAGCACTGGTCGAGGAACGCGTCGAGGGCCTGCAGCGCCGCCTCCAGCGGGTCGGCGGCGGTGGCCGCGGCCGTGATCTTCGCGATCGCCCGGGCCTCCTGCGCCTCCAGCACGGCCTCGAACAGGGCCTGCTTGGCCTCGAAGTGGTGGTACACCGCGCCGCGGGTCACCTGGCTGGCCGACGCGACGTCCTCCAGGGACGTCCCGGCGTACCCGCGCTCGGCGAACAGGCGGGTCGCCTCGTCGAGCAGCGCCGCCCGGGTGGCCTCGGAGTACAGCTCCCGTCGGCTCCTGACTTGTGGCATGCGTAGAGTGTAGTAACATACTCTGCGTATGTGACAATCTCAGCGTAGGTGTATGACGGCCGGTAAGGAGCCCCCCTTGTCCCAGACCCTGCCACCACCGCTGTTCGACCCGTTCGCGCCCGGCTTCACCGACGACCCCTACCCGCAGTACGCGGCGGTGCGCGCCGGGGCACCGGTGCACCGGCACCCGATCGGGTTCTGGCTGCTCACCCGGTACGAGGACGTGTCCTGGCTGCTCCGGGCCGGCCTGTCGGTCGAGGACCGCAACATTCTCGACCGGGAGCTGCTCGACCTGCGCGAGCAGGTGTACGGCGACGAGGTCACCCGCTCCGGCGGCCTGTCCATGCTCGACCGCGACCCGCCGGACCACACCCGGCTGCGCCGGCTGGTGTCGAAGGCCTTCACGCCGCGGGCCGTCCAGGCGCTGGAGCCGCGCATCACCGGGCTGGTGGACGGCATGCTCGACGCGGCGGAACGCCAGGGCCGGGTCGACCTGGTCGACGCGCTGGCCTTCCCGCTGCCGTTCGCCGTGATCGCCGAGATGCTCGGCACGCCGCCGGCCGACCACGAGCGCATCAGGCAGCTGAGCGGCACGGTGGTCCGCTCGCTCGAGCCGGTCAACGACCCGGCCATGGTCGCGGCCATCGCGGCCGCCGACGCCGAGCTGACCCAGATCGCCGCCGGGATGATCGCGTGGAAGCGCGCCCATCCGGCCGATGACCTGCTCACCGCGCTCATCAACGCCGAGGACGACGGCGACGTGCTCGGCGACGAGGAGCTGATCGCGCAGACCCTGCTGCTGTACATCGCCGGGCACGAGACGACGGTCAACCTCATCGCGGGCG
>Ga0137379_10006180_pt1 | contig 11355 bp, 10 predicted proteins | sample SagtaG_18_FD_104812 | JGI IMG/M metagenome (GOLD analysis project Ga0137379, IMG submission 104812) | Vadose zone soil microbial communities from Sagehorn Ranch, Mendocino, California, USA - Sage2_L_80_16 metaG | ecosystem: Environmental > Terrestrial > Soil > Vadose zone | place: USA...
CAGTTCCGGTAGCTGGATCAAGTATCTGAACTTTATGTGTTTCTAATCCATACTTGCCGTCTGAACTGCTCACTTTGAGTTTTGTTGCGTCGGCCAATCCATCAGCCAGACCAAAGTCTTGTAGAATAGTGGCCATATCGGAACGGTTCAAGAGCTCAGCAAGATCATCCACAACCCAGACAATTCGTTCATCAAGGTCCGGCCCTGCGATATAGTTGAACATTTTGCGTAGGAATGGATTCGTTTTTGGAATTTGATAAGCAGCATGTTCACGAGTAAAGCTCGCGCCTAGCTTCGCATTACAGCGAGCGGCAAAGAGGCCATAGCAGATCGTCTGAGCGTACATGTCAGAGAATTGTTCATAGGTAAGATCTGGTAGGAGTACCTGACGGAAGCCCTCCATCTGGGCATGTAGTGATCCGCCGCCTTCTTCACTTTCAAAGGCCAGGCGAATGGCATTGCGAGTCAGCTGAGCAAGCGCGGCCATACGAGTAGCCAGCTCTTTTGGGTTTGATACAGTGGGAACGTGAGTAAGCATGAAGCCTTGCAGAAGATCCGCGAGCTGGTCTGCTCCATTGGTTTCCGGTATGAGTTTGTTGTTAGCCCCGACCTTTGCAAGGCGGGTAGTCATGCGAAGTTGCCCTGAGACATACCAGCGAAACTCCACGTAGTCGGAGAGGATTAGATTCGCGAGGCTGCCCAGATAGCGTTTCATTTGAGCTGTGCGCTCTACCTGGTCCAGGGGAATACCGATATCTTTTGTTTCGATATAGCCGAGCGGGGTCTGCTTATTCGTGATGATGTAATCGGGCGCGCCGCATTTGATGCGCTTTGGTTCATTCGTTGCGGTTACATCAGGAAACAATGTCTCCAGCAGTCCTTTCAGGTTTGAACGATAGCTATGTTCAGTTGCGTTCCTGCTTTGAAGTGTTTTCTCAATGCCTTTCAGGTAATGACGTACCTCTGTTCCCGCTTGACTCATGCAAACCCCTCACTTGCTATATCAGCGCAACAATGGTAGTAGGCCCTCGCTACTAATCCAGTGGGTCTTTAGTTTAACGTATCGAGAGTTGCAATGCAAGCAGTCCTGATCGAGGGATCGGGCAATTTCGCCGTTTGAAACGGCAGGACTCCCAGCTATGCGAGCGGGTTACTCCAATTTCAAATTGGAGTAAAAAGAGAGCCGGCCAGGTAACACATCTTCAGTTTTGTACACACGAAATATCCATTTGCTACTTGAGCAATGCGGATATGTCCTTGTTGGAGACACTCCCCTACAGAACGCATCACTACGACCCCCAGTAAAGCTCTTTTTGGCAGGTAATTTGCGTTGGTGGTAGCTGAATACCTCTCCATCAACTTGGGCCTTTACTGAGGCTCATTTTCACACATCCAGAGAGGGACTACGGATATCCGTAGAACCTTGTTTTCTCCTGGCCCTATTGAGAGCCAATTTTTTGTTTGTCTACACACAAAACCTAAAAGCGAGGGTAGCACTATGGCACGACAAAAATTAAAACGACGCGGCAAAGGCGAAGGCTCCATTTATCCCGACAAAAAGAATGATCGATGGGTAGGAAGCTTTTACACCGAGAACGGGGAGCGGAGGTATGTCTATGGCAAGACACAAGAAGAGGCCAGGGAGAAGCTACGCGCCGCGCAACATGCAGACAAACAGGGAATGCTGTCAACAGGGCCACAGCAAAGCATGAAACAATTCCTGGAGCATTGGCTTGAAGACGTGCATAAGCCTGCTATCAAGCTTACGACGTATGCGAAGTACCGCAGGGTACTCGACAATCATATTCTGCCTGAAATAGGGCATATTCAATTAAAAAAACTCACCCCTGAACACCTGGAGCGTCTGTACGCGAAGAAGACAAGAGAGGGGCTGTCAGCAAGTATGGTCCGACTCATTCACGTCATTCTTCACGAGGCTCTCGATCAGGCTGTCCGAAAGCGTTATGTAGGGCAGAATGTGAGTAACCTCGTTGGTGATCTCCCTCGTATCAAGCACTATGAGGTGAAAACGCTGACCAAAGAGCAAGTTGTACAGCTCATTGCCGAGGCGAAAGGTACCCAGTGGGAGACCATTGTGCTAGTAGCGATAACAACAGGGATGCGTCATGGAGAAATCAGGGGATTGCGCTGGCAGGACATCGATTTTGACGGTCACTGTTTGCATGTCCGGCGAACTGTCACTCGCCTGGCTGGTATAAAAGGCCGCTTTCAAGGGCGCTTTGAAGAGACTTCTCCTAAAACAGAAGGCGGAAAGCGCATGATTATGCTGCCGGATATCGTTTTGCGATCTTTGAAAGAACAGCAAACTCGCCAAAAAGAAGCTCGCCTGAAGGGCGCTGAGAAGTGGCAGGAAGGTGGTTTAGTCTTCTCCAACACGCATGGGGGATACATCAATCCTGATATACTCATGGCACAATTCCATAGGCTGCTTGAAAAGGCCGGGCTTCCACGTATGCGCCTGCACGATTTGAGGCATAGCGCCGCTACCATCCTGCTTGGTAATAAGACGCATCCCAAACTGGTACAGGAACTGTTAGGGCACAGCAGCATTGATATCACCATGGATATCTATTCACATGTGCTCCCCTCGATGCAGCAGGAGATCATGGAGCAGTGGAACGACCTACTAGGAGAATGAGTGGAAAGAGCTGTCACACTGGTATCCGTTCTCGCTGCGCTCCTTGATGCCTGCTGACCGATGATATGAATATTCTCGTAGCAAGATGAGAGATGAGGTCTATCAAATAAGGTCGGGGCATTGGTAGTGGCCTGTCACACTTCATTTGAAGAGGAGGGGTCATCCCAACCTGTAGGGACGCCCCTCGTGGGCGTCCGGCTCCTGCCTTCGATTCAGCCTTGACCAGTAGGGACGCGGGCAATCGTGTTTTTTGCCTGTGAAGTCCTTTCACTCTAAGGTGAGATCTGCTGGAAGATGGGCAGCAGCCGCGTAGACATCATTGATGGTGCTGGTGTTCCCCAGCAGGATCTCATGAAACAACCCGGCAATATCGGCCCTGGTTTCTTCTCCCAGGTCGTCCTTGAAAAACATGTCATCGGCACACGCGATCACATCTTGCACGACCCGTTCCCAGCGGTAGTAGGTGAGTGCGATCCAATCAACCTGCGGCTGTCCGTATCCTTCCCAGAACGCATCTGCCCCTGATTCCCTGACAAAGATGAAATCGCGCTCTTTGGGCGCCAGCATCACATCATCCCAATCGATCACAAACACGTGGCCGTTAGAATCGCGGATCAGATTGGCCGGATGCAGGTCCGCGTGACAGAAGACGTCTGGCCCTGATCGTTTTTGGAGCACTCCTGCCAGCTTTTCCAGCGAGCTCACTGCCGTGTGAATCGTGGCCTGATGCGTCAGCCAGTCAGCGCGAAGTGCGCGCTGAGAGACACTTCCACCGTGTCGCGAATGGAGGTGCTGTGTCTCAAAGGTATGTATCCATCGGACATACTCCGCCGCATCAAAGGTTTCTTTGCGCAGCGACTCGAACCATTCAGCGGGTACCATGACCTGGTGAATCTGTTTGAAGATGCTTCCCAACTTCCTCCAGTGCTCATTCGTCATACCCGTAAAGCTGGAATCCCCGGAGATCCAGGGGTAGACGATCGCCATCCAATGCACGAGCTTCGCCCATAGACCGCCGCTCCTGGTAGGCAGGGGAGCTACGACGGATGTGATACCCTGATCGTTGAGATAGCGAGGAACCTGGTACCGTGGTTCGTAGAGAGGTCTGGAGGTGACTTTGAGCAAATAGGCACTTCCCTGCTCGCTCACCACCCGGTACACTCCGGCATGGTAATCCAGTCCCACAGGAAGGAACTCAAGTGTGACGGGAACCAGGTCATACTGGTCCTGTAAAGTGGTTCGCAAAAGTTCGTCTGGAATATCTGGTTTTTCACGCATAGCTACCTCGTCTTCTGCGGTCTTTTGTACACTGATGTTCTCACAGGCCAGTTCCGCTTTCTGGCACACCCTCTCTGCATCTCTAACTAAACACAGAGGAACCTGTACTCCAGGTGGGGAAGTGAAGCGCTTGCGTGTGGTTGACTAGAAAGAAGCATGGAAGAAAGAACCATTCCCACCGGTTTAGTGGCATGTTGCAATCATGAAGTATGGAGACGTGATCTTTCTCAGGGCATGAGGTGTACTCAGACCTGTGCAACCACACAGTCTGAGCAAACGTTGCTGGTACCCATTGAGGCACCCCCTTTTAGCGGACTTCGTGTCAATTATAACATATTGAAAGGGCATGATGATGAAGAGAAAGATATGAAGAAGAGGGGCCATCTCATCATGTAGGGAGGCCCACAACGGGCGTCCGGCCCTTTCCTTCAAGTGAAGGGTAGAGATGTTTGAGCTTAATGCGCGCATCCTCGGTGGTGAAACGCCAGTCAACGGTGACGGCTTTCTGGTTGCGCCGCTGCTGCCAAGCCTCGACCTGTCGTTGCAGTTCAGCTTGAGTGCCGATGCGTTGGCTTAAGGGATGCTGGCTCAGCACGACTCTCGTTCGATCTCGGCCAGTACTCGGGCCAACTGCCATGTTTGAGCGTGTAGTGGATTTCCAGTTTCTCCACCAGCCGACGCGCCTGAGCGGGAGGGAACATCTTATACAAGGCTGTCGGGGTATGCGTATTCAAGTTATCGAGTACCAATACAATCTTCTCCGCTTGAGGATAGTGGACATCGACCACGTGCTGGATGAAGTGCGCCCAGTCGACCTTGGTCCGCTGAGTGGTGACTTGGGTATAGCGCTTGCCAGGCTCTCGGCTCACAGGCCAGAAACACGTTGCAGACGCCGTGGCGCTCGTACTCGTAATCCTGCCGCTCGGGATACCCTGGTTCCATCGGCAGTGGCTCGTGGGTGTCACCCAGAAGTTGTTTACTGGTCTCATCCATGCACACCTGCGGAAAGCGCGGGTCATACGGGCGGACATAGACCGCCAGCACATCCTCCATATGGGCCACAAAGTCGGCATTGGCTTTGGGTGGGATACACCACTGCTCTTTCAGCCATGGCTTGAGTTTGTTTTTTTCAGCACCTGCCGCACCGTTTCATTGCTCACCTGCTGCACTTCGCCCACCTTCACCAAACGCTCCGCCAGCAGTCGCACGCGCCAAATGGTCGGGAGACTTACCTCAAGCGCCTCACTGATCCGCGTCTCCGACCAATTGGGGCCGTCCTCTCCGCTATCGGCCTTCAAGAGAATCCGCGCATGCATCAGTTTGCGTGCCGGGGCCTGCCCGCTACTGATGAGCTGTTCTAACCCACCGCGTTGTTCCGCCTCCAGTTTGACGATATACTTGTTCATGGGCATCTCCTTGGGAGTGATGGTTTTGCTGAAATCTCACTCTCAAGGATATCCGCTTTTCCCCTCCTTTTCAAATCAAGCTTGACACACCAGTAGAAGAGTATTACATCACTTAGGCAAAAACGGGCGTATTCTCCCCATGACGGTGATTTTTGGATCCTGGTCGGCTCGGACGAGCTGACACGATAAGGCAAGGGTTATCACTTCTCTGATTCTTTAGGGCGTTGGAGTCCTGCATTTCCTTCGATGGCAAGGTGTTGGCGATTTAGCTGGTGTTGGCGTCGCTGAGGCGAGGATCGCTGTAAAGAAAGCGGCCTGTGGAATGTGACAGGTGACGTTGCCCTTCACGAACGTGATTTGAATGAGCACCAGGTGATTGATCGCACTGGCTTTTAAGGGAATGCTGAAGGTGGCCAGTCCATCGCTTGTGGTGGTTGCTGTGATTGTCTGCGTACTCTGATCAGGCCAAAGGATCGTCGCGGTGGCAGTTGCCCCTTCTACCCCAACCGGATTTTGGTTTGTATCCGTTTGTGTGAACTTCCCATACACGTTGACCACGCCATTGGCAGCATAAGGCTTGGTGGCGTCGGTCGCCCAGCCGCCGCAGTAATAGGGAAGCAGCGACGGAACAGGCGATGTGCGCGCTTGGCCAAAAACGATGGTAAGCGTCGCAGCTGGTGTTCCCGGACCATTTTGGCTGGTAGGGCCGCCGCAGGCCATAACGATCCAGGTCAGGAAAAAGAGAAAGCCGATCCCTCCGCATTTACACAAAAGAGGAAGAGACAATCTATGATAGTTGGATCTGTGCAGCCACATAAGAGCGAATTGACCTGTCCGCAGTGTCAACAAGCGGTGAACATGCCATGTGTCGTATTCAGTGATTTTGATCCTTTCAATTGTCCCTTTGCCAAAACCTTTCGTGCATGACGCCATCGAATTGGACCAGTTTGCCATCATAGAGTGATGACATGTACACTTGTGTTATACTGCTGATGTATTTCAACATCAGCGTATTTGACACATGAACGTCCCTTTCATATACTTCTGTCTGAGAGGTGAAGCATGCCACTTGAAGGAGTGCAGCTGGGTAAGTACCGATTGGTGCGCCTTATTGGCAGCGGTGGAATGGGTGATGTCTATCTTGGGGAAGACGCCCATCTGAACCGACAGGTGGCGATCAAGGTCGTACGGTCGGAGGGAGCAGCCTATCCAAATGAACATGCGAGCAAAGATGCCATCCGTCTCTTTCAGCGCGAGATGAGAGCGATCGCCCAACTCGATCACCCTCACATTCTTCCCTTGTATGATTATGGAGAAGAAACGCTCCATACGACCACGCTCGTCTACATGGTCATGCCTTTCCGTCACGAGGGATCGCTTGTCGACTGGTTGCATCAGCGAGGCTCGACCGAACCGCTTCCGATCAAGGATGCCGCCTTCCTCGTCTCGCAGGCGACCGACGCCCTGCAACACGCCCATGAGCAGCACATTATCCACCAGGACGTCAAGCCCTCGAATTTTCTCATCCGTCGAAAGAAGGACGCAGCACGTCTCCCCGATCTTTTGCTCGCAGACTTCGGGATCGCCAGGATCAGTAGCATGACCTCCAGCATGAGCCACGCCTCTCGTGGGACGGCGACCTACATGGCCCCTGAGCAATGGAATGGTGATCCCGTGCCGGCAACGGATCAGTACGCCCTGGCTATCATGACCTATGAACTGCTGACGGGCCGTGTGCCTTTCCGGGGACGGCCTGAGCAGCTGATGTATCAGCACTTTCATACCCCGCCTCCACCGCCGAGTAGCCTTCGATCAGGCCTTCCTGCCAGTATCGACGCGGTGCTGCTGCGTGCACTGGCGAAAAAAACCGACGAGCGTTTTGCCTCCGTCGCCGAGCTCGCTGTGGCGTTTGATGAAGCGTTGTCTGGCCATGGTGATCTCTTCGCGACACTTGCCATTAGCGAAGCAGAAGCCGCCGGGGGGGCGCAGCGCGAACTGCTGCTGCCAGGAGGACGAAAGGCACAAGTCACTGTCCCCCAAGGAGCTACGGATGGACAGCGCCTTCGAATCGAAGGCCTGGGTGACCCTTACTTTACAGGAGGTCCGGTCGGTGCCCTGATCCTCGCACTGACCATTTTTTCGCAGGACGAATCGAGCAAAACCCTGCAAGCAAGCGACACAGAGCAGACGGTGCTCTCGACGAGCTCCCCCCCGCAAGTGAACGAACCGGTAGAGGAAGAGGGTTCTTCCTCCTCCCTTGCAGGTGAGCAAGGCATCCCGGCGGATCACGTTTCCCTTGCACTCCAGGCAGACAAGAGTCCGACCCCCTCTCTAGAAGACGAGCCAGCCACGCCTTCGCCTTCCTTGCCCGCATCCAATGGGCATGGTGTAGTCAACCCCGCTGAGAAGACGAAAGAGCAGTGGCTCGCCGAGGGCGATCAATTGAACAGCACAGGGCGGTATCAAGAGGCTCTTGCTGCTTATGAGCAGGGGCTTCAACTTGATCCCGATGATGCTTCCCTCCAGAGCAAATATCACGCGGTGCGTGATCACCTCACCACTCTCACAACAACATCAAGCAAGCAGAGGGAGAAACTGCTGGGCATAAAAGTCGCGTTGGCACTCGCCACGGTGTCCTTGTGGTTTTTGATCAACGGCATTGCGGGGTGGAATGCAACTACCCTCTCCATCTCATCTATCTGTGGTGTCGTTGTTTGCATCACAATTTTTTTAAGCAGGACCTCTCCCCCCTAAAAGAGGGACTCTTTGCTTTCGTTGGTGAGGATGGCCAGGGGTGTGAATGTCATGCACACGGCCTGTCGGTGCCATTTTGACGTTTCGCACCGGGAGGCCCGCCGCAAAAAGAGAGCCTCAAGCTGTCAAAAAAGCTGTCAACTGTCTGGCTGACAGCTTTTGTGTTTTGCGTAGGGCCAGGTGCAGAGCCTACTGGGGGGCAATCGGAAAGCGCGGCCTGGCGAGAATAACCGCTTCCTGCATGGTATTATTTTCCTTTGAATTCTGCCTTGCGCTTCTCGATGAACGCCTGCATACCCTCGCGCATATCCTCGGTAGCGAACAACAGGTAGAAATTCTTGCGCTCGATCTCCAGCCCTTCTTCCAGCGAGGTCTCATAGGCTGCTTTGACCGCTTCCTTCGCCAGGCGTACCGCGATGGGCGCCTGGGCCGCTACCGTTTTCGCCAGCTTGAGAGCCTCTGTCAGGTGTTCGCCCCTCTGCACAACGCGATTGACCAGTCCATGTGCCGCCATTTCCTGCGCGCTGACCTGCACGCCCGTCAATACCATCTCCATGGTGCGATATTTGCCGAGTGTGCGCGCCAGCCGCTGCGTGCCGCCCGCTCCCGGAATCACTCCCAGGAGAATCTCTGGCTGCCCAAAACGCGCATTCTCAGAAGCCACGATCATATCGCAGTACATGGCAAGCTCGCAGCCCCCGCCCAGCGCGAATCCGCCCACCGCCGCGATCATTGGCTTACGCACGCGCTTGATGCGCTCCCACGCCTCGAACCCGCCCATCATCATATCAATCGGCGACTTATTCGACATCTCTTTGATATCTGCGCCCGCCGCGAACGCTTTCTCGCCCGCGCCCGTGATAACGATGCAGCGAATGCTCTCGTCCCGTTCAAACTCCATCAACGCCTCCGCAACCTCGCCCACCAGCTGGAAATTGAGCGCGTTCAGCGCATTCGGACGATTTAACGTCACTATACCGACGTTTTCATCACGATCAACTAAAATATTCTGGTAACTTTCAGGCATGGTACTCCTCGTAAATACGATGAAGAGGCACAATCACGTCCCAACGAAGAAAAATATTTCGCGCCTCTACACCCAAGATTTTCAACGCTATAGTATATCACTCGGAGAGGTTAAATGAGGTAAGGGTGATGGAGAAGAAATCTCAGGAAGAAGTGCCTGACGCACGTTTTCTCGTTTCTTATAGGCAAATAAAAATATGCGTATAACCATTACGGTATATCTACTGCACGCTGCATCAACGTCCTGGCCCGAGCCAGCTGCTGTTTATCGTGTTCCCAGTCTTCCTTTTCTTGCTCATCCGTCTTGATGGGCGTTTCTAAAATCACCGCCGTGTGCGCCAATCTCGGCTCGCACAGCAGCACGCGCAGCCCCTCTTCGCCAATGATGCCCTCGCCTAAACGCGCGTGTACATCGCGGTGACTTCCCAGCGCCATCTCTGTATCATTAAGGTGTATAACTTTCAAACGATCTAACCCGATGATTCGGTCAAATTGCTCAAGCATCTGCCGGGTGGTACTGGCGTTGGAAATATCGTATCCCGCCCCCCACAGGTGCGCCGTATCGATGCAGACGCCAAGGCGCTCCGGCATTGTAGGGGCCCGATTTATCGCGCCCCCCCACACCTGATTTATCGCATCCCCCAGTTGCTCAAAACTATACCCAAGCGAATTCCCCGCTCCCACGTCATTCTCCAACAGCAGCATGACCTCCGGCGGTGTCTCCGGCAAGATACGTCTGATGGCCTCAGCGATGTGTGCAATACCGGCTTCTACCCCCGAACCCCGGTGGCTGCCCGTGTGGAACGCCACGTAGTTCGCCCCCAGCAATGCTCCCCGTTGCAGCGTCCACTGTAAAAGCGCTATCGATTTCTCCCAGATGCTATCATCGGGCGAGGCCAGGTTAATCAGATAGGGCGCGTGAATGACGACGGGATACAACTCGTTGAGCCGCGCTGCCTGCGCAAATACCACGCTGCTCGCTCCGTCGCCAGCCGGAGGTCGCCAGCCTGTGGGGTTGCTGGCAAAAATTTGAATAGCATTGCAGCCAATATTGCGCGCGATCTCTGTCGCTTTGACCGCGTTGGCATGCAGAGGCATATGACGACCAAGTCGCATGCTATGACGCTCCCTCTTCCCGCGCATCTCCCGCATTTCCTGCTTCTCTGCGCATCTCTGTCCGCGGCAACTGTTCCAGGCTGGTCAACCCGAACTGCTGGAGAAATTCCACCGTCGTAGCAAATAACGCGGGTCGCCCAACCGTTTGCGCGCGTCCGATTTCAACTACCAGCCCATGCAGCACCAGGCTCGCCAGCGCGCGGTCGCTATTCACCCCGCGCACGGCCTCTATCTGCGCGCGCGTAATCGGCTGGCGATAGCCAATCACCGCCAGCGTTTCCATCGCAGCGGTAGTCAAGCGAGCGGTCATGGGCAACCCAAGCAGCGCCGCTACATAGCGCGCATTCTCCGGCGCCGTCACCAGTTGCACCTGCGTCCCTAGCCGCTGTAAGCGTATCCCACGCCCCTGGCTTTCCAGTTGTTGCGCCAACCCCTGCAATCCCTCGATCAGTGTCGCCTCGTCGATATCAAGCAGCTTGCGCAACTCCGCGCACTCCAAAGGGCGGCCAGAGACAAACAATACGCTCTCAATGGCCGCCGCAATCTGCGCTGTGGATACTATCTCTTGTATCTGTTGTGTCATATATTTCCGATAGCTTTACCTATGCTTCTGCTCTGGCAGCAATAATTGCCTGTTTTGCTTCCTCTTCTGTTTGCACAGCAAGCAAATGATTGATGAGTATATGCAACGCATCTGCATCTTCAAGTGCCTCGATTCGAGGCTCTGCAAAGGAAGTAAGCTCAGGGAAATGCCTGCCTATCAGGTTCATCAAGATATCATGATAATCCTGTATCCTTTGCTGCCGCTCCTGCTCCCTGCCTAACCGCTCACCTTTCTCTAACCCTTTTTTTACAATCTCCTGGTAGGTCCACGATTCTTCGAGAATATCATCAAGCATGGCAAAACTCCTTTTGAACCACGAATCATAGGCTTCGCTTCCTGGTGCTAAGCCGCCAAATGTATAGGCAAGTGCCAGTAACTCAATTTCATGCGCCTCTGTCAAAGCTTCCACCATTTCCTGCACGACTTCAGGTTGTGTACCCCCTTCGGTCAGCAGGATGAGCGGATACAGACCATACAAGTCCAATTCCAATATGGAACGTGCCGGAATCTTC
>Ga0137379_10006181_pt1 | contig 11355 bp, 8 predicted proteins | sample SagtaG_18_FD_104812 | JGI IMG/M metagenome (GOLD analysis project Ga0137379, IMG submission 104812) | Vadose zone soil microbial communities from Sagehorn Ranch, Mendocino, California, USA - Sage2_L_80_16 metaG | ecosystem: Environmental > Terrestrial > Soil > Vadose zone | place: USA...
CAGCGGGACGATGTCGGGAACCTTCGCGTTGACGGTGGCTAATGATACTGACGGGACAGTGCTATATTCGAAAACTATCAGCGTATCGGTGAAGGTGGATTCGGCCGGCGATGCCAGGTTCATCCTTGTAGCTCCTGTCGCGCCCGCCGCGCTTGGTGCGAGTATCGACGTTAACATCGCTACTGGCGTGGTTAGCGGGTTTGTTTCAGGGAACCCTGATGTTCGCAACGTTGGAGTCGTGGACATCCTCGATGTGGCTACGGTGGCACTGGTCTACGGCTCAGTTCAGGGTTCCACTGGCTACAGTTTGTCTCTCGACCTAAACCAGGATGGAGCTATCAACATATTGGATCTTGCTCTATTAGCGTCCGACTATGGCCTGCCTGCTTTTCACTGAGAAGAATTCAACGAATATCCTCCCGCTTTTCTTCTCCCTCTTATGCCGATAAGGCCGGGTCTCAGGGAAAAGATTGGTTTGAACTAGATTTGGTGGCTCGTCGTCTATTGGTTTTGTGAAGGGTGGGACGCTGGAAAAATCGACCGCTGGAGATTACATGAAGTCAATGGCGTCGAAGTAGAAAGCGATATTGGATATGTCTACGATGTTCACTGCTCCGCTCGCGTCGACGTCCGCTAGACCATTGTAGCCTGGACTGTTGATGGTCGAGCCGAATAGACTGGCGGCAAAAGCCACGTCCACAATGTCCACCAACCCGTCTCCAAGCATGTCGATCCTCCGTGTAACTCCTATTGAGGCGAAAGCGTTTCCGGAACTTTCTGTGATGACGATGTTCGATGACAGGGCGTAAGGGCTGATTCCAACGGTCAGCAGGAATGAGCGTTGAAGAGTGCCGGTCATATTGCGCATCTGTAGGTTTGTTATGGTGTAGGTTTTGTTGAAGAGAACCAGTCCTGTGGTCGAGTTGGTGGCGGTAACTGTGGCGGTTCCCGAAAGAATTCCGAGTGTTGAGGAAATTGCCATTGTTCCGATCGTTGTGACTCTGACTCCATTGAAGGAAATGGTTTGGTTTAACGAGACGGGAGTCTCGGTCGAGAGTGCCTTAACAACGGCGTTGGCGTTGGGAGATCCGAGGCCGGTTGGATAATCCCAGCCTGTAGTAGCTGTGAAGAAGCCATCTGAGCCTGAGACGACGTCGTGGTATGATGAGAGCTTGTAGAGTTTGGCGCTAATTGCTCCGTAGTTCTGAGAGTTTGCTTGGCTGGCCAGATCTATTAGGGCGGCCCATTGAGGTGACCCTGCGCTGGTTCCGCCAACCTGGTACTCGAAGCCTCCTTGAACTACTAGGACCCCGGTGTTTGGGTCTCCATCGTAGGAAACGTCTGCGATGTCTCTCATGAAATCGCCGTGTCCTTGTTGCCAGGTGGGTTTGGAGAAGATGGGGCTGGCTCCGGCGCTGCTGCCGCTCCAGGATGTCTCGCTCGCATAGGATGCATCAGTGTTTAGCGTTAGACTTGTCCCTCCAACGGCCACTACTAAGGGGTCTGAGGCTGGGTACTGGACGTTGCAGCATGAAGTTGCTCCCGAATCACCTGAGCTTGCGAACGGGGTTGTTCCGTGGGATGTTATGGTGACAAACAGCTGGTGGGTGGCAGCGATTGTGAATGATCCTGTTGTCGGGTAGGAGGATTCTGCAAGTCCGAAACTCATCGACATTGCTGTCTCTTGGGGAAGAGAGTTCGCGACGTAAGCTATACCATCGAAGATGTTTCCCAAACTGGAGTCCAACGCCACTACAAGGTCGATGGTGGCTGAAGGCGCGATAGAATGGACCCACTCGACATCCAACGCTGTCTCAAGAGCCCAGCCCGAATTGGTCTTCCTCGGGGTGCCATCTGGATAGAATATGTTTACCGTGGCCACTGGTAATCCTGCTATGGAGTCATAGCTTGACAGGTCGCTGGCGAGCTTGGGGTCGCCGTAGGCGTCGACTATCGCGATTCTAGTCCCGTTTCCCTTTATTCCCTTTGAGTAGAGAGGGAGGAAGTTGTAGGCCTTCCTGATATCTGAGGGCACGTATGGGGGAACACCAGGGCTTGAAAGGCTGGCCGGGCGATAGCTTAGGGGGAGCTGTACTTCAGGGAGCGGTGGGGACTCCGCGCCTAGAGCGGGACGGAGAAGAGATGGGAGGCCTGGTAGGAGGATAACGATGATGATAATGGCGGGGAGCTTCTGCATTAGGCGCTTGGCCTGACGGGGGTTCGATCGATGCGTCTTTCTATTAAGCGGATCGGACAGACAAGCCCCCTATGATCTTCGACAGGACTTAGCGAGTTTTGTTCCGCCTCCTGTAAACCATGATGGCCAGGAGGGCGATGATGAACAGTACTAGAGCTCCTCCGACAAAGTAGGAGTATTGTGGTGTCGAAGGCTGGGTTGTCGTTGGAGAGGGTGGTGGTATTGTCGAAGGGATCATTTTGACATTAATCGGTCCAATTACTAGTGTGTTATCTGCTACGTCTATCTCGCCCCATACGCTCGAGGCTACCGCCTTTAAAGAATGGAATCCGACGGCGACGCCGGTCGTGTTCCAGTCAAAGAGCAGTGTCTGGGATGTGCTTGGAGTCAGCGCCAGTATCGTCTGGGATTGGATCAAAGTGCTATCATAGTAGAGTGAAAGTGTGAAGTTCTCCGTTGCAGCTCCCTCATTTGTGACCGTGACTGTTACGGAAACTATGTCGGTCTGATTCACCGTTGTCCTGGAGGGGGTGATGCTAGAGACCGCTACGTTGTGGATCACGGACTGGACGAAGACTTGCATTAATGGATAATGGTCCTCACTGTTCGCAAAAGTGTAGGCCGTATCTCCTATCCCGTCTGACCTGGAACACACGTTCTGGCCAGGGCCGCTACAATTGTCCACGCCGTTGTAGTCTGACCAGTGGTTTCCTCCACTCGCGTATCCTACGTCCCACATGTTCTGTCCAGTTTCATTGTCCAACGACTGAACCGAGTTGCTGAGGAAGTTGTTGTGGTGAACTAGGTTGTTGGTCGACCCGCCTAAGTTGACACCGACACCGTTGCTCGTGACATTGTTAAGATCGATGAGAACGTATGTTGATCTGTAAGCGCCTATGCCGTCGTGAATGTTGTAGGCGATTCTGTTCTCGGAGATAATGGTATTGTTGAGGGATTGTAGAATGATTCCTGAGAGGTTAGAACTGATAGTATTTCCTGTCACGTTCAGGAGGCAGTTGAGGCAGTAGTTGTTGCCGTGGACGCCATCTCCTGTATTGAGTTTGATTGTATTGTTGAGCACGCTAACATTGTCGCCATCTATGATGTTGATCCCGTGCTGCTGGTTGGAATAGATCAGGTTGTTTTCAACAGTCGCGTTGGAAATCAATACCGTGATGCCGTCAATGAGGTTTGATATCGTGGTGTCGCTGACCAGTACGTTGGTTACATGAGAAAGGAATATTCCATTTAACCCGCTTGACTGGATCTGCCCTTGGATGTTGACGTTCCTTATGATCAGGGAGGCATTTGTCTGTTCGATGTCTATCCCATCTTGGTTGGCGAGTGCTGTTATGTCCCATCCTTCGATAATGTAGGGGTTTGTGGCGGACCCGTTTCCGCCTGTCACTCCGTTGTTGGTTGTGAAACCCGCGTTTCCAGCAATCGATATTGGAGGGTGGGACATGATTGATCCTCTCCCCGGATGAACCGTCGACGCGACAGTTGAGGCGAGAATCATGATCAGTGTCAGTTGCACAGAATTTTTTCCAAGCGCCCATGGCAACCGATTAGGCTTTCTGATCTTTGCACTATGCACGGGCGGACACCTATATCTCGCTGGTCTCTGGGTGTGTCTATTGGGTTCACTGGCTGTTAAGCGAATCGCTCATCATCCCGGGAAACCTTCTCGCCTCCTCGATCGCGGTTGGGAAATGTATAGAGTTGCACTGATAGCCATAGAAGTATTTCTCGCCCAAGTATCCAGTGCTGGAATAACTGTTTATGTTCATGTTATGCGACTAGCTTGACCTGTAGAACCTTGCGACCCGCTAGTGTTGCCTCGACGGCTGTATTGATTCTCGGGGTTCTATTGTCCACGTCCCTTGTCTACCCGGCAGTTGGCGTCAAATATACTCCGGGGCTTCAGGCTGGCGATAGCGCGTTCTATTCCTTGTCGGGAAACTATGGCTTTATTCCCACAGAGCCTGTGACGCAGATGAAGGTGTCGAGTGTGATCGGGACAAATGTGTCAGCTAGCTTTGTCAATTTCTACCCAGATGGCCATATCTCTCCGGACTTCTGGATAGACGTGTTCTCCGGCCAGCGCGCCAACCTCACTTCAACGTTCTACTTTGATATCTCGTCGGGGCTCAAACGTGGCGACCAGATATTCAGCGGCTGGTCCAACGCCACCGTCACTACAGAGCAGAACTTTTCCTGCGGAGGAGTGCAACGTTACTCTCTAGGGGTCGAATTCTTCCCTTCAGGCGGGACGGTCATAATCATCTGGGATCAGGCGACAGGAGCGATGTGCTACTATAGTGCAACCAATAACCAGAAAGGCGAAACGCTTACCCTATCAATGATCAACTCTACGCTGTGGAGTAGACCTACTGTGGCAGACCCGCTCACGGTCGGCGCTGAGATCTCGGCCCTCGTCGGGCTACCATTGGTCGTAGTTATCATGTTCGTGTACGTCAGACGGAAGCGCGCTAAGAAATAGGATTGCAGATAGCTAGCTCAACGTCAGGGATAATTCTTGCTGTGTCGCGTAGTCGCGTTGCATGAGCCGGTTTTTTACAGTGAAGAACTGGCTGTACAAAGGGTAGTCATACTGCTTTGAATGGAATATCCGAGTCTATTCTCGGTGTCATTCCCGTGACTTTCCCCCGTCGTATTGGTTTCGAGCGGCTGGGGCTCTATGTCACGAGCACACGTATTATCGTTGCTCACAGGTCCCGGAAGGGGCTTGGCGCTCTGGCTCTTGCTCCCTTGTTGGGGCGCTACGCTGGATCCACTGACGATTCCGTAAGAGAACCCATGCACCGAGGAAAGGCCAAAGCTGACGCTATGAGTCCTGAAGAAGTTCTTGCTGGTCACAAGGATAATTTCGCGCTGGGGTATGATGAGCTCGTGAGTGTTGAATTGCGTGAGATTTCTGGAGGGACGAGCATTACTATTCTGTCGCGGGAGGACAAATTTCAATTCTCGTCTGACATGGATCTCAGAGAAATTGCTCAGCTCTTGTCTCGGAACCTTGGAGCGAAGCTCCGGACATAGACTCGGGTCTCAGGCGTCTCGGTGTCTGAGGACTTGGCTCTCCCGGTCAACACTTCGTTGCTAGAGTCGAAGATCAGCATGGTCTTGGACCCGGCAGCTTGATTTCTATGAATCCTCGCTGTGGTATGCGAACCTGCAGATGAGCTGTGGTCCCGCCGCCTAGAAGTACTTCTCGCCGGTTGTTGCCCCGACAACAGTTGCGACTAGGTAGCCTATGAATGGAAATGGAAAGACTGCGGTGAAGATTGTCGTAATCCAGAGTGAAGGAATCAGGATGTTTCCGGGATATGGGATCAGGTTGGAGGTTGCGGGATAGATCAGTATCACAGTCAGTAGGATGGTGCCGATGGCCATTGCAGCAACGTAGCCGAGGAGCGCTCTACCCACATCCATGATAACAGCTCCGGCGACGAAACATATGACGAGTACGAGGGCGTAGTCGAATAATGTCATGTAGGCTCTCTGAACTAGTGCCTGATCATAGGAAGCAGCGATAGCTAGGCTCCAGAGTAAGATAGTGATGGCGAGCCTTCTGTCCTCCGATGCGACGAGCCAGCTGAGTTTTTTCGAGAACGTTCTAGACGCCTCCTCCACCGCCCCCGCCCCCGCCCGACCCGCCTGGAGCCGTTACGATTGTAATCCCGGTCTGTCCGCAGTCTGCTTGTCCTCCTGAGCCGGTGCAGTCGTAGGATGGTATTACCATTGTCACCTTGTCAAGAAAACTAGAAAGGACGAAGTCGATGTGGAAGATGAATTCTATCTTCGTCTGGGGATTGCTAGCAGCTCGCGCGGCGTCGCTCGGGGCGTTGAAGGATTGGTAGATTATCCCAACCTTGTCTCCAGAGTTTAAGGGTCCGGTTGCCGGGTTGTAGGCCATTGCGCCGCCAGTAAACGTCTGGTTGATGGTCGGTGAATAGATGGCCATGGCGTCATAGGTTGACTCGAAGTGTTTCAGGAATAGTCCGTTATAGCTGGTCGGGTTATTTATTGAGAATGCGACTTTGACTTGCAGTGTATAATTGCCTGGGCTATTGGTGATAAGCGTAGTTTGGAGCGAGTTTATGCTTGCCCCGATCTGGCTTATCGCGGGATAGAACTGATAGTAGTTGACTGTTCCGAAGGCTGCGACGATGAGGAGAACTAGGGTTGCTGCGGCGAAGAATATAGTGAGCTGGTTCCTTCGGCTGGTCTTCGCGAAGAGCATTCGCTTTTTATCCCTTGAATGAGTCCTCTAATGATCTCCGAGAGTTAAAGTTCGCGACCAGCCGAGACAAGCTGGGGATAAACATAAAGGGGCTTGAAACCTCTAGGTTGATGGTCTACCGCAGTATGCCCAAAGAGACCTCTCTAAATTCCGGTGCTGAAAATCTGTCACCTGGTCAAGAGCTATGACCACCAGCAACCAGGACGAAGAGAAGCCGAAATATTTTGACGTAGAAACCTATCGAAAGATTCACGCTGAGACTTCCAAGTCTCGCGGACGGGCTGGGAGATTTGCCAACCGGTTTTTCGGAGTTTTTGATTCTATGCAGGGTCTCTTTGTCGCGATGATGGGACTTCCAATTATGTTCGGAATGTTTGGCGTCGTCATGCTAGGCGCCTACTACGGGCCTTTGGCCTTTCTCGGAATAATGGGATCGATAATTGGCGGCCTCGCCTTTTTCGTCGAGAGAAGAGTGGGCCGATCCTTGCAGTTCGCCGACTACAATGTTCTCCGAAGAACCCTTGCCACAGGGATCGCGTTCCTGGTTGCACTTGGAATAATCTTCTTCTTGTTGTATCTGGGACACTTCGGGTTCGGACCCCACTAGAATTATCTACACAACTCGACATCTGAGTCTGCTGTGTTTCGGATGTCTCACACACTTTTCTCAGGCAAGTTTTCTTTCACCGTCTTGCATCATCTGATTCAAGCGATTTCGTTGGGCATTGCAGAGTCGTCAGGAAGTCGTTTCTGCCCAGCACGGGCTTAGAAGAAGAGTCGCGGATTAGTGAATGGTGATAGCTACAATTTTTCTTGTGCAGGCACCTACCCAGCAAGTCTAGCTCTTCAGTCCGTGCTCATGTCATCTTTTTTGATGGAGCATGATTTCAATTTTTTTCCAGATCATTTGATCCCGACCTCTTGAAGGTCTTGAGATCCGTCGAGAACTTGGAGATCCTGGTTCACGGACTGGGATGTAGGGGCAGGTTTCTGCTCATGCGTTGAGACAGCAATGCGTCATAGGCTCGGCTTACTTTGGCTGGGATTCCAGGGGAGGCGGTTGTCCCCTTGGAAGGGAACGGTCTCTCGGATACACGCGGTTGCAAGGTAAATGTGCGGAATTGTTCAGCTTGAACGTGTCCGGGGAGCTGTCGTTGGGTCTGTACCTCGTTTTCCACTGGAAAATTCGGGATTGAGCGGCTCTGGGGAACTTTGAGGGGGTCGGATCTGCGCGGATGCCGGTTGTGGTGCATGGGGTTTCATATTTTTTTGCTGATTGCTGTCGGTTTGAGCGATTTCCTGGGATCGCTTCTATCGGTTCGACTTTTACCGAGTGTTGTCCTGCAAGTGGAAAACATTTGGAGTTATACCTCGCTTTCTCAAAGCGTCTCTGGATATCTCTAATCCACTTCTGATAGCAAACTCTTATATTTCGTGTCTCGGCCAAACCCCTCGTAACGCTTCGGACAGGTTGTTGCATGACTAATAGTAGTAAAAATCTAAGACTGTTGACCCTAGTAGCTCTCCTAATTCTGATGGTAGCCCCAGCAGCAAGCTATGCTGGGACCCTTTTGGGTAACCACTCCCTGTTCCCCAGCGTACACCCAGTAGGCGCTGTTGCCGCTCCCAACACCCTCGGCTTCGACTGTGCATACGGGGCTAGCCTTGAAACCGGGGCGTTTCCGACTTCTATAACCACGTCGTCTCCTTACACGACGTCCGATTTTGACGGGACCCTGGACACAAGTTGTCAGGCAACCTATCTTGGGGATACTGATGGGGTTATTCATCCTCTCGTCTCCGATAACCCGACCCTTATTGTCACTGGGGGAGCTGGTGGAGGCGTAACGGTTGATGTTGTTGCTGTTCTAAATTCTACTGAAACGCTTAACGGTTTTGATATTAGCCTTCAATTCAATCCACATCAGCTTAACGGTGTGGTAATTGACCAGACTGGTCTCGGCTTTGGCGGCTCTGGCCTCCCTCCGGGCGCGTTCGTTCTCACGCTGGCTCATACTATTGACAACAATGCAGGGACCGTTCGTCTCGCCCAGGTCGTCGTGAGCGCTCCCGCATTCGCAGGCACTGTCGAGCTTTTCCGTGTCAGATTCGATATCGTTGGTTCCGGCATTAGCCCGATCACATTCTTCAACGACGTCCTCACGAACCCCGCCGCCGTTCCTCACGTGTCCCAGTCTCTTACCGGTGGAATGGACACACAGGCAATTTACGATACCCTGAATGCGGCTGTAGTAGGTTTCCAGGACAGCTGGACGTTCACGCCTAGTCCTGAAGTCGTAAGCCAACCTATCACTTTCTCCGCGACTTCCGCGGTCTGTGCTGGCTGCACTGCTCCCTTTACGTACAGCTGGGATTTCGGTGTTCTAGATTCTGGCGCATTTGTGGCTTCGTCTACAGGTCAAAGTGTTACGATTACGCCTCCTCCTCCTGCCGTTTGGCGTGTCGAATTGCAAGTCACTGACTCAGCCGCTCATACTTTCATAGTTACTAGATTGTTGCCTCTGGCCTTGCTTGAGAGTCCTGTTAATTCTGCGTTGAGTGTTGGTGTTGCCGGCCCTACGGGTGGATTTACCGGCAAGTGGCTAGGTGGTGTGGTGACTGCTACCGCGGGAGATGTTGCCGCCTGGAGGTTCTGTCCTGGCAGCGCCCTCTCGACAACGATTTGCTCGTCTCCTGCCCCGAGCGTCACTCAGGCGCCAACCGCGATTACTGGTATCGCTACGGTTGCTTCTGAGACCTATCACTTCGCCGGAGTCTACAACGACTCGCTTACGGTTCACGATGCTTCAGGTTCTGAACAACAGTTTACCTTCGCGGTGAACCAAGTGATCGCGGTATTCTTCACTACAGTAACTGGTACGCCGGCGGCCTACACAATTAAGACACCTGTGAGCGGAGCAGCGGGAATTGGTACGAACTCTTCTTCGATCACTGCTGGTCAGGCTATCAATTTCACGGCCTTTACGTCTTACTCAACCACACCGCTTTATCCGACCGCTTCAAGAGTTACTGCTTTCAAGTATACCTGGAATTTCGGTGACGGTTCGCCCCTAGCTTTCTCGACGTCTAGCTCGGCGGGCATTACTGGTGACAATGCGACCTCGATCGTTCACACTTTCCTATCTGCTTGCAGCCCATGCACTGTAACCGCGACGGCTCAGGAGGCAGGATCAGCAACTGTCGCTCCTTCGAGGATCCAGGAATCCGCCACAGTACCTGTGACCGTAGGTGGAGGTGCTTTCTCGTTCAGTTTAGCTGCCGCTCCGGCGACTCTGTCGATTACTGGTGGTGGCGCTGGCGGTGTTGAGACTGCTACAGCGACACTTGTCTCTGGTACTACCACTCCCGTTACGTTCAGCATTCTGACTGCTCTTCCCGCGGGTGTGACTGCTAGTGCTTTCACGCCTGCTAGCTGCAGCCCCACATGCTCCGCAACTGTAACCTTGACTGCATCAGCTACCGCTCCTGCCTCAACCACAACTATCACAATCCAAGCCGTCGGCGGTGGAGTCACGCAGACCGCGACCTTCAGCCTCGTAGTTACTCCTGCCGGTTTCGATTTCAGTCTCGCTGCCACACCGGCTACTTTGACGATTGTTGGTGGTGCTGCGGGTGGTGTTGAGACCGCTTCTGCAACTCTGGTTGCCGGTGTTACTACAGCTGTCACCTTCAGCATTACCACTGTTCTTCCTACTGGTGTAACCGCTAGTGCATTCACTCCAGCGAGCTGCAGTCCAACCTGCTCTGCAACCGTTACTCTGACAGCGTCTGCAACTGCTCCAGCCTCTACGACAACTATCACAATCCAAGCCGTCGGCGGAGGAGTCACTCGCACCGCGACCTTCAGCCTAGTTGTCACTCCTGCAGGCTTCGACTTTAGCCTCGCCGCTACTCCTGCTACCTTAACTATCGTAGGCGGTGCTGCTGGCGGTGTTGAGACAGCATCCGCAACTCTAGTAGCAGGTGTTACTACTGCTGTCACGTTCAGCATCACAACCGTACTTCCAACCGGTGTTACTGCCAGCGCGTTTACTCCTGCAAGCTGCAGTCCATCCTGCTCTGCAACCGTGACTCTGACAGCATCTGCTACCGCGCCTGGTTCGACAACTACCATTACCATTCAGGCTGTCGGTGGTGGCGTTACTCGCACTGCTACTTTCAGTCTCGTTGTCACTCCTGCAGCATTCAACTTTAGCTTGGCCGCTACTCCTGCAACTCTGACGATTGTCGGTGGTGCTGCGGGAGGCGTTGAAACCGCTACTGCTACTCTAGTTGCTGGTGTTACTACTGCTGTTACTTTCAGCATTACAACCGTACTACCTACCGGTGTTACTGCCAGCGCGTTTACTCCTGCAAGCTGCAGTCCATCCTGCTCTGCAACCGTGACTCTGACAGCATCCGCAACTGCCCCAGGCTCTACAACTACGATAACTATCCAAGCTGTCGGTGGCGGTGTTACTCGTACTGCTACTTTCAGTCTCGTGGTTACTCCTGCTGGTTTCGATTTCAGTCTCGCGGCCACCCCGGCCACTTTGACGATCGTCGGTGGTGCCGCTGGAGGCGTTGAGACCGCATCTGCTACTCTAGTAGCCGGTGTCACTACAGCGGTCACATTCAGTATCACGACCGTACTTCCCACTGGTGTCTCTGCTAGTGTGTTTACTCCGGCCAGTTGCAGCCCATCTTGCTCTGCAACCGTTACCCTAACTGCATCTGCCACTGCCCCTGGTTCGACCACGACGATTACGATTCAGGCAGTGGGTGGCGGTGTTACTCGCACTGCGACCTTCAGTCTCGTCGTCACACCCGCGGCATTCAACTTCAGCCTCGCCGCTACACCTGCGACCCTGACGATTGTGGGTGGTGCTGCTGG
>Ga0137379_10006186_pt1 | contig 11351 bp, 6 predicted proteins | sample SagtaG_18_FD_104812 | JGI IMG/M metagenome (GOLD analysis project Ga0137379, IMG submission 104812) | Vadose zone soil microbial communities from Sagehorn Ranch, Mendocino, California, USA - Sage2_L_80_16 metaG | ecosystem: Environmental > Terrestrial > Soil > Vadose zone | place: USA...
ACGCCCCGAACCGTTCCCTGTTCGCCGCGGGCATCAACCGCCGGCATCACCGCCGCGGCGCCTGGCCGAGGGCGGCGAGTGCCTGCTGGGCCATCTCCTGCTCGCCGAGCCGGTTCGGGTGGAACGGCGCGGCGGGCGAGGTGGGGATGAGGCCCTCGACCCACTTGGTCCCGGGGGCCCGGCACACGTCGTGGCCGATGCTCGCGGCGTAGGTGCCCACGAACGTCGCGTTGTTCGCGGCGGCCTCGGTGGCGAGCATCGAGTTCAGCGCCTTCTCCACGCCGCGCAGGTAGGGCACGTCGCCGAAGGCGATCGGCACCAGGGGCCAGCAACCGTCGCCGCTGTCCGGCAGGATCACCGGGTACCCGACCAGGACCACCCGCGCGTTCGGCGCGCCGGCGTGGATGCCCTGCAGGTCCGCGGCCACCTTCGGGGCCGCCGCGGCGATCTTCGCGCGGAGCCGGTCGGTCCCGCCGGAGGTGTAGTGGTTCTTGCACGGCGAGCCGAACGGGTTGGTCAGGCTCAGCGTCGTGCAGTGGATGATGATGTCGCTGAAGCCGATGTCGTTGCCGCTGATCTGCAGCGTCACCAGCGTGGCGGCCGCGGACAGGGCGTTGTCTTGCGGCGGGTTGGTGCCCAGCGGCACCGACTGGGAGTGGGTCATGTCCGTCGTGGTCGCGCCCTGGCAGCTCACGTCGGTGAACGTGGCGGCGCCGGTTCCCGCGGCCACCAGGAAGGGGTAGCTGTGGTCGGACCGCAGGCAGCCGGCCGGGGACCCGGTCTGGCCGGGGACCAGCGGCCCGGCGGTGTAGGAGTCGCCGAGCGCCACGTAATGCGGCGGGCCGGCCGCGCCGAGCGGGCCGGTGACGCCCGCTCCCGCCGTGCCGGACAGCGCGATGACCAGGAGCGATCCACCTGCCACCGCGGTGAGGGCGCGGACGGTGGCCCGCCACGGGGCGGGGCGGGCGGGGCGGTGGCGTGAGATCGGCAGGCGCATGGCAGACGGCTCCCCTTCCATCCGGTCACAGGCAGTAATCAGATCATGGGGTCCGGGTAAGCTCCGCGTCAATGGCACGTCAGCCTCCGGCCGGCTGGCTGGTGAGCGTGATCCCCTGGTGCGCCCAGGGGCGGGTGAAACCGACCGGGACCGTGTCGCCGGGGGCGGCCTTGCTGGTGCCGAAGGCCGAGATCCGGATCGGGAACCCGGTCGCGTACGCCTCGATCATCAGGTTGGGCCCGATGACCAGGCCGACGTGGCCGGGGTTCGCCGGGGTGCCGTCGGAGCCGGCGAAGAACACCAGGTCGCCTGGTTGCTCGTGGCCGGCCGGAACCTGGGGCCCCCAGGCCCACTGCAGCTCGGCGGTGCGCGGGATGTCGACGCCGGCCGCGCGGTAGGCCATCATCATCAGCCCCGAGCAGTCGAACGCGTCCGGGCCGGTGCCGCCCCACAGGTACGGCTTGCCGATCTGCTGCCGCGCGAAGGCGATCACGGCGGCCACGCTCTGGTTCGGCACGGTGATGCTCGTGGTGCCCGGCTGGCAGGAGGCCTGCGGCCCGGGGGCGGCCGCGGTGACCGTGAAACCGCCGCCGGCGTACACCCCGGCCCAGTGCAGCACCGCCTGCACGTAGGAGGTGAGGTGGTTGTAGGCGAAGATGGCGCCGCTGGGGCTGGCCAGCACGCCGTGCTCGAGCAGGTACTTCGCGGCGCCGTCGATCGCGTCGGCCGGCTCGTACACGCTGGCCACGCCGTCCCCGTTGCCGTCGGTGGCCACCCCGCTGGCCTGCTGGCCGACCGGGTGGACCGGCGCGCCGCCCCAGGTGTTCCCGGCGGCGCCGCCGATGCCGATCTGCATCGGGCCGGCCGCGCCGAAGGCGTTCGCCCCGCTGTGCACGCCGGGCAGGGCGGACCGGCCGTCGTTGGACTCCACCTCGCCGATCCCGGCCAGGATCGTCCACGGCACCCCGAAGGTGTGCCCGGCCTGCTGGAAGAGCTGCAGGTAATTGGCCGGGATCGCGGTGCCCGCGGCCTTGCTCGGGGCCGGCTGGACCGCCGCGGTCACCACGGCGCCGCCGGCGCTGCCGCAGCCCTGGCCCGCGGCGAACAGCATGCTGCCACCGGTGATGCCCGCGCCGGCGAGTGCGAGGCCGAGGACGATCAGGCCGACCATGCCGATGGCGACGACCGCTGCGGTCCGCCCCGACACCCGCCAGCTAGCCTCCCACCTCACGTGTTCCCCGCAGAGGCGAGCTCAAGATCTTCCACCTGCCAGCTCGTCGCCGCCCCGGTCACCGTGACGGCGTAGTCGGTAGTGGTCCGTTTGGTGCCATTGGTGCCGGTGACCTTCTGGGTGATCGCGACGACGAACGTGATGTTGTTGGCGCCGAATCCGCGGATGGCGGTGATCTGCCCGGTGCCGGTGGCGATCTGCTTTTGCTGCGCCCTTATCCGGGCCACACCTGGAGTGGCGAAGCCCCGCCCGAGCACGGCCGCCAGTTGCCCGGTGACCAGGCCATTGAGCTGCCGTTCGTAGCCGGCCGTGGTCTGCGTGTAGGTGTAGCTCGCGTACGCTGCAGCGAACCTGCCCACCACGTCCGCGGCGGCGGTCAGGCCCGCCTGGCTGAACGGCAGCCAGTGGTAGATGTCCGGGCCGGTGCCCGGCGCGGGCGTGGCGCCCAGCCCGCCCGGGGGCGGGGATGGCTGGCTGCCCAGGCCGGGTGACGGCGAGGCCCCGGACAGCGGCGCGGTGAGCCCCACGGCCCGGCCGCGCCCGGTGGTACCGCCCCGGTGCAGCAGCGTGCCAGAGATGAGGAACGCGCCCAGCGCGGCGAGGACCAGGACGACCACGCCGAAGACCAGCTTGCGCTGGGCGGGGTTGAGGTCCATGGCCGCGCTACTTGCGGCGCCGCAGCGGTCGCAGCCAGAACGGGGCCGGGCCCTGCGGCTGGTCGCCACGGCCGCCGCCACCGGCGGCCGGCCCCGCCGCCGGGGGCAGCCCCTGGGGCGCGGCCCGCGGTGCGGCGGGCGGGGCCTGCCGTCGCGCGGGCGGTGCCGCGCGGGGCGCCGCCGTACGGGGCGCCGCCGTGCGGGGCGGGCCCGCCGGCCGTGGCTGGGCGGCGGGCGCGCCGCGGCCGTTCCCGGCATGACCGCCGCCGGAGTGGCCGCCGCCGCCGCGGCTGCCGCCGCCGAACGGGCCGGGGGCGCTGGAGCGGGGCGGCGGCGGCGCGCCGCTGGCGGGCTGGCTCGGCGTCCCCGGCCACCTGGCCCGGGACTGGGAGGGGACGGTGAGCGGCCCGTTCGTGCCGGTCCTGGCCCAGCCGGACTGCGGCCGCGCCGAGCCGTCCTCCGACCGCGACGGCAGGTCGAGCGGCGGCGGGGTGCGGCCCGGCGCGCCGTTCACCCCGGCCCTGGCCCGCCCCATGGCGGCGGCCCCGGCGCCGGGGCTGACGGTGTGGTCCGGCCCGTTCGGGCCCGCGTCGGCGCCGGCCTCGGGCGCGGCCCCGCCGCCCGGTGCCGCCGCCGCGGCTCCGGCCAGGGCGCCCGCCGTGCCCGCCGTCGCCCCGGCGGTCGCGACCTGCGCGGCAACGCCCGCCGCCTGGGCCGGGTTGCGCCGCGCCCAGCGGGCCGCGCGGTAGGCGGCGAACCCGGGCACCCCGACGGTGGCCGCGTCGCGGGTGTTGCGGGCCGCGGTGCTGCCGGCCCGGGCGAGCTGGGTGTCGGCCTGGTCCCTGGAGCCGATGACGCCGTAGCCGACCGCGGAGAACAGGTGCGTGAACGGCTTGCGGTAGATGAACACCGCCACGGTGACCAGCGAGATCATCAGGATCTTCAGCGCCCACGGCAGCACCGCGTCGCTGGTGCCCATGATCAGCGAGTAGGCGTAGAGCAGGACGGACAGCACGATCGCGATCGCCGCCTGTTTGAGCAGCACCCCGATCAGCAGTTCACCCCAGCGCAGCGCGATGACCCGGCCGAAGCCCGGATGGATGCCCACGATGAGGAAGAACGGGCCGGCCACGAGCAGCAGCAGGAACCCGAGTTTCAGCAGGATCAGGGTGATCGCGATGAGCAGCACCAGCACGCCGGCGAGCAGCGCGGCGAACAGCGCCGCGAACGCGACCTCCAGCCGGGTGGTCCACTGTTTCCCCTGGAACAGGGCGTAGGCGCCAGGGTCCTTCTGTTTCAGCGAGGCGGCCAGCCCGGTGTAGGCGTCCTCCTTGGCCTTGATGACGCTCGCCGTGGGTTTCTCGTTCGCGGCGATCGCCTGTGCCCAGAGCAGTTGCCTGCCGTAGGTGTTGACGACGGTCGGCTGCCCCCTGCCCTGGGTGTAGGCGGTGGTGCCGAACTCGCCGTCCAGCCACGGCTTGCAGACCAGCACGGTCCACAGTTCGTTGGCGTTGGCATCGACGATGGTGCCGCCGGAGGAGAAGTTGAAGTTGGCCTGCGGCGGGGTCTGCGGGTCGGCCTTGCCCACCGGCACGCAGTTGCTCTGGTGCGGCGCGGGCAGGTTGGCGAACGCCACGTTGAGCGCCTGGGTGATGCCGTCCGACACGGCCTTGCCCGCCCCGGTGAAGTCGGCCGGCCGCCCGATCAGCCAGATCGCCGCGGCGCAGGCCACCACCATCCACAGGGTGCCCTCGATGGTGCGGGTCGCCCGCCTGCGGATGAGCCCCTGCCAGGCCAGCCAGATCGCGCCGAGGATCACCACGGGCGCCAGGTAGGGGAAGTAGATGGCGTTGCCGAGGCTGGTGACCAGCCGGTCCACCGCGCCGGTGAGCCAGGACAGGATGCCCTCGCCCGCCGCGGACTGGTACACGGTGATCGTCACCCGGTCCAGGGCCTTGGCCGCGTCGAACACCACCCCGGCGATGTTGTTGCCCACGAGCGAGGCCATATCGGAGCACTGCAGGTCAAAGGCCGCCCAGGACTGGCCGGCCATGCCGTAGCTGTCGTACAGCGTGGGGGTCTTGGGGGTGGCGGCGGTGCCGGCGGCGGCCGGGCCCGTGGCGGCCGGGCCCGTGGCGGCCGGGCCACCGGCGGAGTTGCCGGTGCCCGGCGGGCTGATCAGGGCGTCGATCCCGCCGGTGGCGGGCTCGGGGGTCGGCACCGACGGCTGGCAGATGTTGTTCAGGTCGCCGAGGATCCCGCTGGACCCCTGCGCGCAGAACCCGAGCAGGCCGCCGATGTCCCCGATGCCGGCCACCGAGCAGACCCCGCCGGACGGTGCGGCCGGCTCCGCCGGGAGCTGCGCGGCGACCGTGGTCGCGGGCAGGCCGGGCGTGGCCGGCTGCGCGGCCTTGACGGCACCGGCCGGGAGCGCGGCGCGGGCGGGGGTCACGGCCGCCTGGGCCACCGCGGGCAGGCCGAGCATCGCCGCCGCCGCCCCGGCCAGCAACAGCGCACGCCAGGCGGGCCCGGTCAGGGCACGGCCCGGGCCGTGGGCCGGAGCGTGGCCGCCCAGCCCGGTCAGCGCACGGGCCGGGCGGCGAGCCGCGCGGCCCGGCCGCGGAAGTATCCGGGACCTAGGGGACTGCTGAGGCTTCGGGGACTTCGGGGGGGACGTCGGCATATCCGGGTCTCCGGACCTTGTGGAGTTGGCTAACTCAGCGACATGGGGATAGACCTGGGGCGATGGCATCTCGGGTTTCCTGATCAATACGGGGGCCCGCCCGTGAGCGGCTTGGACCCGCGTAACTCACCCCCAAGAGCCCGCATCCCCCGTACTGGATCTCCCGGCGGCCGCGACTCCGGCACGCCGCCTCCTGTCGGCTGGTCTCCCCCTGAACTCCCGGCGGACCCTGAACCCCCGGCGGGCGGCCCGGCCGGTCCCGCCGCGACCGCCGGCCCGCCGGGCGCGCCCCCGGCGGACGCCTGGGCTCCCGGCGCGCCGGCCGTGTCCGCCGATTCGGCCCGGGCGTGCCTGGCGACCGGCGCGTATCCCCCGCCCTGCGGATCCGCGTGCGCGTGCGCCGCGGCGGGCTGGGCGTCCCCGGGACGGGCCCGGGTCGGGTTGGTGTCCAGCCAGCGGCGCATCTCCTCGGAGATCAGGTCGACGCCGATGCGCCCGGCCCGGCCCTCCAGGTCGCGGAAGATGCACTCGCCGTTCCCGAGGCCGCGCAGCACGGCCTGGTGCTCCGGGGAGGCCTCCACGCCGAGCAGCGCCATGACGTTGGCCACCTCGACCCGCTCGGAGGACCGGAACGCGAACACCGAGGAAATGCAGTTGGTCACCTGCTCGGCCAGCAGGTCACCGGCGTTCTGCGAGACCAGGATCAGCGCGGTGTTGCGGGACCGGCCCATCCGGGACACCTCGGGGACCAGCTTGGCCCCCTCCGGGGTCGAGGTGATCGCCCAGGCCTCGTCCAGGAAGATGGCCTTCGGCCTGCGCCGGTCCATCCCCATGAGCAGCCTGCGCGCGAACTGGGAGACCAGGTACAGCAGCGCCACCGACAGGCGCTGCTCGTAGGAGAAGTCCTCCCGGTTCACCGCGGCGTCCGGGAGGGTCAGCCCGGCCAGGGTGAACACCGTGGTCCACCCCTCGGCGTCGATCCGCTGCCCGGCGGTGGGCGAGAAGCACAACCGGGCCAGCCGCATCTCCGACATCGAGTGCAGCACCGCGCCCAGGTTCTTCGACGCCGGGTCGCTGGACGCCTCCAGGTGCCGGACCACCCCGCCCAGGCTGGGCTTCTCCCGGCCGGCCACCGCGGCCACGGCCTGGATCATCGCGCTCTCGCGTTCCTCGGACATCCGGGGCAGCAGCAGCCGGAGCGTCTCGGTGGCCATGGTGCGCCGGGCGGCGAGGTCGTCACCGAAGGAGAACGGGTCGAGCAGGCCGGGCGCGGCCGAGCCGAGCGGCAGCACCCGTGCCTTGCGGCCCCGCGCCTGCAGCACGTCCACCAGCGGCTCGGCGTCGCCCTTGGGGTCGATCACCGCGACCGTGACACCGCGCAGCGCGAGCTGCATGATGAGCAGCAGCGCCAGGGTGGTCTTGCCGCCCCCGGGCTCGCCGGTGATGGCCACCGCGGTGGGCCGGTTGCGCACCGCCGCGAGCAGTGGGTCGAAGTGCACGATGGAGCGGGCCCGGCCCATGGTCTCCCCGATGTAGGGGCCGACCCAGCCCAGGTTCTGCTCGCCGTTCTCGGTCACGCCCGCGTGGTCGGCGGTGCTGCCGGCGGGCTGGTCACCGAGGGAGACGGTGGCGGTCGGCACCCCGCCGGCGATCGTGTACAGCGGCTGGCGCTGCAAATACGACGACAGGTGCACCCGTTCGCCGGGCAGCGACTCGCGCAGCAGGCTGAACTGGTCGCCGGTGGAGTTGACCACGTCGATGCCGATGTCGCGGTAGTGCTCGACCAGCGCCTCCACCCGCCGCTGGCACAGTTCCCTGGTCGGCGCGGCCACCGCCAGCCGGTGCCAGCCGTAGACGAACGGCAGCCGTTCCTTGGTGATCCCGTGCTCCAGCATCCGGGCGGCCTCGAGCTGCTCGGCCAGCGCCAGCGGCAGGTCCACCCCGGCCTCGCGGATGTGCGCGTCCATGTCCCTGGCATGGGCGAGCCGCCGGCCCACGTCCTTGCTCGCCTTGGCCGGGGAGATGAACTTCATCCGGGAGCTGACCTCGACCGGGAACGGCAGCGAGTCGGCGAAGTGCAGCCAGGGCTCCCCGTCGGGGAAGCTCATCACGTCGGGGAACCGGGAGAAGGACAGGAACGCCGCCCACGACTCGCCCTCGGGCTGCTCCAGGTGCAGCAGCGTCCTGCCGTTGTGCACCTGCCCCTCGAGCAGCGCCTCGATCTCCCCCGCGCCCCAGGTCCGCCGCCGCACCGCGGAGGCGGGCGGGTCCCCCGCCGTCCCGGCCAGCGCGTGCCGGAACAGCCAGGCGATCTCCTCGCTGGTCGCGTGCCGCGCCCGCAGCGCGCTGCCGGCCAGCGAGCGGCCCAGCCGCTCGGCCTGCTCGGTCCACCGGGCGATCTCCGATTGGGGCACGGCCTCGTCGTTCAGCCCGAGCGCCTGCTCACTGGCCCGGTAAGCGTTGATGAACTGGGAGAACACCCCGCCCGAGAGCTGCGCCCGCATCCCCCGCTGGCCCAGCCGCACCCCGAGGTAGACCTCCTTGGCCCAGAAGTCCTTGGCCCAGACATGCTGGTACATCTCGTCCAGATAGTCACGCCAGCCCGGCCCGCCGTCGGAGGTCGCGTCCAGCCGGGCCGCCCACTGCGCGGCCGGGTAGGAGCGGTGCGCTATCCGCAGGTGCACCTCCGCCTCGGGCAGCCGGATCGCCGCCAGCGCCACCGTGATGTTGATGGCCAGCGCCTCCCGCTCGGCGGGGGTGGTGAACTCGTAGGCGTGCGTGGGCAGCCGGTAGTACGCCCACGCGTGGGTCTCGGTCAGCAGGATGAAATCGTCGAAGTAGCGGATGCTCATCCGGCTACGCCGACGAGTGCGCGCGGTCATCGGGCCGCCCTTCGCCGCACCGGGTCATCCGCCAGCGAGCTCACCAGCACCCCGGCGAGCGCGGTATAGGCCTGCAGCACCGCCGGGCGCAACCGGGCCAGCCGCGGCGGCTCGTCCGCGGTCTCCAGGCTGTCCCGGATGCCGCGCTCCGCTTCCGGTTCGGCCAGGTGGTCGTCCCAGGGGACCCGGACGATGGCCCGGCACCTGCCGCGCAGCACCAGCTCGGCCTGCTCGGCGTGGCGCACGCTGCGCTGGCTGACCCCGTTCAGCACGGCGATGGACCGCTGGGCCAGCCCGGCGTGGCCGTGGCCGCCGAGCCACTCGCACGTCATGGACACCGCCTGCGCGGCGTCCGGGCTGGCCGGGGCGACCAGGACAAGCTGCCCGGCCTCGGCCAGCAGCTTGGCCACCGCCGGCGCGCCCGGGTCGGCGAGCGTCAGCGGGTACCGGGACGCCAGGATGCTGACCAGCCGGTCTTGCTGCAGGTTCGGCAGCGCGGCGCTGCCGTCCGGCCCCGCGTCCTGGCAGATCACATCCAGGCGGCCACGGGTGCGCCCGCCCCGCGCGGGCTGGTTGCCGGGCCGGTTGCCATGATGCGCGGGGCCGCGGTGCGCGGGCGCGGGGCCGCGGTGCGCCGCGTGGGCGCCCGGGGCCCGGTCGGCCAGCAGGGCGCTCACCGTGATCGCCGGGACCCCGGCCATCTCGGTGAGCGACGCGGGGCCGGGGTTGAGGTCAAGCGCGGCGACCGGTTCGCCGCGCAGCCCGGCCAGCAGGTCGGCGAGCATGAGCGTGACGACGGTCTGGCCCGCGCCCACGGTGCAGCCGAGCACCACGACCAGCCGCGGCCGGTCCAGCGGCAGCACGGCCCGCGCCCGGGCCTCCTTGACGTGGTCGGGGCGCCCAGGGCCGCGCCCGCCGGGGACCACGGTGACATGGCTGCGCCAGCCCGCGGGACGGTCGCCGGGGCCGCTCAGGGCCCGTTCCACCACGGGAGCCGGGCGCGGCCGCGCCGGCGGCGCCTGGGGCGGTCCCGCCGTGGATCGTTGCGCCGGGACGATGGTCACCGGTGCGGGCCGCCGCGGAGCGGACGGCTGCCCGGCAAGCGGCTGCCCGGCAAGCGGCTGCCCGGCGGGAGGCTGCGCGGCGGGCGGCCGTGCGTCGGGGGCACGCGGCGGGGCGAAGGCGTCCAGGGCTGGCGGTTCCGGGGATACGGACCCTGTGGAGACAGGCGATGCCCTGGAGGACTGCGCGCCGGAGAACTGCGCGCCGGAGAACTGCACGCCGGAGAACTGCACGGCGGCAGGCTCATCCGTGGCGGGCACTGGTGTGGCGGGTGGCGCGGGTGGCTGCGGCCCGGCACCGCCGGGAGGCAGGCTCGCACCCGCCGCATAGCTGACCGGCCAGCCCGTGCCCGCGGCCTGGCCCGCACCCTCGTCCGGCCGCTCCTGTTGGCCAGGTCCGGGATCGCCGGCTGCGCCACCGGGCCGCACGCCCGCGGCCGGAGCAGCGGGCTGCTGGCTCACCGCCGGGGCATTACCGACCAGCGGCCAGCCCGTGCCGGCCTCCGCGCCGCCGCCGGAGTCGCTGGGCCGGGCCTGACGGCCCGCAGCGGCGCCGCCTGCCCCAGCCGGCCCGGGCTCCAGGCCGGCCCCGCCGGGCTGCGCTCCGCCACCCGCATAACTAGCGGGCGCGGGCGGTCTGGCGGGCGCGGGCGGTCTGGCCGGTCCCGCGCTGGCCGGTCCCGCGCTGGCCGGTCCCGCGCTGGCCGGTCCCGCGCTGGGCGGCCCGGCCAGCCCCGGGTCCAGCCATGCGCCCGGATCCGCGACCGCGTCCCTGGCCCACCCGACGCCCGCGACCGGCGTTCCCTGCGCGTTCCTGGCCGGTCCTGGCGCCCTCGCCGGTCCTGGCGCCCTCGCCGGTCCTGGCGCCCTCGCCGGTCCTGGCACCCTGGCCGGGCCCGGCGCAACCCGCCCGTATCCGGCACCGGGCGCGTGCGGCCACCGGCCGTCCTGTGGCACGCCGGCCTCCCGGGCCCGCTCCGGCTGCGGGGTCCCGGCGGTCGCCCGCTCCGGGGCCTGGCGCTCGGGAACCTGCCGGGCGCGGACCAGGCGGCCCCGGCCACGGGCCCGCCGCGCCGCGACGGGTTCCGCGGCGGCGGCTTGCGCCGGGACGGGCCGTGCCACCGGGGTCGCGACCGGCAGCGCGGTCCGCGCCCGCTCCGGCAACTCGCCGGCGGCCTGCTCCTGCTCGGCCGCGCTGACCCGCCGCCACACCCGGCCGAACACCACGACCTGGTCTTTCTCGGCCAATGGCGCCATGCGGCACCAGCTGGACGGCTCGCCCAGGTACCGCATGTGGGAAATCAGCAATTCGGGCAGGCGTTTACTTTCCAGCACCGGCCGGGTCGCCAGCCAGGTCAGCAGGCCCGGCGGCAGCACGTACAGCCAGAACAACGTGTGGTTGAACGGCAGCCCGAACAGCGTCAGAAGAACGATGTACGGCACCGTGACGGCGGTGAAGACGGCGATCTGCCCGACCGGCAAGGGCATCGGCAGGCGGAAATCGTAGAGCTTGTACAGCCGTTTCTCAATCCGCCAGATGCTCGTATAGGTGGGCAGTTCCACCGGTCGCTCTCCTTATGCTCGCGCGGAGATCAGTGGACGCCCAGCGCTTTCGCGATCCCCTGGGCAAGCGTTTGCACGATGCTCGGGGTGTAGAAGATCACTGCGATCGCGACGGCAAGGACAACGAATTGAACGAACCGGATGATCTCGCGTGTGAAGAGGAAGAAGAGCGCAACGATTCCGACGATCCCCAGGAACAGCGGGCCGAACAGGCCCTGCAGGTACGACACCAGGCCGGACGTGCTCAGCGACTGGGGAGCCGCCACGATCAGGGCATG